>Ga0209138_1000194_pt1 | contig 62676 bp, 74 predicted proteins | sample SaaInl3SG_22_DNA_FD_184645 | JGI IMG/M metagenome (GOLD analysis project Ga0209138, IMG submission 184645) | Marine microbial communities from expanding oxygen minimum zones in the Saanich Inlet - ESP_153SG_22_DNA (SPAdes) (version 2) | ecosystem: Environmental > Aquatic > Marine > Intertidal...
CCCAATCTACTTTATTTAGGTTATTTTCTAGTATATGTATAGCATTAGAATTTGAAGATAATATATCCCAATCTACTTTATTTAAGTTATTTTCTAACAAATGTATAGCATTAGGATTTTTAGATAAATATAACCAATTTATTTTATCTAGGTTGTTTTCAAGTAAATGTATAGCATTAGGATTACTAGATAACATTGACCAATCTACTTTATTTAGATTATTTTCTAACAAATGTATAGCATTAGGATTTATACAAAGCATATCCCAATGTATAATATGTTGATTATTTTCTAATAACTTTATCATATTGGGATTTTGAGATAATTGATCTCTATTTATTTTATCTAAATTGTTTTCTAATATATCTATAGCATTTGGATTACGTGATAATGCAAGCCAACTAATTTTATCGTAATTTAATTTAAGAAGATCAATCGCATTAGGATTAGAACATAAATTACCCCATTTTAAATTATTAATATTAATCCAATGTAATAATACTTTAGGTTTATCTAATGTTTTCCAATAGTAGTTTAAGACAATATGAATTATATTTTCATCAAATATAGATTTATCTAAGATGATTTTAACAGTATTGTATCTGTTTATAGCTTGAGACATTTTTTAATTAATAAAATGAAGTTATCATTTTTATACAGTTGTAAATATTGAAGGATTTTTAGATAAATATTTCCAATCTATTTTGCTTTGTAAATCATTATACTGTTTTTGTGTTAAAGTTCTTTCATATTCAATTCTTTCTTTAATTAAATCAATTGCATTTGGATTCGCAGATAAATATTCCCAATTAATCATATTTTGATTTTTTTTTAATAATTTAATAGCATTTGGATTTACAGATAAATTATTCCAGTTTATTTTATTTGGATTATTTTCCAATAATTTAATAGCATTTGGATTTACAGATAAATTATTCCAATTTATTTCGTCTGGATTTTTTTCTAATAATTTAATAGCATTTGGATTTAAACATAAATTATCCCAGTTTATTTTATTTGGATTATTTTCCAATAATTTAATAGCTTTTGGATTTAAACATAAATATTCCCATTTTATTTTTAAATCCCAACCTTTTAGTTTGTGCTGTAAAGATTCTTCATATTTAATTTGTGCTTTTAATAAATCTATAGCATTTGGATTACTAGATAAACTATACCAATTTATTCTATTTGTATTTGCAAAATCATCACCATATAATTCTTCAAGTTCAAGTCTTTTTTTTAATAAATGTATAGCATTTGGATTACCAGATAAATGGTCCCAGACAATTTCGTCTGGATTTTTTTCTAATAATTTGATAGCATTTGGATTTAAAGATAATCTATACCAATTAATTTTAGTTGGATTTTTTTTTAATAAATCTATAGCATTTGGATTTTCAGCTAACTCAAACCACTCAATATTATCATAATTTTCTTCAAGAAAATCTATAGCATTTGGATTAAAAGCTAAATATTCCCAATTTAATTTATCTTTATCAATCCAATCACGTAAAACATATTTTGTTGGTAATATTTCTGCAAACTTTTCTAAGATAATTGATCTAACCCCTATAGGTAAATTTGTAATTGGTCCGTTTATTCCATTTATTTTGTTTGCTATAGATTTAGGACTTTTAGAAATATTTTCTTTAAACACTGTCATATGTTTGCAAAACTTTTTCAATTTAGCTTTGGGTTTATTTAGTGCTATTGCCATCATATTTAAAACTTTATCATTGCGACACATAAGTTCATAATCACTGATAGAAAGTTTTAGTGCAGAATTTTCTAATAATGTTTTATTTTTAAGATCTTTTATAAACTCAGGACTAATAGGTAAAAAATCTTCATCTTTTTTAAGTAATTTTGATGCTATACTAAGTCTATCTTCTTTAAGTTTTTTTAGGGTAGCCATTATTTTAATATATTATACAGCTTTAAAAATAGCAGGATTTTCAAATAAATATTTCCAATTAATTTTATCTTGATTTTCTTTTAATAAATTAATTGCATTTGGATTTACTGATAAATTTTCCCAATTTATTTTATCTTGATTATTTGTTAAAAGTTCTATAGCATTTGGATTTGAAGATAACCACCCCCAATCAATTTTATTTTTTAATTGATCTAATTGTGCACCTGTTAAAGATCTTTCATATTCAATTCTTTTTTCTAATAATTTAATAGCATTTGGATTTGCAGATAAATTATGCCAATCTATTTTATTTTGATTTTTTTCTAATAATTTGATAGCATTTGGATTTCTAGATAACCAATACCAATTTATTTTATCTTGATTTTTTTTTAATAAATCAATTGCATTTGGATTTTTAGATAACAGTTCCCAATCTACTTTATCTAGGTTGTTTTCTAGTATATGTATAGCATTTGGATTTGAAGATAATGCGTCCCAATCTACTTTATTTAGGTTATTTTCTAATAAATGTATAGCATTTGGATTTGAAGATAATATATCCCAATCTACTTTATTTAGGTTATTTTCTAGTATATGTATAGCATTAGAATTTGAAGATAATATATCCCAATCTACTTTATTTAAGTTATTTTCTAACAAATGTATAGCATTAGGATTTTTAGATAACCAACACCAATCTATTTTATCTTTATCAATCCAATCTAGTAAAACATATTTTGTAGGTAATATTTCTGCAAACTTTTCTAATATAGTTGATCTAATTTCCTTAGGTAATTTAAAGATTGGTTTATCTTGAATACTGGTTTCAGTAATTTTAGCTGCTATTTTGCTAGGAGTTAAATGAATATTTTGTTTAAAAACTGAAAGATATTTACAAAACTTTTTTAATTTAGCTTTAGGTTTATTTAATGTAATAGACATCATATCTAATACTTTGTCGTCCTTACACATAGTATCATATTGTGCAAAGCTTAGTCTCATAGAAGGAGTAGCAAACAATGTTCTGTCTCTAAGATCTTTTATAAACTCAGGACTAATAGGTAAGAAATCTTCATCTTTTTTTAAGTATTTTGGATGTTATACTAAGTCTATCTTCTTTAAGTTTTTTTAGGGTAGGCATTATTTTAATAATAACAAATAAAAATATTATACAGCTTTAAAAATAGCAGGATTTAATGATAACATTTTCCAATCAATTTTATTTTGATTTTCTTTTAATAAATTAATTGCATTTGGATTTTGAGATAAATACTCCCAATCAATTTTTTCATAAAATTCTAAATTATTATATTGTTTTATTGTTAAAGTTTTTTCATATTTTATTTTTTCTTTTAATAAATCTATAGCATTAGGATTTACAGATAAACAATTCCACATAATTTCATTTTTATTATTTTTAAGAAGTTGTATAGCATTTGGATTTTCTGATAAAAAATCCCAATTAATTTTATTTTTTAAATCATTATATTGTTTTTGTGTTAAAGTTTTTTCATATTTTATTCTTTCTTCTAAAAGTTCTATAGCATTTAGATTTTCTGATAAAAGTTCCCAATCTATTTTATCAAAATATAAATCTTTTGTTGACAAAGTTTTTTCATATTCATATTCTATACGGTCTCTAATTAAATCTATAGCATTTAGATTTCCTGATAAATATTTCCAATTTATTTTTTTTTTATTATCTAACAATAACTTAATAGCATTTTTATTTCCAGATAAATAACGCCAATTAATTTCATCTTTATTGGTTAATAATAACTTAATAGCATTTGGATTTTTTGATAAATTAATCCAATTTATTTTATTGTAATTTTTTTTTAATAAATCTATAGCATTTGGATTTGCTGATAAATTGCTCCAATGTATTTTTTCATACAATTCTAAGTTATTATATTGTTCTATAGTTAAAGTTTTTTCATATTCTATTCTTTCTTTTAATAAATCTATAGCATTTGGGTTATTAGATAACAATTTCCAATTAATTTTATTTGGATTTTCTTTTAATAGATCTATAGCATTTGAATTTTCTGATAAACAATCCCAATCTAATTTATCTTTATCAATCCAATCTAGTAAAACATATTTTGAAGGTAATATTTCTGCAAATTTGTCTAAAATAGTTGATCTTATTTCTTTAGGTAAATTTGTAATTGGTCCGTTTATTTTATTTGCTATAAATTTAGAACTTTTAGAAATATTTTCTTCAAACACAGGCATATGTTTGCAAAACTGTTTTAACTTGGTTTTAGGTTTATTTAGTGCTATTGCCATCATATTTAAAACTGTATTACTGCGACACATAAGTTGATAATCGCTAATAGAAAGTTTTAGTGCAGAATTTTCTAATAATGTTTTATCTCTGAGATCTTTTATAAGTTCAGGACTAATAGGTAAAAAATCTTCATCTTTTTTAAGTAATTTTGATGCAATTTTAATCTTAGATTCTTTAAGTTTAGCTAATGTAACAGGCATTTTATTATTATAATAAATAAAAATATTATACAGCTTTAAAAATAGCAGGATTAGATGATAATAAAACCCAATCTATTTTATCTATGTATTTTAAATTATTGTATTGTGTTTTAGTTAAATTATTTTCATATTCTATTCTTTGTTTTAATAAATCTATAGCATTTGGATTTGCAGATAATGATTTCCAATTAATTTTTTCATACATTTCTAAATTATTATATTGTTCTTTTGTTAAAGTTTTTTCATATTTTATTCTTTCTTTTAATAAATCTATAGCATTAGGATTTACAGATAAACTATTCCATATAATTTTATTTTTATTATTTTTAAGAAGTTGTATAGCATTTGGATTTTCAGATAAATATTTCCAACTAATTTTATCTTGATTTTTTTTTAATAAATCAATTGCATTTGGATTTGCGGATAATTTATCCCAATTTATTTTATCTTTATTTTTTAACAATAAATCTATAGCATTTGGATTTGCAGATAAATTATTCCAATTTAATCTATCTTTTAAATCTAAATCATTATATTCTTCTTTTGTTAAACTATTTTCATATTTTATTCTTTCTTTTAATAAATTAATTGCACCAGGATTTTTACATAATAAATACCAATATATTTTATCTTGATTTTCTTTTAATAAATCTATAGCATTTGGATTTTCAGATAATATTTCCCAATTTAATTTATCTTCTAAATCTAAATCATTATATTCTTCTTCTGTTAAACTATTTTCATATTTAATTCTTTCTTTAATTAAATCAATTGCACCAGGATTTTTACACAAATTATACCAATATATTTTATTTTTTAATCGATAAAATTGTGCATCTGTTAAAGATTTTTCATATTCTATTCTGTCTTTTAATAAATTAATTGCATTTGGATTTTGAGATAACATAATCCAATCAATTTTAGTTTCTAATTGAAGATATTGATCATATGTTAAAGATTTTTCATAGTTTATTTTGTCTTTTAATAAATCTATAGCATTTGGATTTGCAGATAATATACTCCACATACTCCTATCAATTTTATCTATATTTTCTTTTAATAAATCAATTGCATTTGGATTTTTAGATAACAGTTCCCAATTTAATTTATCTTTATCAATCCAATCTAGTAAAACATATTTTGTAGGTAATATTTCTGCAAATTTGTCTAAAATAGTTGATCTTATTTCTTTAGGTAAATTTGTAATTGGTCCGTTTATTCCATTTATTTTATTTGCTATAGATTTAGGACTTTTAGAAATATTTTCTTTAAACACTGTTATATGTTTGCAAAACTTTTTCAATTTGGCTTTAGGTTTATTTAGTGCTATTGCCATCATATTTAAAACTTTATCCTTGCGACACATAAGTTCATAATCACTGATAGAAAGTTTTAATGCAGAATTTTCTAATAATATTTTATCTTTAAGATCTTTTATAAACTCAGGGCTAATAGGCAAAAAATCTTCATCTTTTTTAAGTAATTTTGATGCTATACTGATTTTATCTTCTTTAAGTTTTTTTAGGGTAGGCATTATTTTAATATATAGTTAGAAAACAAATTATTTTATAAAGGCATAGGTTCATCTTCAAATATTGCAGGATTGCTAGATATTCTATACCAGTTTATTTTATTTTGATTTTTTTCTAAAATTTTAATTGTATTTGGATTTTCAGATAATAAAGCCCAATTGAGTTTATCTAAATTTTCTATAAGTAATTCTAAAAAATCAGAGTTAGCAGACAAAATATCCCAATCTATTGTAGAACAATATAAAATATCCATAGCATTTTGGTTTAAAGCTAAACTTTCATAATCAATTTTATTAAAGTTATTTAATAGTATATTAACAGCAGTAGGATTACTAGATAAATTATACCAATTAATTTTGTCTAAATTATTTTCTAATAATTCTATTGCTCTTTCGCTTTGATTTAAAGATAGATTATTCCAGTTTATTTTATCCTCATTTTCTAATAATAAATCAATAGCACTAGGATTCAAAGATAATATATCCCAATTAATTTTATCTTGATTTTTTTTAAGTAGCTCAATAGCATTTGGATTTTTAGATAACCAATACCATATAATTTTATTTTTATTTTCTAACAATAGTTGAATAGCACCTGGATTAGCTGACAAATACTCCCAATCAACTACATTACAAAGATCTAATTTATAATATTCTTTTGCTGTTAATGTCTTTTCGGTTTCTATCTTTTTACGTAATATATCAATAGCATTAGGATTTCTAGATAATTGATCCCAATACAAATTATTAATATTAATCCACGGTAAAAGAACTTTACGTTTATTATCTAACAATTTCCAATAATAGGTTAATATACAATGTATAATATTATCATCAAATATAGATTTAGATAATAATAGTTTTGTAATATTGAATTTAATAATTGCTAGTGTCATAAATAAAAATGATAACTTTATATTTATATCAAATATAAAATGTATCGTCCATTAACTTATAACCTTCAAACTATATTTATCTATTGGAGAGGTTATATCAATAACTATATAATTAAAACTGTAAAATGTATTAATATATTGGAAGCACTTGCATATCAATATAATTTAAATAATGTTACTTGCGATGGATTTATTGAAACTTTTAAGTATGTTATACAATCACATAGTAAATTTAAAGACAATTATCTTAATAATAGAAATATAAGATCTGTAAGAAAATATCAATTAATAAAAGATTATAATATGATCTTATCTATTGTTGATAAAGAACATAAAAGACAATTAAATAATGTAGTAAATAAAGTATAAAATGGATGTTTTAAAAATAAGTTTGTTAAAGTATATATCTAAAAGAAAAATAGATTTTCTATCAAATAATGATATTAAAATAAAAGTAATATATAATGGTTATGTAATAGAAAGTTATTGTATAAATAATACTGACAATCCTTTAATAAATAAAGATTTTATTTTTCATTATGTTAAAGGTATGCCATTAATAATAAACGTATATGATACAAATAATGTTTTAGGTGATATTTTATTGGAAAAAATAATCAAGCAAGATTTAAAAGATCTTGAATATGTTAATAGTAATTTAAAATATTATTATGAAATTGTGAAAAATAATAATTTAATATTACATAAATATTTTCAGATATTTAAGATATATAAGTTAATAAAAATGATTGAAAATCTTAATAAATATAAAGATGTTTTATGATATTGAATCAATTTTTAGTTATTGGAAAGGACACATTAGTAAATATATAGTTAGCACAACTAAATGTATTAATATATTAGATGAAATATCAAATGATTATGTTGAAAAATACATATCATTTAAAACCTATAGTAAAAAATATAACAAGCTATTAGAAAATCATAAAATGATAAAAAAAGAATATTTTAATAATAAAGAAATAAAATCACGAAGAAAGTTTGAATTGATAAAAGATTACAATTCAACCCTATCAATTATAGAAAATAAACTTAAAATATACATTGATAACTTACAATCCAGTGTATGACAGAATATATACAAAAAACATCATAACTATGGTAATATACCAAAGCCTTTGAGCTTTTTCAATATATGTTTCAGAATTGCAATGTGTTGCACCAGGAAAATTAGCTCTAGAATCTACAGGACATTCATCGTTAATAGGATAACACATATTATTTCCAATTTTATCATTAAATGTTTTCTCAGGACATTCGATACAAACATTGTTGTATTGAAAAGAACCTACAGGACACGGAATACAGTTATAACCATTATAAATATAACCTTCAGGACACTTATCACATTCAATATTTTGATTCATATGTTTGGTAAATGTTCCAGGTTCATCACAGATTCTACAAGCAATTGGATTGGTAGTATATTTATCAGTATTAGCAAGTTTATAATTAAAAGCACAAAATTCAGTAGAAGGTCTATAACATTCATTATTATTAAACATTGTTTCGGTGCATAGGGTGCAGTGATCATTCTTATCACCCATAGCAATATAACCTGAAGGACACTTAGTGCATTTAGACATTTCTTTAGTTCTGAAATGATCTTCACCACATACAAAACATTGAGGACCACGTGCAATTTGAGATAGAGGACTACTAGTTTGTGCAGTAGAATACCAGTTCAAACTAGTTCCAACCGGACAAAACGTAGTAGTAGCCAAAGCACTATATTCTTCTTTAATATCCTTACAGTTTTGTAGAGATTTCCTAATAAATTGGTTAGGTTTATACAATGTATATTCACACGATTCATCGTATTTATCGGGATTAATGTTTGATTGCATTTTGTTGGTCAATAGTTCAATATCGACGCATTTTTTACGTTTGGTTTTGAGATAAAAAGGTAGATCAATAGCTTTATTATCAGCACAAGGAATATTGGTAAGAGCGTATATTCCATCTGCAACTTCTTTTTGGCATTGTTTAAGTTCTTTTACGAAATTTTCTTTTTGGCGAATACATTCATTTTGTTTAATGGTAAAGAAAGAGGAGGCATTAACAGTGGTGAAAGTTAGGACAAGGATGATGAACTTCATTGTTATAATAATTTTTAATGTAATCATTTTTTTTGATAATTTTATAAAGATATATTATCAACCAGATTTATATGCGAGATATATTACACCAACCAAAGAGAAAAATTTAATAACTTTTAAAAATATTATATATCAATATTATTAAAAATAATGGATTAAAATATAAAAAGAATAGTAAGAAATTGATAGAGTGTTTTAGTTGTTAGAATATTATAATAATTTAGAAAAACAAAATATTATTTTTCGGTATAAACGTTTCCATTACTTCTTACAAGGCTAAATAATATTTTATTTGATCTAAAATATTTAATTTTTTTGTTGTTAAGTATTAAATTTACTAAACTTTCTAAATTGAAAATTGGATAGTTATTATAATCATTCGCAAATTTTATCATTAACATATATATAGACATTACATTTTTATTACCTATTGCAAATCGATCATTTACACCACAATAAGACCCAAACGATGGTATAATTAATAGATTATCATTTATTTTGTCAATATATTCATTGACACAAATATCAGTTTGAAATAAAACATCATTTCTTACTCTCATAATAATATCAAAATTTATATTATTAGATTTTTCATAATCTAGTAATAGTGTATATGTATCATATATATTTTGTAATTGATACATAGCAGCTTTAATACCACCTACAGAACCAACATCTTTTATACCTCCAAAACCTTTTGCATTAATAAAGTTTGGAATTTTTATATTAGGATCATCAACAAATGTTTTGTATATTATATTGTCTATATACAAGTCTGTTTTATTAATTTCCTTATTAGGTACTGCCATAAAAAGATATATATTATAATGTTCTTTGTTATGATTGTATACTTTATCAATGAAATTTTCATAGCATATATGCCAGCTTCGTAATTGTCCGGTTAAACATATTGCTAAATTTTTTTTTTCAAAACTCATATTATTTATATATTTATATATTTATATATTTATATATAAATGTTAGTTAAATCTATATAAATACTAATATGACTTATACAAAGAAGGGTATTGTTATAACAACAATATATCATATATCAAAAGCTATACATAAATATGTAGAGAAAAAAGATTGGTGTGTATATATAGTTGGTGATAAAAAAACTCCAGAGTTAGAATATTTTGAATTAGAAAAAAATAATGAGAATGTTAAATACTTATCGGTTGATTATCAAGAAAAACATTATAAAGTAATTAGTGATTTAATTGGATGGAATACAATTAGAAGAAGAAATATCGGATTTTTAGAAGCTTTAAAAAATGATATGGAGTTAATAGCAACTGTTGATGATGATAATATTCCATTGAATAATTGGGGTGAAAATATATTAGTTGGTAAAGAAATAGAGATTAATTGTTATAATACAGATGATATAGTTTTTGATCCTATTTGTGTAACAAACTATGAAAATATATGGCATAGAGGATTTCCTATTCAATTATTACATAAAAGAAAAGATAGATATACATTAACAAGAAAAAAAATTAAAGTTGATATTCAAGCTGATTTTTGGAATGGAGATCCTGATATTGATGCTATATGTAGATTGGAACATAAACCAGATTGCATATTTAATGATATGTATTTTCCTTTTTGTTCTAATAAATTTTCACCATTTAACAGTCAAAATACTTTCTTATCAAGAGAAGCATTAAAGAAATATTTAGTAATACCATTCATTGGTAGAATGGATGATATATGGATATCTTATTATATACAATCACTAGGATTTAATGTTATTTACGATAAAGCAACTGTATTGCAAGATAGAAATGTTCAGGACTTAACTAAGAATATGAAAGATGAATTTATAGGTTATGAACATAATTTAGCATTAATTAATGATTTAATATTAGATCCAAATAATATATATAAATATATTCCTATTGAATCCAAAAACGTAATGGAAGAGTATTTTAAAATATCCCATGAATTACTTTAATACAGATGGTTGAGATTTAATTGTTATACTATTTTTATGATGGAATCAAATTTGATAAGATGAAAAAGTATTAAAGAATTGATTATATAAAGTTAACTTTTTATCATATGAATATTTTAGTAACAGATGGATTAGATTTTAGTTGTTAATATAAGTAGACGTTGATGAAACCGTTTTTACTTTTACCGATGGGCTTATAACACAGCACAACCTATTAAAGAACATATTGAAAAATAAATACGCTTTATGATAGTGGATACACAATAGTATATTTGACAGTCAGGGGGTACAAAGTCTGAACTGATGTGGTATCAGACCAGCACACTACAATTGAATGAATTAGAATATAAGCATCATGAGATACGTATGGATAAACAAGCATACGGTGTAATAATATGCGACAAAACAGTTAATTTAACAAATAAAAATTAATTAAATAAAGTTTTAATCAGAGTCCTATCACTTGAACTATTGGAAGTTTTAGCTCCAATGGTTTTTAAATGATCTATAACTACTAACAATTTTGTGAAAAACATATTCCATGTATCATTTTTAAATTCATCTTTTAGAAAATTAATATAATCTGAGTGTATGCATTTTGTACCGGATATGTAATATGCCAATAATGTCAAATAATTATCATATTTATCTTCGTAATACTTCAACACATATTCTACATAATGTGATACATATGTGAAGGAATGTAATTTATAATAAGCAATAAATTCAGTTTTTGTATTCCCACAATTTTTACCTAGTCCAGTAATACATGCATCTACTGCTGTGTAATTTTCATCCATAGCCTGCATTGTATTTGCATTTGAATTGTTGGAATTATCATGGGAGTGAAACCCCAGAGGAGTTTCTTCAAACAATATTTTAAACAAGGTTATCTGCTTTGGGCGACAATTACCAAATGTATCAGCTAAGTAAATACACTTCAATTTTCCTACCAGAGTAGTTCTGTAAACTTCTTTGATATTTTGTATATCTTTTTCATTTAAATTTTCACAATTTGCTATATTTAAAGTTACTTCATACCCTTTATCATATAGTTCCAAACAAATATTAGCTGCTTCTTTTAAATTGTAAGTTCCGTTTTCTCGATGAACAAGAACTCTAATGAGATGAACAGGTGAATCTCTTCGATTTACAAAGTTTGATGTTTCAAACCTTCCAACTGTTACCATTAACGCTAATTTAGGTCCTGAATCCAACTGTAGTTGCAAAATATTGTCGTCACTCAAATTGTAGTACTTCCCTCTATTACTACATTGATTATTTCGAAATCCTATTTCGAAGTAATCCACACCCATTTTGGAAGATAAATGATAGGTATCTTTCACAAATTCATCATCAAATTCCCAATTATTTGTGTAGCCACCATCACGTATAGTGCAATCCAACAATTGTGTTGTTGATGCGTTGACTTTATTATTCATATATTTGTCAATTTCACTAATATCAGAAAATCCCATTGAAGCTATGGTATCAGCAATAAGGAAATCAACATTGGTGTCTAAGTCAAATGATTCCAACTGATTCAAACTTAAGAAATATGGATTTTTACCAATCATAGATTTTGTTTCAACGACCGTATCGCATTTACAAATTACTGCTCCCCAAGTTGGAATATATATAGGTGACAGATCTTGTGATCTAGGAATAAAGGTTTCATTTTTATAGTTATAAGATTGCCATATTCCGTTCGTATTAGTCCATATGTGCTTTTGCAGTTTTGAGCACGTGAGAAATGAATCATGAATTTCATCTTTTACAGAAAGATCTAATATTAGCTGGTACGTTGAAACATTCATAAAAGGACATATACAATGAGTGAACAGCATGTGTGTACCTCCGTTTTGCAACACTGTTTTGGCTAGTTCGCAATTCCACTCAGTAGCTGATGATTTATTGGTACAGTATTTCTCATCCCGCTGACAAAATAATACAGTTTTGAACTCGTCACATATTTCCTTTGCATATTCATCATTACTTGATACTATAATTTTATATAAGCCTTGTACCTTCAATAGTTTTTGTATTGTTATTTTTAGTAAATTAGAATTGTTAAACGATCTTGTGTTTTTATTTTTGATTCTGGAAGAACCTTTTCTTGTTGGAATTACAGCAATTACTCTCATTTTATTTTATATATAAAACATTTTTTATATTCACTAAATATTATATGAGAGTATTGTAACCGACATGTAAAAAGAAAGATCCAGAAAGTCTTGTACCAACCAATGAATTATTCAAAACATAAAAGTAATGATTGTAAATATATTTTGTGTGAACCAGGGAATCCTTTGAACTGATTCCTAATTAATATAATATAGAATGTAATGCATTTATGACTAACAATTGTTATTATATATTATTATTATTAGTTTTAATTATTTATATAGCAAACAAAAATATTATAGTAATCAATTATTTGTTTCATTTAAATATTTTAAAAAATCTTTATCATGAATCACAACTTTTTTATTGTTTTTATAGTTTTTAAATAATTCTTTGAATAAATACAATTCTTTTTTTATATTATGGCTAGGTGTAATATTATTTTTATTATATATCAAATTATAATTATTAAAACAAAAATCTATACCAAAAATATTTAATTGTTTCATTATGTCAATTTTATCCAATAAAAGACAAATTACCCTAAATCCAGATGTTTTCCAAATATCATTATTAATTAATTTTTTAATATTTACTGACAATAGTTCTTCTGGAAAATCCTGATGAAGAATATTATTATATTTTTTTTTTGATATTTGAAAAGACTGTTTATTTGGACATTTTGGGAAAGGATGAGCACCTACTAATAATTTAGTATTATTGTCTATTACTGATTTATGAGGAATTGTACCAAAAAAATTATGAAATAAAATATCTGTTTTTTTACCATAATCAATTGATGGTAAAATATGAAAATTGTTTATTTTAATAACAACATCATAACTATCTATTAATTTACCTAATTTCTTATTATGTAAAAAATTAGATGGTCCAACTAATGCTACAGTTTTATTTTGTATAATCTGTTGTAGATTTATTATTTTATTATTTATATGATTATTTTTTTCTAATGTTTGCAAAATGTCATTTAATAACTCTTTAATTTTTTGCATAATTTCTTTATTGTAATTTAATTTATAAAAATAAAATGAATTATTTAAACTTATTAAATACTAAATTAGAACAATTATATCAAAATATCAATAAATTAAATACAAATAAAATTTCAAATGTTTCTATTACATTTTATATAATAACATTTATTGATTTTATTTATTTCAGTGGTATAGCAAAAACATTTATGCGTGTTTATTTAAATAAATTTAAATAAATATTATAATATAAATGAGCATACATACAAATGGCTATTGGATAGGAATGAACGTTGAAGGACAGCATGCTTATGATGAAAATCTTTCAGATGCATTACTTGCTTTTTTAAAAAATGAAAATGTTTTAACATTATGTGATTTTGGATGCGGTATGGGTAGTTATGTAAAGCATTTTAAAAAAAATGGATTAAATGCTACTGGTTTTGATGGTAATCCAAACACTCCAATATTAACTAATAATATGTGTGGTATATTAGATTTATCAGAACCAGTAAAATTTAATATGCCATTTTCGTGGGTAATGTCTTTAGAAGTAGGAGAACATTTGCCACAAAAATTTGAAGATATATTTATTAATAATTTACATAATAATAATGAAAATGGTATTATATTATCTTGGGCAGTGAAAGGACAAGGTGGTCACGGACATTTTAACGAACAAAATAATGATTATATCAAATCAAAAATATGTAAATTAGGATATGTAAATGATATAGAAAAAGAAACGGAACTAAGGAAAAACTCTAAATTATGGTGGTTTAAAAACACGATTATGGTTTTTAGGAAAATAAAAAAATAATCGTGTTTTTAAAGTTTATAAATATACTATTATTATAATAAAACAATTATATACTATCTTTTAATAATGATGAAACATTATATTTAATTGAATCATCTATTAAATCAGTTTTATTTATGCCTCTATTTGATTTATTTAAAAAATAATAGTGATTAAAAAACAAAATATTATGTGGTATTGTTAACATTTTTTTCCCTTTTATTATCATATGAACACTAAAAACTAAAACATTTTTGGGAATTACAAAGTTTTTTTCATGTCCTTGTAAAGTTATTTCATCACAATTGTATATATTAAGAAAATCATAGTTAGTTGTTGATAAATTATGCGGATTATAAAAAAATTTATTTAATAAGCGAAAACTACCAACATCATTAATATTAATATTATTATAATCTATTATTTTTTGTAATAAAATATCAATATTATTTTCCGTTTTTAAATTGATATATTCATCTATATCAAATAATCCAATATATTTACTATTTTTAAAAGCCCATATTGAATGATTTTGTTGTGTGGTTTGACCACTAATACCAGATTTTTGTAATAAATAAGGATACTTCCATTTTATTAAAATAACAATATTATTTTCGATAAATTTATTTAATGTGCTTTCTAATGTATTATTATCAGAATTATCATATATGATAAAATGTGATATACCTATTTTATAATGATAATTAATCCATTGAACTATATAATTATCTTCATTAAGAACAATAGTAGAAAAAATAATCTTATCTTTAAATTCTTGATATTTATTTACTTTAGTTTCAATAATTTCACTATTAATAGTAAGTTCAATTTGATTTATATAATCGATTTGTTTTTGTAAAACATAAATATATGTATGATTATGAGAACATATATTAACATCAAAATTAATATTTTTATAATTTATTACTAATTGTGATTGTTCCATTGGTGATATAATAATAATATTGTTATTATCATTATGAAATATATCATAAATATTATATTTTTGAATATATATTGGATTTAACATTATTATATAATGTTTTGAAATAGCTTTATATTATACATTATGATTAACTATTTTTTTACAAATATCACTATAACTTTCCTTTTGTTTTCCAACTCTTTCTGGAAAACAATATACATTTTCTGTTTTTTGTAATTTTTTCCATAATTGATCAATACAATAAATACTTCTTGGTTTATTATTTTTTAACCCTTCTACACTTTCTTCACAAATATCTTTGAATTTATTAAAAATTTTTTTATTGATAATATATCCAGATGTTGTTTGACTATCAGTAACTTTAAAAAAATCAGTTTTATTTTCAAAATTTTCACCTGCTACAATGGTTGCACCCAATAATAGAATATCATAATCTTTGAAATTTTTAAAGAAACAATTTAAATAATTATGAAATTTATTTTTATCAATAATAAATTCAAAATCATCTTCTAAAATAATTACATTATTATAATTTTTAGATATACAGTCTTTAATAATATTTAAATGAGACATTGAACACCCTATATTTCCATCATATTTAGTATATATTGCGTTATAACGCACAGTTATAGATAGTTCTGTATCTAAATATTTTTTAATTATTTCTTCAATATGTTCTTTTCTATCTTTTCTATGTTCTAAATTTATGTAATATATTTTATCAATATTTTCCATTTTTGTTTTTATATTTTCTATTTTTTATATAAACAATATTAAACTAAAATGATTAAATATGAACCAAAATGTTATGAATTTATCTCAATCAAATCAAGAAATTATAAATTTAATTAATAGTAATAAACCTTTTAGTATAATAAGATTTGGATGGGGACCAGAAACAATTTTATGTCATAGATACTATATTAATAATAATATAAAAAATGTTAATAATTTAAATAATATATTAAGAATCTGTGGTATTTATTCTAAAAATAATGATATATCTATATTTGAAAAATATTTTGAAGAATTAAATAAATCAGTAAGTACTTCTGATTTATTAGTATCTTTTGAAAATTCAGATATTGATAATATTCAAAATTATTACGCAGAAATGTATAAGTTAAAACAGATAAAACTTGATTCATTAGAACCCTATAATATGTTATACAATAATGAATTTAATGAAAAACCGTGGACTCATTTATTGTTTGGTAAAAAAGTGTTAATTATAAATCCATTTACCGACTCCATTAAAAAACAATTAACTAATAATTTTCAATTATTTAAAGATAAGAAAATGTTTTTAAATGATCAAGAATTTATATTTTATAAAACTTTCCAAACACACGGTAATAATTATATTCACGAAAATTGGTTAGAAACTTTTAACATAATGTGTAATGATATTGAAAAACTTAATTTTGATATAGCTTTATTAGGATGTGGTGGATATGGAATACCATTATGTAATTTTATTAAAACAAAAATGAATAAATCTGCAATTTATGTTGGTGGAGCATTACAAATACTTTTTGGCGTAATGGGTAATAGATGGATAAATGGAAATGGTCCTGTATTAAAAAAAATATTGGAAGAACATAAACCTAATTTTATTCATCCATCAGGTGATGAATTATTACCGAATCGAAAAACTGTAGAAGGTGGGTGTTATTGGTAAATTATATAAAAATTAATTAATATGTTTAATTACATCAACTGAAAAGATAAATTATTTTAAAAATGTTAATATATTCAGAACCTGAAGATTTTGCAGAAGGTATATTTGGTCAATGTTTAATTCATTTATTAGAAGTTTTATATTATATGGAAAACAATAATTTAATTAACAATGATACAAATATAAAGTTTGATATTAATACTCTTAATAATGGTAATTTAATTCCAACATTTATTAAACCTAAAAATATATGTAAAATTGATGAAAATGTAAAAATAAATGTAAAAAAATACAAATCAGAAAAAAGAATTGATGCTTATTTTGCATTAAATACTCAAAGTTTTTATAAAGCAAATGAAATTTTTAATAGATATTTTATATTTAATGATTTTATCACTAAATCAATTAGTAATTTAAATATTTCAAATAATAGTGTAGGTATTCATTATAGAGGAACTGATAAAAACTATTCTGGAGAGGCAAATCCTATAACTCAAGATGAAATGTTATTAATAATTAAAGATTATTTAAAAAAAAATGATGATAATAAAATATATTGTTGTAGTGATGAGCAAACTTTTATTGATAAGATGTCATTAGAATATCCTGATAAAATTATAGTATATAATCAATTAAGATCTGATAATTCAAATAATTATGGTTTGCATAAAATTCAAAGAAATCATCCAAATAGAGATGATTTAACAAATGCTTCAATTATTGATATGTTAGCTTTATCAAAGTGTAAAACAGTTATTAAATCAAGTAGTGCTTTATCAAGTTTTTCTAAAATAATAAATCCTTTCATAAATTTATATACAGTATCTGCAATGAGATGTGGTTGGTTTCCTACTGCTGTAGCAGAAATATACAAAACAGATTCAGAAGATATTAAAAATATTTTAAAAAGAACAATGAAAGGTGATACTTACAACAGATAAAATCAACAAATAGATATATCTTTATCTGATTTTCTTTTATCAACTATAACATAATTTGTTATATTATATATTTTTAAGAATTCTAAAACAGTCATACCTTTTCCAGTTCCAATATTTACTATATTATTTTTATTTTGATTTATATATTTACTATGTTCTTTCACAAGATCATCAATAAAAATATAATCTCTTATACACGTTCCATCTCTTGTATTATATGTATTACCATATACTTTAAATGGAGTTTTATTATCAATCCATAAATGATGTTGAACTTTAAAAAATATATTTGTGTTTTTTTCAATAAAAGGAATAATATCAATATCTAGAGTAAATCCATATGGATTGAAATATCTCAAAATTGTATAAGTAAAATTATTGGTAATTGCGGTATCTTTAATCATTTCTTCACAAATTAGTTTGGTTTTAGCATATGGATTTGTTAAATTATTTACATTAGTTATTGTTTTGTCATCATTTAATATTGAAGCAGATGAAGAAAATATTAAATGTTTTATATTATATTCTTGAATCACCTTTAAAATATTTAAAGTAATTAATATATTATGAAAATAATATATTATTGGATTTTCAATTGATTCGTTTAGATCTTTATAAGATGCCAAATGTATAATAGTTTTTATATTTTTATTATTAACAAATATATGTAATTTGTTATAATCTTTTAGATCAAAATCATCAATATCAACTCCATATACTGTATTATGTTTAACTAAATATTCATATAAATGTGATCCAATATATCCTTTATGACCTGTTATTAATATAGACATTAATACTAAATTTATTAAATATTGTTTATATTAGCATCTAATTCTAGAAGCAGTAAATGGTGCTGAATTATTCTTAGGATCTATACCGTTCATACTATCAATTCCGTGATTTTGAATGATAGGAACATTATATATTTTCTTTATTACACTTTGAATACTTTGATCGTGTCTATGATCTCTAAAATATTCCTTTTGTTTTTTACTATAATTATCTGTAAATAATAATATATTGTTTTCTATAACATTATACCATTTATTTATTATTTCTATTGATTTAGGTTTTTTATGTATAATTTGAAGTCCAGCCCATATTTGCGGACTATCTAATATATCTGTATTATCTTTAACATTAAAGTAATCAAATACTTCTTGAATATTCCATTTTTTTTCTTGATAAAATAAATTAGTATATTGAAATCCTAACACGCCTGTTGTATGGTTTTTAACAATTTCTATATATCTATCAAATTCGTTTTTATTATTTTTATTTATTGTACAACCACTATCAATATACACTAAGATATCATTATCCTTTAAGTTATCTAAATATGTTTTTATAAAATACGGTTTCCATATCCAATAACCACCACCTCTCGGTAAATCTAATATTTGTTTATATTTATTATAAAAATCGGTATCATAATCATTATTTGTAAAATATTTTACTTTATCAAACCATTTAGAATCTTTAGCTTCATTACATATTCTTTCACGTGATTGTTTATATTTATCATCTCCGTATGTTATAAAATGTATATTATATGACATTTGATCTTATCATATATATAAATCTTAAGTGTTTAAATAATTGTAAATAATGTATAATTTATTCTTAGAATATTTTGAAAATAGTAATAAAGCTAGAGATAATGAAGTATTAAAAGCAATACATAATAATATTACATTAAATATATTTGATAAAATATATATATTTACGGAAAGTCTTACGATAAATATATTTAATCCTAATGTGGAAATTATAAAAATAAATGAAAGAATGACTTTTAAGAAAATGTTTGAATATATAAATGAATTATCAGGTAATGATCATATTAATGTAATATGTAATAATGATATATATTTTGATAATACTTTATTAAAATTAAAAGATTATGATTTAAACAATAAATTTTTAGCATTATTACGTAGAAATGTATTAGAAGATGGATCTAGTGAGTTATTTGAATTTGATAAGAATGATTGTTTTAATCGTGTAGGTCATAGAACAGATTCGCAAGATGCTTGGATATTTAGAGGACATATTAAAGTTCCACATAATGCTAATTTTTATTTTGGTATTTTAGGATGTGATAATCGTATTATATTTTTAATGGAAGAATTAGGTTATAATGTTTTAAATCCTTGCTATGATATATACATATATCATTTACATTTAACTAATCTAAGAAATTATAATCAATCAGATCGTATTAGAGAACAATGCAATTATGATCTTAAACCTTGTTATTTATAATATTTTTACAATGTTTAAAACCCTTATGTATTGCTGATAATTTATTTGCATAAATATTACTTGGAATAGTAACAAAGTAACTTTTATTATCTTTACATACTTTATTTTTAATGTGATTTGTCATTACTTTAGAATCATTTGAAAAATCCCATAAAGCGTTATTAATAGGTAGTGGTTTTTGTTTATATAGTTTTGTTATATTCTTTTTAATTAAACCTAAATATAAACAATACAAAGTGTATTCTGTCCATCGGTATTCTACATTTTTAAGAATAAGTTCATTAATCCAAGTTGTAGGACCCCATTTTCTTTTTAAAAAATTGCATAAGTTTCTTACAGATGTAGTATGTAATAATTCTGGGGTTACATCCATTAATAATCCTCTATCTGTTAATTTATCTAATTTTGCGGGTTGATATGCTAGACCTAACATATAACTTGAACCTACCCACCACTTTTCGTGTCCTGAACGATGACTATTCATAAAAAAACCAATTGTATCATCATCATTATAGAAAAACTCTTCTTTAAACTTATTTAATGTTCCTATATCATCGTCCATTGTTAAATATGTTTTAGTTTTAACTCTAAAACTAATTAATAATTTTATTAACATTTGTTTGCGTGTATTACCTACTTTTTCACTTGGTATTCCTAAAATATCATATTCATCTATTATTTCTATTTTTGTTTTAGGTTGAGGTAGTTTATAAAATTTTTCTTTAAATTCATCTATTTGATGTGTTGGTAAAACTATAAAAATTGTATCTATTTCTTTAAAATTCAAGTTTTTACAATGTAATTTCCAACTAATTTCAAAAAATCTTTTAAAATTATTATGTTCTTCTTTATGCGGTTTTATTTTTTTATATTCATTTGTATATAATTTTATATATTTTGCTATAGGGATAACAATTGAATATGTCATTTTATTAATATCTACAATAAATACAACTACAATCTTCAAAATGATGTGTGACTAATTTAGAACAATTACTACAAAAATTAGTATTATTTATTTTATTAAACTTTTTGCGACATAAATTGCATATTGAACGATTTATATTTATGTTATCTAATTTAGATGTTAAAGAATCCATTATTATTGTTATATAATAGAAAAAATGATTCTTAATATCATTTTTAGTTAATGACAATATCAAAAGAAAAAGCTTTAAAGTTTTTAAAAGAAGCTGATTATAAAGCTAATTTATTTTCAAAAGATCCTAAACGAAAAGTAGGTGCTATTATTTTAGAGAAAGATACTTTCATACAACTTAGTTGTGGTTATAATGGATTACCGAGAGGATTAAAAGAAACTAAAAAACGTTGGAATAAAGATAATAAACAATATTATGTTATCCACGCCGAACAGAATGCTATTATTCACGCTGCTAAAACTAATATAAGTGTTAATGATGCTATATTAGTTTGTAATCGGTTTCCTTGTCATAATTGTGCTTTAAGTGCGGTTCAAGCAGGTATAAAAACAATTGTAACAATTGATCCAGGTAATAATGTTAGTAAAAATTGGGAAAAATCATTTAAGATCAGCGAAGAGATCTTTAAAGAATTAAATATAAAAATAATAAAATTTGATGAAAAAGATATTAAATTAGCTCTTCATAATACTTGAAATCGTTTCAAGTTTATTATCAGCACTATTATAAAGTTCCATAAGTTCATCCATATTATGATACTTATTGCACCTTTTATCACATTTAAGATACATATGACAAACTTTGCGTTCTCGCTTTTGTTTATGTTCTTTAACTAGTTCTGGATTATGGTTAAACCAACATTCGGTTTGCTTACATTGGTAACTATTAACCAAAAACCAGCAAGGAATATGAGGATAATACTTTTTCTTATAAGATTTTTCTGCTTTATCAGTTGTATCAGTTGTATCAGTTGTATCAGTTGTATCAGGCTTATCAATCTTATCAGTTTTATCAGGCTTATCAGGCTTATCCGGCTTAATAGGCTTATCTGCTTTACCATTTCTACTAGGCTTACTAGTAGTAGTAGTATTAGCAATATTATCATTTTTAGTCCTGTTTTTACCAGTATCTTCTACAATATCATTATAATCTTCAGATGTTTTAGACATTTATAATAAATAATACATATATATGTTATCATTTTTATACTAATTTATGTTTTGGTTCCCATAATAAAACATACTTACATTTATTACAATTTAAAGTATTTATAATAACCTTAGCATTTCTATGACCATACAATGGTGGTTTTTCTTTATTTGAATATTGTAAATTAAATATTCTAATATCAGATTTAGTATTTTCGGTTCCTACATTTAAAATAGTTTTATTAATATCATATACATTAAGTTTGTATAAACATTTTGAAATTATAACAATAAGATCTTCAATATGTATATAATCTGAAATAATATTAGTAACACCTATTTTTTCAATTACGTTATTTTTAAATAATTCTATTTGATTAATTATATGATTTTTATAATTAGGGATATTAGGAATTATTTTACCATATACATTACTAACTCTTAAAATAAAATAATCATAAGCATATTGACTAACTATAATATCTTCTGATAATAATTTAGTTTTTCCTTCAGTTGTAAAAGGAGAACCTATCATATTTTCATCAGCATATTCACAGCAACCATATATTTCTGCTGAAGATAAATAAATAAATTGTCTAATATTATTAAGATTTAAAATATTGATTACACTTGTCAATCCATTAATACATACGTCATAATATAAATTATTACAAGGTATTAGATCTACACACCAAATAAAACAATCTGGTTTATGTCTATTAACTAATGTTAACATAAATGCCATATTACGTATATCACAACAATAATAATAACAATTGAAATCCATAGAAACTTTTGAACCTATAACATCAATTATAACAACATTGTAATTATTACTATTTAATATTTTTGCTAAATTAAAACCTATATATCCAAAACCACCTAAAATAAAAACTGTAGATGACATTAATAATATAATTAGTAATATTATTTTTATATCTATATTACAAATCTTAATGGATCTTTACAATAAGGACATTTTTTTTCATTAAACTTTAATACACATTTTTGACAATAAGTATAAATACATACATTGCATGCTATTAGATCAAACTTTTTTTCATTACAAATATTACATATGTTATGCGTTTCATACGATGAATTTTCAAAAAAAGAATCTAATTTTGCTTTAGTTATTGTTTTATTATCTTCATAATAATAATCTCCTTTATAAAATATAACTATATGATTTTTATTATTTGTTAGTGGAACATTGAAAGCATAATTATAATACTGTAGTATTTTATATTCAACATCAGGTGGTTTAAAATATAATATAACAGGGTATAATGTTATGTTATTTTCAGAAATTGATATATATTTATTTTCAATATATATTTTATATCGGTTATTGTCTAATTTTAGAATAACTTGACCTATTTTATCATTATAATCTGTATTGCTTTTAAGATTTTTAATTTTTACATATGAATATTTTTCAATTACGCTTAGAGAACTAATATATTTAAATATTTTAGTTTCTTTAAAATTACTTATATCAATAACGATATTTGTAATAGTATTAAAATATTCAAAACAATTCATTTAAAAATATCTTAATATAATTATACAATCATTTTTAATGAAGGTCTTTTTTAAAATTAAAGATAATCATATTTATTTATATTCAAATGATATTGTTAAAATATCTGAATGTATAGATAAACCTATTGTAGATCAATATATTATATTAAATTATAACGAATTATCCGAATATACTAAAAAATTAAATAATAACGGATATATATGCGAGGTTATTACAAGATCATCATTATAAATGCATATAAAAGTGAAATTATATTTTTGTTTAAGTATAAAATGACAATTATTGATATTGAAAGCATTATTCAAGAATTGAATAATATTGATTTAAGCAAAGATTATACAAAAAAATCGTTTATGCAAATAGTAAGTGAAAAGTGTAAAAATCATACAAAAAAGAAAAAGAAAATCGTAGGTGATAAAGAAAAGAAATTAACTGTTTATAATCAATTTGTTAAAGAAAATATGAGTATTGTTAAAGAAAAATATAAAGAATTAACACCTAAACAACATATGGCAAAATTAGGCGAATTATGGCAACAACAAAAACTTAAACTCATATAAAGATTATTCCAATCTTACTATCAACAATGGCAAACAATATGGTAAGATTCCAGGAAAATATGAAAAAACTCCGTGAAAATCCTGACACTTCTCGTGCTGGATTAAAGTGGGATGATAGTGAAGATGAAAATGTCCTAAACAAACTTAAATCTGGTATGACTGTAGATGATATTGCAAAAGCTCTTAAAAGAACCGCTAATAGTATCAAGACTCGTATTATTATGAATGCTGTTAAGCAAATTGATGAAGAAAATAAGAATAAAGATCAGGTGATGAAAGAACTTAAGATCACTGAGGCTGATATTAAGGAATATAAGGAGAAAAAACAACAAAGAGATGAACAACAAAAGAATTTTGTTAATTCTATGATTAATAAGAATATTTATAATCCTACTATTCGTGATAATTATCAATTGCTTAAAGAAATTCTTAACAGACTTAATAAAATTGAAGAAAAACTTAATAAAGAATAAATGGTCTTTATTTTATTTCCAAATACATTATTTGATATAAAATATTTAGACAAATCTAAAGAGTATGTATTATATGAACATCCTAGATTTTTTTCAAGAGTTCATATAAATAAACTAATATTACATCGTTCTACGATGAAATATTATTACGATTATTTAAAACAAAATAACTTTAAAATTAAATATGTTAGTGCTAAACCTAAAAATATAACTGAAATGTTTGATCCTGTTGATAAAATATTAGAAAAAGAATATTCTAATGTTATTATACATAGGTCTCCTATGTTTTTACATTCTATAGAAGATTTGAAAGATTATAGTGGTAAATTATTTCATAATAGTTTTAAGTTATGGTCTATTAATAAATTAAATTTAAAAGGATTGGACAAAAGTTATGATGTAAATAATCGCAAAAAAATAAAAGAATTACCGGTTATTATACACTATAATGTTGGTAATTCTAGGTATGTTAATGAAGCTAAAGAATACGTTAAAAAGTTTAAATCCTATGGATATAGTGGTAATTTTATTTATCCTACTACACACAAAGAAGCTAAAGAGTTATTAATACATTTTTTAAAATATAAACTTAGTAATTTTGGTGAATATCAAGATGCTATAGTATCAGAAAATGATCTTATATTATATCATTCTTTTTTGTCATCATCATTAAATATTGGATTGATAACACCTGAAGATGTTATTAAAGAAACCGTAAAAATAAAAGATAAAGTTCCTATACAAAGTTATGAAGGATTTTTAAGACAAATAGTAGGATGGCGTGAATATATGAGATATATTTACGTTTATCACTATGATGTTATGACAAAATCTAATCATTTTGAAAATAAAGTTAAATTACCTTTAGAATGGTATGATAACAATTTTAAAACGGGTATATTACCTATTGATAATTGTTTAGAAAAAGTTAAAAAATACGGTTATTTACATCACATTGAAAGGTTAATGATCTTATTGAATTATATGACTTTAAAGGAATATGATCCTAAAGATATATATAATTGGTTTTTAAGTTGTGTATCAATTGATGCTTATGATTGGGTAATGGCGACTAATATATATATATTTAGTTATGCTTGGAAACCTGCGTCTCGTAAGCCATATTTAAGTAGTAGTAATTATATTTTAAAAATGAGCAATTATAAAAAAGATAGTTGGTGTGATGAATGGGATAAGTTATATCATAATTTTATAAATAAAAAGAAAGAAAAATTAAAAGGAACACTATATTATAGAAAATAGAATTACCAGAAAGCTTTTATGCTAATGAATCGCTGGTATTATACATTAGTTTTATAACATATCATTGAATAATTATTTAGGCGTTCTTATTATGGCGTCTTTTAAATTATTATTTGTTTTTTTAAGACATTCAATTGTAATTAATATTTCATTTGAAATTTTTTTATAATATTTAGTTGATTTATTACCTAGAATTTTAAATTCTTTTTGTGGTTTAAATCCATTTCTACACAATGCTTTATTTTTTAAAGAATTATATATATTAAGATTTTGTTTATAATCTTTATAAACAACTTTGTATTGTTCTAATATTTCTTTACACTTATTCATTTTTAATTATATATATGTATGTTATCATTTTTATATGTTATGATAATAAATGGTAAAAGAATGTCCTGAGGGTAAAGTCTTAAATCCTAAAACAAATAGATGTATTAAGGATGTTAAGAATGTTAAGACTGTTAAGAAAGAATGTCCTGAGGGTAAAGTATTAAATCCTAAAACAAATAGGTGTATTAAAGATGTCAAGGGTATTAAGTCTGTCAAGTCTGTCAAGTCTGTTAAGTCTGTTAAGTCTGTTAAGTCTGTCAAGTCTGTTAAAAAAGAATGTCCAGAGGGTAAAGTATTAAATCCTAAAACAAATAAATGTATTAAGTATGTTCCTATTTGCGGTGAGGGTGAAGTATTAAAAAATGGTAAGTGTGTATGTGGTAAAAACCATATATGGGATGAAAAGAAGCAAAAATGCGTATGTCCTGCAGGACTTACATTTAATATAAAAACTGGATATTGTAGGGACGATACAGATTATAAGGCATTATATAGCAACATTATTAGTAAATTTCCTAAAACTTATAAAGTATATATGAATATACCATATAAAAATAAAGATAAAGCAAAAGATCTTGGTGCTAAATGGGATTACTTAAAAAAGCAATGGTATTATACTGAAGAAACCAGATTAGGTGTTATAAGTCAATTAAATTATTTGTCATTTCCTAAACCAGATGTATATAATGTAAAAATACCTAGTTTTTGTAAAGATGATCTTAAAAAATTAGGATTATATTGGGATGCAAATGCTAGAACTTGGTATTATTTTAGTAATTTACCAAAAGAAAATAAAGAATTTATTGAAAAATACGATTGGTATAAGTTGTGTGTGAGAATACAGAATTATTCTTAAGGAGATGTAATTATAGAAGTCATTTGTGGTATTGCTCGTGAAGTTGATATTGTATCAATAATTATATCATCTGTATCACCATTTAAAATAGCTGGTAATTGCTTTTTATTTTTGTATAGCTTTTTAACAGTTTTTTGTATAGACGTAGGAAATGTAAAATCTATTTGTTCTATTAAATTATCATATTCTTTTATTTGATTTGATATATCACTACTTGTCAAGGTTTCTAAATGATTATGTAATTTATCTTCAATCATATGAGAGATCTTCATAAACTTACAAGATAATTGTTTAAAATTATTCTCTTTTTCATTTATTCTAAAATTATTTATGATTCCTACTATCATTGCTGTTAGACTATTAATTACAATATTTGGTATTTTCATTTCATTACCATCAAATGTTGATGAATTAAGAATAGCCATTACAGATGATATTAAAATTAAAGGTATATTGCATATGGATTTAATAAAATTAAAATGTTCAAAACTCTTTTCACATAATACACCCATAATATAACTTTTATCTTTATAAGATTTAAGCAGATTGATTTGCCGTTGTTCTAATGGCATAATTTATATTTAAGGTGATAATATTTCTCTTAAACGGGTATTTTCATTATTTTTAATTGTTGTTATTTGCAATTTAAAATCTGATATTTTTTTACTAAATACAATCATTTCTTCATTTGTTATTTCACTTATTATATTTACTTCATCTATAATAGAATCATATTCTGTTAATTTATCTTGAACATCTTCTACAACTGTTTTTTCTTCATTTTTATTTAATCGTAAAACAGCTAATTCCCTATTATATAATGCTTTAACGTGTATTAATTTGTCTTGCATTTCTTTAAGTTTTTCCATCTTTTCTCTATAATTTTGAAAACGAATTATACTTGCTATTACTGTCATATATGTTCCCATCATTAATGATAAAATATTTAATACAAAATCAATAGTATTTGGATCTATATTTAAACTATTTTTACCTATGAATTGTATTATTAATAATTTTAAAGCATCACTTAATGTTATCATTGCTGATACAACTAAAATTGTTAATGAATAACTATTAAATTTATTTTTAACAATATCAAATTTTAATGATACATACTGTAATTTATCTGATATTTTATCTGTTTTTTTATTAATATGATTTTTAAGTTTTTTACGCATTTCATGATCTGTCAGTTCATCTATTATAGTATTATCATTTGAAGAACTATGAGGTGAATGATTTGGATCTACTATAACAACATCTGCCCTATTGTTATTGGTTCCTATACCAATATTCATTTTATTTTAACTATTTATTTTTATATTCTTTAGTCCATATTTGATTTTTTATAGCTAACATTGATTTTTTATCATATTTTTTATTAAAAGCTTCTGGATCTTTTTCTTTTTCTTTTTTAAGTCTTTCAAATATTTCTGCACTTATTTGTTTATAATATGTATCTTCAGTTTTTTGTGGTTTCATTCGTTCTTCAATATCATTATTTTCCAATACTTTTTTAATTTTTAAAAATGTATTACTATCTAATTCTTCTTTAAAAATATTTATTAATTTATTATATGTTATTTTCTTTTCAATAAACTTTATTTTAATTGATTCAGTCATACATTTAATTGTGTATGTATATCATTTTTAGATGCTAAAGCAAAAATATAACATTTTAGAATAAATAAAATGGAAGAAGAAGAAATACAACCTTTTAAGAAGGTATGTGTAGATCGCACACAAAGTGTAGATGCCTTAGATTCTTCCACATTAACTTATCATCAAAAAATATTATTAGATGATTATTTAGATAAAAGTTTTATGATGTCGGTTTTATGTGAAAATACTAAAAATTATTATTATAATTTTGGTAATGTTTTAGTTATTCCTACAATATTATTTTCATCAATATTATGTGTGTTTAATGCGGCTGCTGGAAGTATTCCTGTTAATAAACATTTTATTTTAACTGCAATTAATATTGCTATTAATGGAATTATAGCATTTATATCTGCCTTACAATCTGTTTTACAAATTAATGATAAATACAATCAATTTCAAACATTAACTACTAAGTTTACTAAGTTAGAACATCATATTGAAAATCATATTACGAATTATCCTGGTAGGCTTGATGAAAACTTTATTGATGATATAATTAAATCTTATGATAATCTTATTGATGATATAGATTTTACATTTCCGGAGTTTATTAAAAAAAGGGTTAAAGCTAAGTACAAAGATAAAAGAACTATGCCTAATGTTTTAAATGGTGATAAGAAACCTAGATTACTGCAAAATATTTAATATGATATAATATTAAGATGAAACTTTTAATAGGTGGTAAAAGTCGTAATATATATATGCGTAAAGATGGTTCTGCATATTACAAAAGTGGTGGTCAACAAGTAGATGTTACCCATATGTTTAAAAAAAACGGTGGTGGTTTAAAAAAAAAATATATTAAAGGTGGTGTTGATTCTGAAACTAAAGAAGAAGTAGTCCCAACGTTGATCGCACAAGAAGCAGAACGACTACCAGAAGCAGGAGCAACAGAAAACAGCTCAGCCACAGTACCACTATTACATATGCCCAGTAATCCGCTTCCAACGGATTTAAGACCAGAACAACCACCAGCAACAAGAGAATCAGTAGCACGACCGATAGCCCCCAAAATACCAAGGGTATTACCATCAAAAACAACAGCAGCAGCAAAAGCAAAAACAGAGTTAGAAGTATCAACAAATATTAGCGCATTAAATAATTTTCCATCTAATAGTAATAATATAGAATTTTATCAAGAATTCTTTGACTTAGCACAATTAGTTATATCTGTAACTAATAACTTATATAATCATCGAGTTGCTAAAATAGTAATGAAAACACAGGACAAAGAAACCGCTGAAAAGCAGGTAACAAAATTAAATGCAATAATTAATTTTTTTAGAGAATCTCTTTTTATAACAGACGGTGAACATTATACAGGTATTTTTTATCATGGTAATAATTTAAAAGATAATTTCAATACGTACAAAAAAATATATTTAAACTTATCCATATGTGAAGGTAATAAATTCATTATAAAAAAGAGCGAGTTATTAAACTTACTAACAATAATAAAAATAGTTGACGCCATTGGTCTTGTAGCGAATAAAATACTTAATGATAATCAAGATGATATAAAAAATGTATGTAATAATATAAGCGAGTTTTTAAAGCTTGACGACCTATTTAAAAAAATTATAGCTACAACAGATTCAGGCTAAGTAAACAAATCTTTAATGAGTCAAAAACACGGTTATGTGTATAGTTCATAACAATAAAATAATATCTAAAAGACATAATTATCATATTTTTAAAGATAATAAAACTTATCAATAAACAACAAAATATAAATATCACTTTTTATGTATTGAGATTAATAAATTTCAATATAAATCCTAAACAAACCTTATTAGTTTTAATATATAGTTAAAATAATGTAAAACAAAGAAAATCTTAATAATAATTTTTATAACCTAATATTAAAATGAAACTTTTAATAGGTGGTAAAAGTCGTAATATATATAAGCGTAAAGATGGTTCTGCATATTACAAAAGTGGTGGTGAAAATGTAGATGCTTCCTATATGTTTAAAAAAAATGGTGATTTAAAAAAACAATATATTGGTGGAGTTAAAGGTAATCTTGCTAAAGTTGAAAAAAAGAAAAGATCAAGCAAGTGTGCTAAACAAATTTTGGGGGGTGTTAAATCAGCTATACAATTTGATGAAATAGTAATTGAAAGCGAAAATATTATTAAGGTAGATGACGAAGTAGCATCTACAGTCAAAAAAGAATTAAAAAAAATATGTTGTCTTGCGTTATATGGATTAGGTGCAGCAATGACTGGTGAGTTAGAACCAACCCCAGATAGAGATAAAATTAACGTAACAATAGGTACAGATCTAGTCAGGTTTGTAAAATATTTAAAAAATTATGCAACTGATTCTACCGCTACAACTAAATTTGATGAAATACTTAACACAGTCCCAAATGAAAAATTAACAAAATTTAACGAAAATATCGGTAACGAGAATGTTAAGACCGCCATTAGAAGTGCAGGATTTGCTGAAATAGCAGCTGACACTATTGAATTTAAAGGGGATAAATGTGTAACTGTAACTAGAGCCTATATATTAAATAAAATATTACAATGTTTTGAAGGAGATACTGATGCTGATTGTATTGCTCATTGGAATGATAACTTACCGGTTGTTACAGATTATTCGTTAAACTTAATTAGTAAAACAGAGTTCATAAACCCTATTTCAGGAGAGTTTAATATTGATGATGATGGTATAACAAACAAATTAAAAAAAGTTGTAGAGAGAATATATAAAATATGTAAAATATGTAAAGAAGATCAAATAGATAACATAAAAAAATCAGCTACTAACCTGCATACGGTATTATTTATGCAAGAACAAATTGGAGCACCAGCACCAGAAGATGCAGCAGATGTAGATGTAGATGCAGCAGATGTAGATGTAGATGCAGCAGTAGCAGATGTAGATCCAGAAGCATAATAAAAAGAATGATCCTAAGTATGATCTCTCTACTCCCTAATAATATTAAATCCAACCCAAAATAACAATAATACACAAAGTATCATTATAAATATATAAAAATGAAAACAGAAAAATAAATTATTATGGCAATTTATAAACGAAAGCATTCTGATTTTGTTCAGGTTGCTATAGACGAAGCAAACAAATCTTTAATGAGTCAAAAACACGGTTGTGTTATAGTTCATAACAATAAAATAATATCTAAAGGACATAATTATCGTATTTTTAAAGATAATAAGTCTCATATAAAATATAGTATCCACGCAGAAGAAAGCGCAATATTAAAATTAAAATGTAGACCAATTGATAATCTACATATGTATGTTGTAAGAGTTCGTGATAATGAAGTTATGTTATCACAACCTTGTGAAAAATGTAAAGCATTTATTAATTCTTTAAATATAAATAAAATATTTTATACAGAAATGAATGATGTTTAGACAGCCATATTCATTTTAATATTTTCATAATATTTGTAATCTATTAATTCTATATCATCAAATTTAATATTATCAATATCTGTAATATCTTTTATTTTTATTTTTGGAAAATCATATGGTTCTCTAGTAATTTGTAATTTCATAGCATCTATATGATTCTTATAAATATGTGTATCACCCATACAATAATGAAAATCACCTGGAGTTAAATTACATAACTTCGCAATTATACAAGTTAATAAAGAATAACTCGCAATATTGAAAGGAACACCTAAACCCACATCACAAGATCTTTGATACATTTGACTATGTAATTCTTTTTTATTTGTATCAACCCAAAATTGAACAAAAATATGACAAGGAGGTAAAGCCATTTTATCAAGATCTGTAGGATTCCAGGCACTCATAATAATTCTACGATCATCTGGTGTATTTTTAATTTTATAAATAACATCTTTTAATTGATCCACACCTTGTCCTTCATAACTATCATACATATTAGTGTATTTAGCACCGAAGTGTCTCCATTGAAAACCATAACCTGCTCCAATATCACCTTGATCATAATGCGATAATCCACGACTATCTAAAAACTCTCTAGAACTATTACCTTCCCATATTCTAACACCTTTTTCTTTTAATACATTAGAATCTGTAGAACCTGATATAAACCATAACAATTCTTCAACAACACCTTTCCAATATACTTTTTTTGTAGTTAATAAAGGAAAACTTTCACGTAAATTAAATGTCATATTATAACTAAATATACTTAAAGTTCCAACACCCGTTCGATCATCTTTAGATATACCATTTTCTAAAATATGTTTAATTAAATTAATATATTGTAATTCCATTGATTCCATTTATGATAATTAAAAATTAAATGTTTATACGTATTGTTCTGCGTAATAAATATACATTTTAGCAGCATCATTTTTTGAGATTCCTTTAAGATTATTCCATTCATTCCACAACTGTTTTTTTTGAAATTGAAACATTCCAGGACATTCAGTATTGCAATCACCTATTGTAACTTGTTTATAATAAGCATAAAACTTTAATTTAATATCATCCGGAACAACAACATTAGGATTAGCTGAAGAGTTTTTAACTTTATTAGCTAATTCATTAAACCTATCAATAATATCTGTCATTATATAAAAAAGTATAAAAATAGCTTTATATAATGAAGTTTGAAGATTTTATGAAAGCAGAAGAATTTAAAGATTTTCACGATTATTTTCATTGTAGTAGAAATAATAAATATAAGTTTAGTAAAAATAAATTTGAAACAACATTAGAATACTATCAACATTTATATAAAATAGAAAAAGTAGATGTTGAAGAATGTTTAAGAATATTTAATGAAAATGATATTAAAATAATTCCAAGGGAACGTATGAAATTTTATTATGTAAATGATGTAGAACAAAAAAATAATAATACAGATACAAACATAGCTAATACAACATATGATATTGAAGAAATTGAAGAAGATATAATAAAAGAATCAAAACATATACTGAGAAAAATAGAAGGAAATATACCTATAATGTTTAGAAAAAACATAAAATATAATTACATAGATGATGATATGGATAATGATAATGAAATATTGTATGATATTCTTTCAGGTGAAGAAAATGATTCAGATACAGATGAATCGGAAGAATTAATTTAATATTTATATAATATAAAATGCCTACATTTACAATAATGGGTTCGGGGATTGGATATATTGGGGGTAACTACAAGAATGATCAACCTGGTCAAGCCGCTAAAAAAGCTGGCAAAGCTCTATTCAAAAAATTAACATTACGTAAATTTGCTAAATATAAAAATAAAACAAGCATCAAGTTTGTTCTCCGTATGCGTGATCGCCATAGTGCTGGAAAGACTTATTCCTATATGGTAACACGTGAAAAATTACCTAAACCTTTAGTAATGAAAAAAGGCAATGTAGAATATGAAATTAAATACAAATATAACATTGAATCGTGTGATTTAACTTCTGCTGAAGTTAAAACAATGACTGGTGGTGCTTTAGCTATTGTTGGTGGCAAATTAAGCTATACTGGAAAGAAAATTAGTGGTGGTAATACTGAAGATGTAGAAGCTGAAGAGTTTGAAGATGAAGAGGATACTGATGAGTTTGAAGATGATGAAAAATCTGAACTTGAAGAATCTGAACCTTTAACTGAAGAATTTCGTGGTGGAAGACCAAGAACTAAAAAAGCACCAGCCAAACGTGCAAAATCACCAGCTAAAAAGAGCAAATCTAAGAAGTAAAAAGTCTAAAAACTACGATTTGCTTGAAGGAATGTAAGTATTCCAAATATTTTTAATATCCTCATCAATGTTCTTTTTAATTTTAATATCTTTAGGATATCTATTTTTTATTTCGATCATTAAGTTTTTACTTAATAATCTAATTTTTTCAAAATTATCTATATCTTGTTTAGACCATTCAATTTCTTTATGTTTTAAAAGATATACAGTTCCCCATAATATACCTAATCTTTTTTTACGTGCTGTTGATTTCCAATTATGTGAAAATAATTTATATATTGTAGTAAAACTGTGTGATTGTGTAAGTTTTAAAATAATATTCCAAATAAACCAAATACAATCTGCATCTTTTGAATTATTATTTTCAATATAAATATTTTTACGTGTAATATATTCAATAGCCAATCTAATTTTATTTGCTAAAACCGTAAATTCTTTTGAATCCGTATCAATATCTTTAGTTTTTTCAAAATAATTAACAAAACACATTGCTATTCTACAAGCAACGCTATAAGAATCTGAAGTTCTTAGAGGTAATACATTTTCAAATATAGCAACATATTGTGAATTTAGATTATGTTCAAGATCATTAATAACTTGCGACCTTAAATTTTTAATACCTATTATGCTATTTTCTTTTAATAATCTACATAAGGAACACATTTTACTACACAATACCAATGTTTCATCAATTTTAATTTCATCGTTGCTAATAACCTCATATGTTGAATTAACAATATCAAACCATCTTTTTGCGTGTTCAATTTCCATATTTAATCCAATATAATTACATATTTCGATAAGACTAGTTTCTAATTCTTCAAGTTTTTCATCATTCATATGTAATAAATAACATATATGTTCTAATGATTTTTGTATATCGCTATTTAATATATAATTAGTTAGCATTTTACTATATAAAACCTCTTTATTTCAATAATAAAATTACACATCGTCATTATTAATTTCATTTATTTCATTTATTTTATCTCTAATTTCATTATATTGATTTAAATCCAATGTAACATCACTGTAGATACCACCTCTAACATTTTCTATACCATAAATATGCATATAATATATTACACAATTATTTAACATTTTAAGATTAAAAAAGTGTTCTATATGCATAAGTTCCATAGGTTTATACGTATTCATCCAAGGAATATTATCGTGATTTTCTAAATGTTTAAAAAATATAGATATAAAATTTTTAGATAAACCCAAATAATATTTTTCTTCTTGACATTTAATAATAAATAAAAGAGACATAATGAATATAGATCTTTATTGCACAGAACTTTGTAAATTAAGTTATTCTAATAATAGAAAAAATTCTTTATTTATTTCCAATGTAAATACAGATTGTCAATGTTATATTGATTTCAGTGGTATAAATACGTTTATTACTTTTCGTGGAACAACATCATTGGATGACTGGAAACACGATGCGGATACACGAACAGTTAATCCTTTAGATAATATAAGAATACATAAAGGATTTTACGATCAATATATGTCTGTTAAAAACCAAATATATAGAGCAATACGTAATATACGAACTAATAATATATATATATCAGGACATTCTTTAGGTGGTGCACTAGCATATGTATGTGCGGTTGATATACATTTAGCTACTAAAAATCCTAATATTAATGTATTAACAATAGGATCACCAAGACCTGGAAATAAAGATTTTGCAAATTATTTTAATAAAAATATAAAACACTCTGTAAGATATAAAAATAAAGGAGATATAATTACGAAGATGCCATTAAGAAGTAAATTTAATCACGTTCATTCCTCAATATGTTTAGAAAACGGAATACAACAAAATGATAAAGTTTATAATACATTTGTTTCAAGATTTTTAAGCACACTATGCACGTGTGCTACAAACATTGGAGATTTAAGAGATAATCATTCTGTTGATTTGTATATAGATAACATTAAGAAATTTAATACATAAAAATGATATAAGAAATGAAAAATATATAAAAATATATACTTATGTCATTTGATGAAAATATAAAAACATTATTAGATGCTTATTTTTCTTCAGGTGGTAATATAACTGCATCACATCAATTGGTTAGACATCAAATAGAAAGTTATAATGATTTTATAGACACAAAACTACGTAAGATCGTTGCTGGTTATAATCCTATAATAATTACAAATGATTTTAACGAAAAAATAAACGATTATAATCAAAAAATTAGTATATATGTTGAAGAACCACATTTTACTAAACCTATTTATAAGAAACAAGATGGAACTCAAATTAATATGACTCCGCAAATGGCTCGTTATGATAATTTAACATATTCTTGTGATTTATATGTTAATGTTAGAATAGTAACTAATATATATAATCAAAATGAAAATCATAATGAAACTAAAACAAAAAAACTGAAAGATATTTATATTGGTAAATTACCCGTGATGGTTGGATCAAAAGCTTGTATATTGAGTATAATACCTCACGAAAATATAATATCTGAATGCCGTTATGATATGGGTGGTTATTTTATTGTAAATGGAAACGAAAAAGTGTTAATTAATCAAGATCGCATTAAAGAAAACTATGTTTTGATCTTTAAACCTGCGAATAACATTGATATAATACATACTGAAATAAGATCAATGAATGAGCCTTTCTATTTACCTACAAAAACGATCTCGCTATCAATGAGTAAAAAATCAAATCATATGGGAAGAGTTATTCGTATTAATACTTCATTCCTTAAAACTGAAATACCTGTATTTATTATGTTTAGAGCGTTAAATATTTTATCAGACAATGAGATTATACATCACGTTTTGTATAATATAGATAAAATTCGTAATAAACATATTTTAGAAGAATTGAAGGCTTGTTGTGATGATGCAGTAGGTGTATATACCCGTGAAGATGCTTTAGAATATATTTTAAGAAATATAACAGGTAATATGCGAAATAATAAAACTATAGAAAATGTAGAAGCTGTTTTAGAAACTGATCTATTACCTCATATTACTGGAAGAAATAAGAAAGCGTTGTATTTAGGATATATGATAAATAAAGCGATTTCAATTTATTTGGGTTATGAAAATTATGATAATCGTGATAGTTATATTAACAAACGTATTGATACACCTGGTATGTTAATGGCTAATCTATTCCGTCAATGTTATGGAAAAATTACTAAGGAACTAAAAACTATGATAGAAAAAGATATTAATCAATGGCGAAATGATAGCACTTTTGTGGTTGATTTAATAAGTGATAAACAACATATTACTAAATATTTTAAACAAGGATTATTGGATAGTTGGTTAAAATACGCATTGAGTACTGGTAATTGGGGTATTAAAACAATTGGTAGTTTTCAAAATATCAAACAAGGTGTATCACAAGTATTAAATCGTATGTGTCATCATAGCACTTTATCACATTTAAGACGTATCAATACCGCTATGGAAAAGAATGGTAAATTAGTTCAACCAAGAAAATTAGATAACTCACATTATGGTGTTATATGTCCTTGCGAGACACCAGAAGGTGCTCCAGTAGGTTTAGTTAAAAATATGGCTTTAAGCACTAATATTTCAATATATTATTGTAATATATTTATAAAAATATTATTGAAAGAAAACAATGTTATTGAATATGTAGATGATATTGACGATCGTGTTAGTTTTCTGCAGAATATTTTTAAAAACTATAATTCTTTAATAATAGTTAATGGTGAATTATTTGGTTATCATACCGATCCTGAGTTATTGTATAAAAACTTAAAATCTTATAAGAGACAAGGATTAGTTAATCCTGTATCTGCTATATATTGGGATAGAATGAAAAATATTCTAAGTATTTCTACAGAAGGTGGAAGAATGTATAGACCTCTATTTATTGTAGATGATAATAACGAATTAAGATTTCATAAGTTTTTAAGAAAATATGGTATTGAGGAACTTAAGAAATGGTGTTTTGAAGGATTTATAATGCCATCTATAATGGGTAAAGATGATAAAGAAGGATTTATAGAATATTTGGATATAGATGAAACTGCACATTCTATGATAGCAATGTTTCCAAAAGATTTAACTAAAGAATGTGAAGGTGTTACTTTAATTCCTAGATATACACATTGTGAGATTCATCCTTCTTTAATGTTTGGTATTTTAGGTGCAAATATTCCATTTGCGAATCATAATCAAGCACCACGTAATACTTACCAATCTGCGATGGGCAAGCAAGCTTTAGGGTTGTATATGACAAACTTTAATACAAGATTGGATACGTTATCTAATGTATTAAATTATCCACAGAAGTCTTTAATAGCAACTAAATTGAGTAAATATACTCAAGCAGCAGAATTACCATCGGGTATAAATGCAGTAGTTGCTATAATGACTTATAGTGGCTTTAATCAAGAAGATGGTATTATAGTAAATAGGGATGCTTTGGATCGTGGTTTATTCGTAAGTACACATTATAAAACATTGAAAGAACAATGTAATAAGAATCATTCAACGGGAGAAGAAGAGGTATTTTGTAATCCTGAAAAAATAGATATATCAAAACAATTTAATTACGATAAATTAAATAAAGATGGATTCGTTGATAAAAATACATATGTTAAAGCTGGTGATATAGTTGTAGGAAAGATAATGCCTAAAAAAATAAAAGGTAAAATACATAATATTGATACTAGTGTGTCTATTAAATCCAATGAAGAAGGTACAGTAGATATGAATTATAAAGAAATTAATAATGAAGGTTATGCCTTTTGTAAAATAAGAATCCGTAATAATCGCAAACCTGCGGTTGGTGATAAACTTGCTTCAAGTATTGCACAAAAAGCAAGTATAGGTATGATATATAATGCTGAAGATATGCCTTATACAAAAGATGGTATTGTTCCGGATTTGATAATGAATCCGCACGCTATTCCGTCAAGAATGACAATTGCGCAATTAATGGAATGTGTATTAGGTAAAGTGGGATGTATTGAAGGTAATATTCAAGATTGCACACCATATAATGATCTATCAGTAGAAGATATTTGTGATAAATTAGAATCTTATGGAATGGAGAAACATAGTAATGAGATAATGTATGATGGATATACTGGAAGACAGATGAAGACTACTATATTTATAGGTCCAACATATTATCAAAGATTGAAACATATTGTATGTGATAAGATACATTCAAGATCATCTAATGGTCCTATTGTATTCTTAACACGACAACCAAGTGAAGGAAGATCACGTGCTGGTGGTTTAAGAGTTGGAGAAATGGAAAGAGATGCTATACTATCACACGGTGCAAGTTTATTCTTAAAAGAAAAAATGCTTGATTGTTCTGATAATTCTAAACAATATATTTGTAAGGTATGTGGAATGATAATGGTATCAAATACTGAAAGGAATCTATATAATTGCAATTATTGTAAGAATGATATAGATCCTTCGCAAGTAAGAATACCCTATGCGTTTAAATTGATAATTCAAGAATTGCAAGCAATGAGTATTGCACTTAGAATATCTATTTAATAAATAAAATGAATGAAAATATATTATATTTAGTGCATATGACTGACAATAATATTACAAAATGTTTAAGAACATCTAACGAAGAGGATCAATTTCCAGGTGTTTATTTTACGTTGATAACTAAACATAATTTAAAATATGAACGTTTATTTCCTGCGAAAAACTGTTTAATTTTTCAAAAAAATTATTAGAACAACAAAACTACCATATAAATTTTGTAGATTATAATGGATTTATAAATGAATCAAATACGTATTATCCTTGGGAATTAAATAAGGTTGTAAAAAAACTAAAATCACACAAAGGTGATTTTGCAAATGAAGTTATTTTTCACGATAATATATCATTAGATTATTTATGTCTTAAGATTACATTAAATGATATTAGTTCAAATATTGCAAATATAAATGAATTGATACTTCCTATATATGAAATGTATAATGATATTAAACCAAATAAAGATATTTTACCTTTTTATTGTTATGCTAAAGAAAATAAATATACTGGAATTAACCCGAAAAAACTAAGTTCAAATTCATTTTATAAAAAAATGGCAATTATGTGTAATATAGATACAAAATTAAAGACTGATGAAATAATACAAAAATAAATGAAAAAATAGATGAATTAAATAAATAATAATCGTGAAAAACAAAAATTAAAAGCTTTTAAATTTTTAATTCAATCAAGTAAATCTTCAACTAAAATACGCACAATATAATTTTGCTTAGAAGATAAATATAATAAAAAATATAAATGTCTTACGATTATGTATTTATTCACAATCCTAAAACAGGTGGTGATACTATAACAGCTTTATTAAATATTGAAAAAACTCATAAGCATATTTATTTACGTAAAGATAAGATATTAAATAAATATTCTTTTGTTTTTGTTAGACATCCTGTAACAAGAATAATATCTTGGTATAATCATTTACTAAAACATTTGTATTTTAACAATTTAGAAACAAATGAGTTAAATGATAAAAGTGAGAGCTATAAATGTTTAAAAAACAATTGTAAAATGGGTCCTGACAAGCATAGAATTTTAGCAGAAAATAATAATATAAATGATTGGATTAAAAAAATGTTTTAAATATAGCTGAATATAAAGATCCTGATTGGAGACCATTATCTTTACAATGTAATTATGTATATGATTTGGATTATAAAACTCAATTAGTAACTGATGTTTATAGATTTGAAGATTATGAAGAAGAATTGAAAAAAGCATTAATAAAAATAGAACGTGAAGATCTTATAAAACACATTAAGGTTACTAATAATTCAAAACAAGTGAATGAACCATTAAATAAAGAATCATTAGATTTGATTTATAACTATTTCAAGAAAGATTTTGAATTATTTGATTATAAAATTTGATTCAATAAATAGTAGTATATTAGGTAAAATATTTAATAAAAAGTTTTTATATTTTTTAGGTTTATTTATAGATCTTTCAAATATTTTTTTTGATAATACAATATCTTCATCATTATATTTATTGTATAATTCATATATATAATAGTTTAATGTTTCTTCAATGTATAGTGAATCATCAAATGGAAATGGTAAATCATCAATTTTATTAATAAAAATAAGATATCTTTCTACATTTAGTTTAATATTATCTAATAAATTAGTCATTTTTACTTTTTAATAGAGGTAAAGATTAAGCATATAATTAACAGATCTACCATAAAGTTTAGACAGTTCTTTATCCTCATCAATACAATATTGAGCTATATTTTTAATTTCAGTTATAATTTTTTCTAATTGTTCCATAACATTTTTAAAGGTTTCTATAGTTATATAAGGTCTAAAGAAATTTTCTGTTTTATTACCAATTTTACCAAAAGTATCAGTATTTGTAGATGAATCAAGTATATTAAATATACTATTGTTAATAGCCATTAATTCATTATTTGATAAATTGAATATAAGTTCAGTAGCTATATCTCTAGCAGTAAGAATAATTTGCTCTTTTTGTGTTAAATATCTAATTTCATAGCAATTTTTACTTACTATTTCATCAAAAGCATCACGACCAATCTTGTTAAGAAGAAGATTGATACGTGCTTCTCTATTTGAATTTTCATAATTATTAATTTTCATACGAATATTAGTAGCATTTTCACTTATGTGAAGAATATATTGAATAGTATTAATACCTTTATCCATAATAGTTCTAAAAGGATTGAATATTATAACATCATAGCAAAAGTTTCTAATATTACTAAAGCGTCTAGTATCAAAATCAGTAATTGTTGGATTAGCTGTGCAATTATTAACAACATTATTTCTTTCACGTTGAGTTCCATTTTTACGCAAATATTCAAGATAATGAGGATTATGAAGATTTTTAGTTAATATTTCCATTGTTTTCCAGTTAAATGATGTATTACATTGTGTGCAGAACATAACATCACATCCTGATATTTTAGTAATTCCAAAATTACATTTAGGACAATATTTAGTATCCTTTTTAAGAAGTTTAGCAGTTTTAATGTCATCTTCATTACACGTATGATCTTTAATATCCTTATTGTAAGGTTGAAGACATTTAGAACAAGTTATATTATCGCAGATACTACATAGATTAGAATCAGTCTTAAGCATACCATTACAAGTTGGATTAGCACAAGGACGATTATAAACAAATTTTGTAATATCAGTTTTTTTATTAATAATTTTCCTTAGTTCAATTTGTCTTTTTTCTAGTTCATTTAATTTATTAGAATCTTCAAAATACTTTTTGTTATCTTCGTTTATATCTTCTATATATTTACTAAAAAGGTTTCTAGCTTTTTTATTAATTTCTTCTATAGTTTCACTAAACATTTTAACAATTTGTGTTTTTTTCATTCTTTCATTACGTGGTTTCTTCAACTCTTCTTCATATGTTTCATCAATTTTTTTATTATTTTCAGCTTTAATTTCTCGTATAAAATTTAATATTTTATTTTTTTTATAAGATAACATACTGCTATGAATAGATAGTTTCATAGAATAAATTTTAATATCTTCATCAATTGCTTTGTTTCTTTGTATAATAAGTTCAACTTCAGGCTGTGTATCAGGAAGAAGTGCTAACTGTTCTTCAATACTATTTTTATTAGTATGGGTTCTATAGTCTTTTTTGAAAAAAGCAGGTAATAGCGCATTGCTAATATACTTATCATTCCAAGTTGTCTTACAACTCATACAATTAACTTGATTATTTGAAGAATTGATAGCATAGTATCTAATACACTTACGACAAGCCGTAAAATCGCAATTAAAACATTCAACTTTGAAGTGTTTAGTTTTACTATAATTTTCAATACATATTGGACACGAGTTAGATGTCATTTGTAATTTGTATAAAAACTATATCATTTTTATATATATATAAAAAAATATTTATTATAAATAATATGTATTATCATTCCAAAGAGTTTGACAAAAATGAGGTTATTTTAAAAGAAGTAGATTCGTCAGAAAGATACGTATTATTTCCTATAAAATACAATGATTTATTTAGAATGTATAAGAAACAAGCATCAGTTTATTGGGTAGCCGATGAGATTAACTTTGCTGAAGATTTAAAACATTTAGATAAATTATCTAAAGACGAAAAATATTTTGTAAATCATATATTAGCTTTTTTTGCTGGTAGTGATGGTATAGTAATGGAAAACTTAGGAACTCGTTTTTTAGCAGATGTTAATATACCAGAAGCTAAATGTTTCTATTCATTTCAAATAGCTATAGAAGCCGTTCATTCAGAAACTTATAGTTTATTAATTGATACTTATTGTAAAGATGAAAAAGAAAAACACGATTTATTTAAAGCAATTGAAACATTTCCTGCTATTAAAGTTAAAGCAGATTGGGCTTTAAAATGGATAGGTAATGAAGAATGTTCTTTTGCTCAAAGATTGGTGGCATTTGCTATAATAGAAGGTGTATTCTTTTCAGCAAGTTTCTGTGCTATATTTTGGTTAAAAGAACGTGGATTATTACCAGGTTTAAGTTTTGCAAATCAACTAATAAGTCGTGATGAAAGTTTGCATACAGAGTTTGCTTGTATGTTATATCAATATTTAGATAATAAGGTTCCAGAGAATATAGTATATGAAATGTTTGATGAAGCTGTTAATATTGAAGATCAATTTATAAACGAAAGTATTAAATGTTCTATGATAGGAATGAACAGTAATTTAATGAAAGACTATATAATGTATATTGGTGATCGTGTATTGGTAATGTTAGGATATAACAAGAAGTATATGAAAGAAAATCCATTTCATTTTATGGAATATAGTGCTGTAGATGGTAAGACTAATTTCTTTGATGCTAAAGTAGCAGAATATCAAATTGGAAGTATTAATATTGAAAGTGGTAAAAGTGCTATTCCAGATAAAATAGAGGTAAGTGATGACTTTTAAAAAAATGATAATATAATTATAATGTTATATAATGCCTTACAATATGAGAAAGAGAATTAAAGCAGTTAGTGATAGTGGTTCTGATAATTATAGTTCTGATGATGAAGATTATATTCCAGTTGATAGTGGAGTATCACTAAAAGAATTAAATAAAAATCTTAAAAAGTTTAATAAAAACTTTAATAAAAATACATTTTGGAGTAATGTAATATGGTATATTAAATGGTTTATGATTATTTTTAGCCAAATGATGATTGCTATATATTGTTGTGATTATTTGTATAACATTATTAAACCTGAATTTATTAATTTTTTTACGATATTTGTAGTATTGCTTAGTATTACAATTATCTCTACAATTCAAATAAGTATTCAACATTATTATAAAAAAATGAGTGAATAATGTTATATAATTAATGGTTTGTTGTTTTAATTGTGGTATTGAAAATGCAACTAAAAAATGTTCTAAATGTAAATCCGTATGGTTTTGTAGTAAAGAATGTCAAGTTATTGGATGGAAAAAACATAAAAAAGATTGTAAAGAAGAAGATTTAGTATGGACTAAAGAAGAAGAAAAAGAATTTTATAAGAAAATAAATGCATTACAAAGTAGTTATAAAAATAAGTTTTCAGTTGCTTTACATAGTTATGAAATAGCTATTAGCAAATTACAAAAAATATTTGATATTCAATCTGATTATATTTATAAAAATATTGAACATCCAAAGTATCCTGAATTAATGGATGAAACGTTGTTATTTTTAAAGGATGCTGATACTGAATTTAGATTATTACAATCACATTCTAATAAAATGCTTAATTTATACAAAGATGATAAAGAAAATGAATGGAATATGACATTATATGCATTTTATGATCAAATGTATGAAGAAACTACAAACTGTAGAGCATTAATATGTAATGGAATAACACATTGCTATTATTTTTTAATATTAATGTTTAAAGATGATACAAAGATGATGGAATATTGTAAAAAATATTGCTTGGCATACTATGATCTTGTAGTATTATATAAAACTAAAATAAAAAATCAAAAATATATAGATAATATTGATAAAGCTTTAAAACATACTAAAGAAATTGTTAAATTATATAGATCAAGAATGAAATATAATTCTACATTTGCTAAATAAAACCATCTAATGATTTAGATGCTATATAAATCCATCTAATGATTTAGATGCTATATAAATATTTTTTATTAATTTATATGAACAATATAGCATTATATTAGTAATTATAATTTGTTTTATCATTTAAAATAATAATTTATTATTGTTTTAAATGATTTTAGAAAAATAAAACGGTTGTGCTAGGACTCGAACCTAGAACTTTCAGATTAACAGTCTGACACGCTAACCAATTGCGTCACACAACCAATTAGGAGGAATTAATACCTCCCTGATTATTTAAGTTGTCTAATGTTTATATCATTTTATTACAGTCATTTAATAATTGTAAAGTATCATTTGTAATTTTTAATTCTGTATTTTTTTGCACAAGATTGTTGATTTGAGATTCATAAATTTTTTTAATACTTTTTAAATATTCAATTTCTTGATCTTTTTCAGTTAATGTATTTTTAGCATTTAACAAATGTAAGGTTTCATTTGGCGATGAATTAATATTGTAATGTTTTTGAAAACATTCAATTTGATAAGATTGTATATTGTTATTGATTTGTAAAGAATCAATTTCGTTTCTTTGATTTTTAAGTAATTCTTGTGTATTAACTAATTCTTGTGTAATTAATTTACAAAATTCTAGGTTATGTATTTTATTGCATTTTTGTTTGCAATTAATACCTTCAGCACAAACTGTAAATTGTTTTTTAGAAATTGCTTCAATACATTTATCATAATTATGACTAAACATACAGTTATTATATTTACATTCATATCCATTTGTATAATACCAGCAAGTTTCTTGAAAGTTTGACATTTTGTTAAATAAATTAATATGTTTTCATTTTTAAATAAATAGTAAATGATCATATGATTCTATAGTATATATATATGATAGATAATATACAAATGTTATAACAGGTATTATATAATACATTTAATTACTATTAATTATTGGATACATTGTTATTATTGGTGGCATTGTTCGTGATATTGGATGTGGTATTGGTTGTGGTTGTATTACCGGTCTTCTGTATTTAGCTTTAAGATTGCTAATAACAAGATCTAAATTATTTAAAGGTATTAAGGTTGGTCTATATTCAGGATGTTTTTTTTTATTATAACTATATTCAAAACAATTACATAAAAAACTTAAACAATTTGTCATACTTCTACAACAATATATAGTATCAGTGTTACTTTCATCATCACCAGATAAATCTTGATCAGGATTATTCGCTAAGATCCTTGCTTTTTCATCAAACAATTTAGATTGTTTATCTGCCATATTAGATGGTTGATCATCGCATTCTGTTATTAAAACTTCAAAATCTTTAAATATATTAGTAATTAATTTATCAAATATTTCAGTTTGTGTTGAAATCGTATTATTTTTAATTTCGTATAAAAAGTTTTCAATACTATGACCTAATTTTTCAAAGTTTTTAGCATAACCTTTTGTAATTTCAGTTCTTTCGGCAAATTTACAATATTTCTGTAATCCAGACATTATAGCCACAAAAATACTAAGAATAGAAATTACAATTTTAGTTTTAGAATTAGTATGTAAATAATTATCATTGTCTTTATCCTCTAATTCAACTGTTTGCATTGTTGAAACTATACCTAAAATACTTGTTAAAATAATTAAAGGAAATGCGATTAAATTACTACAAAATGATAAATATCCTGAATATTCTCTGTAGATGTTTGCATTTACATCGCATTTAATCGCAGTGTATATAAGTTCGTGTGCAATAGTATTAGTATTTGTTTTTAATAAATTTATAGATTTATTTGACATTAACATCTTTTATTATAATATATTAAAATGTGTAAATGTTTGCCTATATTTAAGAAAAAAAAGGTTAAAATAGAAGAAGAACTTAGTTATGAAGAATTATTAGATTATGGATACTAATAATAAAATGAGTTATATCAAAAAAATGTTTTCAGATATATTTATGTGTAGTTGTATAGAGAAAAAGAGATTAATAAAAAAAGATGAAGATGATCTAAGTTCTGATGAAGAATATAGAGATACATATGTTAAACATAATAATAATGTAAGTTTTGATGAAGAATATAATGAAACATTTTATTATGAATCACACGTATAAAAATGATTGGTTATATTATATATAATAAAATGGTTCTTATTGTAGGATTTGTATATTTAAAAGAAAGTCTTGAAAAAATTGGTTTTGATCTATCTAAACCATATGATGAATTGATAAAAGAATCTTATATTACTTCAGTAATTTTTAGTAATATAGGTAATGATAAATATGCTAGATTTGGTTTTTTATGTATTTATTTGAGTTTGATTAAAGTAGTTCCTAAAGGATTAAATATTTATACTTATTATAAACCAACTAATGATGATCTTCCAGTTGTTTGTTCATCTGTTTATGATGTTCAAGGATTTCCTATTTTTAGAACTATGTTAGGTGCTTTGCAAGCTTGTGATCTGTTTCGTAGTGAAATAGAAAATAATGAAATATGTTCTTATATAAATATTGAACATATTTATAATTGTATGCGTATGTTATTGACCTTATATTATTTTTATGATGATATTCCTGAATAAAAAATGATTGTATTTATTATATATAATAAAATGACTGTAGAAGGACTTACGTTTATAAAAGAAAATCTTGAAGACATTGGTTTTGATCTATCTAAACCATATGATGAATTGATAAAAGAATCTTATATTAATGAAGTGGTTGCTAGTAGTATTGGTGAAGTTAAGGATATAACTAATATTCCTGTGGATAGAAATGCTAGACAAGGTTTTTTGATGTGTTATTTAAATTTGTTTAAAGTAGTACCAAAAGGATTATATATTTATAGCTATTATATAGCGGAAGATATTGTAGAACCCGAAGATAGAGATGATATTCGTGATTCATCTATATATAATGTTGAAGGTTTTCCTATATTTAGCAAAATGTTAGACGTGATAAAAGAATGTTATAAGTTTCGTTTTGAAATACAAGAATACAAAGAAACATCGTGTGTTCATATTGAACATATTCATAATTGTATGCGTATGTTATTGACCTTATATTTCTTTTATGATAAAATTCCTATTGATGATGTTTGATTATCAGTATAAAATAAAATTTTTAAAGTATCTAATAAGTTTGTGTTGTGATTGTAAAGTGTAAAAGATTGTAAATAAATATGTATTTTTTTACAAAAAAATGAAACAAATTTTTATTAATTATTTGAGAAATGAACTTTTTTGCAATGTTGAAAGACGATACTATTGCTGATATCTTCGGCAAGGTTGTTGATGATCTTGAGAAAAAACTAGAAAATATTGAAAAAATAGTTGATGATCTTCAGGAAATGTTAGATGGTCTTGACATACAGAAACTTGAAACATCAAATGGATATTATATTGTTTATAAGGATATTTATTATGCTATGCCTAATCATCTATTTAGTGTATTTAATGAACCTAAAGTCGTTATTCTAGATTATCAGTATAAAAGCGAAATATTAAGGTATCCTACATATTTTGATATATTACGCGAGGGTTTTAAATTATCTTATGATCCTGAAGAAGAATATAGAGGGTATTATAGTGGTTTTTCGGGATCTTTGGTAGATATAGAAGAAAAAGAAGAAATAGATGGTGTTAAATATTATAATTTGTTTTTTTATCCTGGTTGATTTTTGATTTGTTTAGGTTTTATTGACATATAAAATCTAAATAGATATTTGATTTTATATAATAAATTTTTTTTTATTTATTAGTAGCTCTCTATTAAAATTATATTATGTAAGTTCTTAAGTAGTATTATTTTTTTATATAAAAATGGATAACCTATTGTATCATCATCCAATCACTATTAAAATAATCTTAAAAATTGTAATGTTTATTAATTTTTAATTTTAATAGTTCTATTGTGGTTTCAAGTTCTAATATATCTAAATATAATGATTCATAACATTCTGTAAATATGCTATCCATTATATCATCTTTCAGTGTATTAAAGTGAGACATTATGGTATTATTTAATTTTGTTATAATTTTTACAAATTATATTATGAGATAATATAATTAACAGTAATATGTGAAGAATTAAAACTATGTGTGTCTCCATCTTCACCATTTGTTCCAGGATCACCACCATCACTAGTCCAGTCTGAATTATAATATCCATCAACTAAAGGTCCTCTATTCCCTTGTGAAGGTGTATTTTTAACAAATAAACGACCGGCATTATGATAACCAATCGAAGGAATTGTTGCATTTTGGCCATTTGTTGCATTTTGGCCAGTAAAAGTTGTTGCTAACCTATTAGTATTAGTATATGCAGTAAAAGCACCATACAAATAAAACAATATTCTTCCATTAGCATCAATGTAGTTACGATCAAAATAAATTCCAAAGCCTTCCATTTCACCTGACCTTATTATATGATACTTACTATCTTCTGCGTGAGGATGATATGGATTAGTAATAGTTTCTACCCAAGTATCTGTAAATATAAGTTTAATTTGTCCACCATTTCCAGTATTTGGATCTCCACCTTGTGCTCTTGATACAGAATGTTGAGTAGTGCCAAAATACAAATAAACATTTTCTGTTCCACCATTTCCACCATTTCCACCTTGTGCGCCAAATCCTCCAATTATCTTTTCATTTAAATCATTTATTTCAACTATGATACTGCTAGTTTGAGTGCTATTAATTACAACAGCATCATATCCGTCAGTTCCTGATTCACCATCACCTCCTTTACCTGTAGCACTCGAACGACTAGTTGAATTTCCTTGTCCCTCTCCGTGTTTTCCAGTAATATACATATCATTATTAATTACAATTTTTTTTAATTTATCAAAACTTGCTGTAAAATCATCCATATTAATAACAAATGCACCATTAGATGTATTATCAACAAATTGATAATTAGATAAATTTAAATTAATTATTAATTCAAATACATTTGATTTAATATTATATATATCTAAAGTTTGCAGATAATTGTATAAATTAAAATTATTTATATAATTTGTTGTAGATAGTATTTTTGAACTAATATAAGTATTTGGTATAGTTAGATCAATATTTTCTTGTGGACTAATATAAATAGCATTTAAAAAATTACGAAGTTCAATATCAGTTTTTGTTGTAGGTATACTATTATTTTCAGGAACATTATATATAATTATATCATCTCTAATAAAATCACCTAATTCTATATAATTCTCAATAGTATTTGTATGTTTAAAAACTTTAAATAGTTTACTAAATGAAATATTAGCTAATGAAGTAATTGTTAATTGAACCATTTATTTTTGAATATAAATATTATTTCCCATATTTAATTTTACTATATTGAATAAAATATAAACACAAAAAACTTAAAATAATAATAAATGGATTTAATATTTGAAAATAAACAAAGAAATATAAAAGCTTATAAATGTCAAAATGTTATACAAAAAAATAATAATATTGGAAATATTTTATTGAATGGTTTAATACATTGGGATACTATAAGTGATGAAGAAGTTCAAAATATTAAAAATATAATAACAAATAATAGTATTGGTTTTAAAGGATATACGATCACAGATGCAATTGTAATGCAAAATGATACTAAAGATATTCATTATTATGCATATTTTAATGATGAAAATATAGAACTTTGGTATATAACAGGTGTATATGATATGGTAATGTGTGATGGATTAAAGTTTAATGATTTATTATTTTTTTTACAAAATTAAAAATGATAGTATTAATAAATAACAATTAAGATGGAAAATTATGTGAAAGATATATTATTTAAAGGGAGAGTAAGGCATCTTGATCATCTTAATATTGAAACATTGGTAATTTTTAATAAAGAAATATTAGATAAAATTGAAGAATTAAATAAAATTGAAGAAAATCCAAAAATTAATTATAAAAACAAATTATTAAAATTAGAGAAACATATAATAAAACCATTAATAAATAGAGATGCTAATAAATTATATGAAAAATTAGTAGAAATATTAAATAATAGCTTTGATATAGGAGAGGATGATGAAATATATGAATTATTTACCAGAGAAGTATCAAAATATGTAATAATGTGTATAAATAGTTCAACATTTGATTTAGAAGTGTTAAATTGGAATGAAATACTAAAAGATGATTATTACGGATATGGAAATGAAGATGAAATAATTAAAGCAATAATAAAAAAAGGTAAAAAAATAGATTTAGGTGCATTTTTTAATTATAATAAATATGGATGGTTTAATGTACCTTTCACTAGATTTAGAGAAATTATAACAGTAGATAATATACCGGATGAAATAAATACTACTACGTGTAATTATATTAAAAATAATTTAACATTACAATATACAAATAAAACTAAAATAAATGGATTATTTTTTAGAGGTCCAGTGATAGAATATAAATATAATGAAGATGGTAGTATTATTGTAACAAATAATAATAAATTAAAAGTAGTAATAAAGATCTTACTGAATTGTAAATCATTAATGTTGATAAGTGAATATTTGAAAGAAACTCCGGTGTTTAATGTAAATAATGAAGATACTTTGTATTTTGTAGGAAAATATAAGGAAGAGAATAGAGAAATATATGAATTACAAAAAGAAGAGTTTAAAAGGCTCTTAAGAGAAGAATTGAATAGTAGAGTGGATAGTAATACACGTTTGCATATAAGATTGAGAAAAATAATAGAATCACATACAGGTAGAAGTGATATAGTGAATATGAAAGTTAATTCATATGAAAAAAAATTAAAGAGGGTGATAGATGGAGAAAGTATAACTAGATCATAATATATTGTTTAATAATAAAGATATGAATATCAAATATATTTTATTAGCATTATTAATTATAATAATTTTATTATTCATCTATTGTTTATTAAATAGAAAAACGGAAGGATTTAGAGAAAGTAAAAAATTTAAAGTGCCACTAACGTGGCAAAATCTAAATAATGATGAACTTAAAACAGTAAGTAATGAACTTAAAGAAAGTATTGAAAGAAAACTAAAAGTGGATGCGGATGAAATGAAAATAATATTAAATTACAAAAACGTTGATTATAAAAAAACTGAAATAATAAAAATAAAAGATCGTAAAGTGCAATTGGAAGCACTATTAAGATCATTAGATAATTGGAATAAAACGTTTGATAGTGAAGAATTAAATAAAACAAGTAAAATAAAAGAAATAGATATGAAAATAGAAGAATTGGAAAGAAATAAAAAAGATATTTCTAGTAGTTTTGAAAGTAAACAAGAATTATATGCATTGAACAATACTATATTACAAATAATTTAAAAATGATATAAATTGAAAAGTAAAACACGAGAAGCGAATCTTTAAATATTTCAAAAAGATCCCTGTAAGTGTTAAAAAAAATCAAGTAATGAAATGTATAATATAAATGAAAGGTTAATACATGAAAAGTAAAATCTTATTGGAAAAAAAATATAAATGAATTAAAAGAATTAAGAATGACTCCTTATACAGGTTTAAAAATAGCAGGATTTGCAGATAAATATTTCCAATTAATTTTATCTTGATTTTCTTTTAATAAACTTATAGCATTTGGATTTTGAGATAAATCCTCCCAATTTATTTTTTGATAATTTTCTAATCGACTAAATTGTGAATCTGTTAAAGTTTTTTCATATTTGATTCTTTCCTTTAATAAATCTATAGCATTTGGATTTAAAGATAAGCCTTCCCAATTAATTTTATCTTGATTTTTTTTTAATAAATCAATTGCATTTGGATTTGAATTTAATACTATAAATTGAATTTTATCTTCTAAATCTAAATTTTTATATTCTTTATTTGTTAAAGTTTTTTCATATTCAATTCTTTCTTTAATTAAATCAATTGCATTTGGATTTTTACATAACCACCACCAATTTATTTTAGCTTTATTTTCTTTAAGTAAATCTATAGCATTTGGATTTGCAGACAATAGTGTCCAATCTATTTTATCTTGATTTTTTTTTAATAATTCAATTGCATTTGGATTTGTAGCTAATTCATACCAATTTATTTTTTCTTTATTTTTTTCTAATAAATCTATAGCATTTGGATTTACAGATAAACTTTCCCAATCTATTTTATTTAGATTTTTTTTTAATAATTCAATTGCATTTGGATTTCGAGATAAAAGCCACCAATTTATTGTTTCATGAAATTCTAAATTATTATATTGTTCTTTAGTTAAACTATTTTCATATTTAATTCTTTCTTTAATTAAATCTATAGCATTTGGATTTTCTGATAATTCTTCCCAATTTATTTTATTATTTAAATTATTATATTGTTCTTGTGTTAAAGTGTTTTCATATTTTATTCTGTCTTCTAATAATTCAATTGCATTAGGATTTGCTGATAATTGATTCCAATACAAATTACCTGTATGAATCCAATCTAATAAAACATATTTTGTAGGTAATATTTCTACAAACTTTTCTAAGATAGTTGATCTAATTTCTTTAGGTAATTTAAAAATTGGTTTATTTTGAATATCGGTTTCAGTAATTTTAGCTGTTAGTTTTTCAGGATTTAAATGAATATTTTGTTTAAAAACTGAAAGATATTTACAAAACTTTTTCAACTTGGCTTTAGGTTTATTTAGTGTTATAGACATCATATTTAATACTTTGTCGTCATTACACATTGCATCATATTGTGCAAAGCTTAGTCTCATAGAAGGAGTAGAAAACAATGTTCTGTCTCTAAGATCTTTTATAAGCTCAGGGCTAACAGGTATATAATCTTTATTTGTTTTAAGTAGTTTAGATGTTATACTAAGTCTATCTTCTTTAAGTTTTTTTAATGTAGGCATTATTTAAATATTTAAAATATTTTTAAAAATTAATATACATTAATAATTTTATTATTAAATAAAAAAACCAAAGGATTTAAGGAACGTAAAATATTTAAAAACTTGAAGTTAAATTGCAATTGACTTAACAAGGTTATAACAATAATAAACTTAAAAAATAAGTGAAGATTTTATAAAAGATATTGAAAGAAAACTGCAAGTGAATGAGGATGAAATAAGTTATATTAAAAAATACATATTAAAGTTTTTATAATAATTTACAAAATGAATTAAGATCTTTTTTATAGAGTATTATTAATTGTATCTAAATGTTTTTTCCAATATTTAATTGAAATACTATCGTCTTTAAATAAGCCGTTTAATATCTTATTTATTATGGTAAGAGGAGGCTTAGTAAAAGCTTTATAATATTTTGTAGCTTCAACTGAATGTTGTTTTTTAAAAAGTTTTAAAAATTTTATATTAATATTTAATTTATTAGCAAGCAAACTTAAAAGTGGTTGATCATTGTCTAATTGTAAAGCAATTTCGTAAATTTTCTCAATTAATTCGCAAAAATATTTAATTTCAGTAGAATCGTTAGAACCGTGTTTAGCTCGTAATTCTAAAGTGCAAGATTGATTTAAAGACAATTTTTTTAAATTAAGAATACTATATCTTGAAGTTCTATATGTAGGTTCTATATGATACGTGTCTTTTTTTAAGTCTTTATTATAAGAGTAAGAAGTATTACCTTGATATAAATGCATTAAAAAAGTTAATTGATCATTAAAAGTTAATTGTCTAAAAGGAATATCAATAATTCTAATAGTTGATGAACTACTATTAAGATAAGAATTAGTATTTATTGTGGTTAATTTAATTAATTTATCATCAATATTATCAATTTTTTGTAACAGTTGTTTTTTATTAAATAGTTGTGATTTTGATGAACTAGTAGATTGTGAAAATAGTTTATTTTTATTAATTTGAGATTCCATTTCGTTCATTTGTGTTTGTAATGCTTCAAGAATAGACATAGTGTCTTCTTCTGTAAGAAGGTGTTTATTTAATTTAGAACTGCTTTGTAATGAAATTTCTCTATCAAAAAATTGATTAATAGTTAAATCATCAATATCATCAGATATTATTAAAGGATTACAAAAACGTGATTTTCTTCTACTTGGCAAGCACATTAAATAAATTAAGTTTTGAAGAACATAAAATACGTAAGTAATTTTAAATATAATTATAGGATCATTAATACCTAATGATGTTGGACTATGTTTTTTAATACTAAAATGAATATGATTAGAAGTTTGTATGGAATGAAATATATTTAACTTAAGTTTTTTTACTAAAGAATCTAAAAGTAAGTCAACACCATTTTTAACTTCAGTTGAATCATTAAAAACTGACGAAACAAATTCAACATAAGGAATATGATTATTAGGTGTTAATCTTTTTTTATTTTGATCTGCAATAGTTTTATATGTAGTAACTTCAAGATTAGAATTATATTGAATTGAAATATCTGGATCATAATACCAATTAATTGGAGAACTACAATTATGAAATAATAAAGGAGAATCTCCATTTATGTTAAATAAACTTAATGAATATTTTGAATCGTTATTATTACAAATAATATAAGTAATTATTAAAATTATAATATAAGCATCCTCTTGTGATAATATTGTATTAGTATAGTAACCATTTAATAAATTATATACAAATTTAGATGTATCTTCATTGTAATCTTTAATAAAAGGATTCTTTTCGTTTAAAGAGTTTATATAAATATAATTAATTAATTGTTTAATATTATTAACTTGTTTATGATTACTAATTTGTTCTTTAATTAATTGATAAACTCTTTTATTTAATTCTATAAACATTTCCATTTCAATACCAAATGTAAGTTTGGTCATTTATTTAAAAAAACACATAAAATAAAAAATGATTTAAAATAAAAAGGTAAGTATGTCAAAAGAAAACAAAAAAGAACAAGATAGTTCATTTTTATCTAAAGAATCAACAAAAAGTCAATCAAGTTCAGTTTTATCTAAAGAATCAACAAAAAGTCAATCAAGCAAATCAAGTTCTGGTATAAATAATTTTTATATAAAATATAATATCGATCAAAAAATAATAGATGAAATAAATGATGATAAAGACAAATTTAATCTTTTATTGGAATTAATTTATAAATATAAAAAAAAAGAGTTAAAAGAATTAACTCAATCACCCTTTGTGATAAAACGTGATACAAAAACTAAAGTTAAATGAATTGAAAGAATTAAGAATACGCCTTATACAAAAGAGAATGAAAATGAAAGTATATTAAGAATTTAAAAATGTTATTTTATACAGCTTTAAAAATAGCAGGATTTTTAGATAATTCATTCCAATATTGATATGAATTATCAATACTGTTATTTTTTAATAAATGGATAGCATTAGGATTTGATGCTAAAAAAGCCCAATCAATATTATCTGGATTATTCTCTAATAAATCTATAGCATTGGGATTACGGCATAATGTAGTCCAATTTATTCTGTCTTGATTATTTGTTAAAAGTTCTATAGCATTAGGATTTGCAGATAATTCAAGCCAATCAATTTTATCTAAATATGTTAAATTATTGTATTGTGTTTTAGTTAAATTATTTTCATATTCTATTCTTTGTTTTAATAAATCTATAGCATTAGGATTTGTAGATAACTCATTCCATCTAATTTTGTTTTTATTACTTTTTAAAAGTTCTATAGCATTAGGATTTTGTGATAAACTTTCCCAATCTATTTCATTTGGATTTGCTTTTAATAAATCTATAGCATTTGGATTTTTTGATAACAATTGCCAATCTATTTCATTTGGATTTGCTTTTAATAAATCTATAGCATTTGGATTTTCAGACAAAGATTCCCAATCTACCATATTGTCATCAAGATCATCATCTTCTAATAAGTTTTCATATTTAATTCTATCTTTTAAAAGTTTTATAGCATTTGGATTTTTAGATAAAGATACCCAATCTATTTTATCTTCATTTAATGTATATAGTTCTCCAGAATCGTATAAAGTCTGTTCATATTTAATTCTTTCTTTTAATATTTTAATAGCATTTGGATTTTGTGATAAATTTTCCCAATCAATGTTATCATAATGTTCTTCTAATAAATCTATAGCATTAGGATTTAATGATAACATATTCCAATTTAATTTATTTTCATCAATCCAATCAAGTAAAACATATTTTGTTGGTAATATTTCAGCAAATTTGTCTAAAATAGTTGATCTAATATTTTCAGGTAAATTACAAATTGGTCCGTTTATTTTGTATGCGATTGATTTAGGACTTTTAGCAATATTTTCTTCAAAAACCGAAATATATTTACAAAACTTTTTTAATTTAGCTTTAGGTTTATTTAGTGCTATAGACATCATATGTAAAACTTTATTGTTTTGATTATCACACATAAATTTATAATCTTTAATAGAAAGTTGTAGTTCAGGTCTTTCTAATAATGTTTTATCTCTAAGATCTTTTATAAATTCAGGACTAATAGGTGAAAATTCTTTATCTTTTTTAAGTAATTTAGATGCTATATTGATCTTATCTTCTTTAAGTTTTTTTAGGGTAGGCATTATTTTAATAATAATAAAGAAAAATATTATACAGCTTTAAAAATAGCAGGATTTTTAGAAAAATATTTCCAATTAATTTTATCTTTATTATTTTCTAATAAATGTATAGCATTTGGATTTGCAGATAATGATCTCCAATTAATTTTATTTTTTAATTGATTAAATTGTGCATCTGTTAAAGATTTTTCATATTCTATTCTGTCTTTTAATAAATCAATTGCATTTGGATTACTAGATAAATGTTTCCAATTAATTTTATCTTGATTTTTTTTTAATAAATCAATTGCATTTGGATTTGGATTTTCAGGTAAATAATTCCAACCAATTTTATCTTGATATTTTTTTAATAAATCTATAGCATTTGGATTTGTAGATAAATAATCCCAATCTATTTTATCTTTATTTTCTTTAATTAAATCAATTGCATTTGGATTTGTAGATAAATAATCCCAATCAATGTTATCTTCATAATTTAAATTATTATATTCTTCTTTTGTTAAACTATTTTCATATTCTATTCGTTCTTTAATTAAATCAATTGCATTTAGATTTTCAGATAAAAAATTCCATATAATTTTATCATCTAAATCATTATATTCTTCTTTTGTTAAACTATTTTCATATTCTATTCGTTCTTTAATTAAATCAATTGCATTTGGATTTTTACATAATAAATACCAATATATTTTATCTTGATTTTTTTCTAATAATTTAATAGCATTTTGATTTTTAGATAAAGATTGCCAATTAATTTTATTTTCTAATTGATTAAATTGTGCATCTGTTAAAGATTTTTCATATTTTATTCTGTTTTTTAATAAATCAATTGCATTTGGATTTTCAGATAAATAATCCCAATTAATTTTATCTTGATTTTTTTTTAATAAATCAATTGCATTTGAATTTGAAGATAAATAATCCCAATCAATTTTATCTTTATCAATCCAATCTAATAAAACATATTTTGATGGTAATATTTCAGCAAACTTGTCTAAAATAGCTGTTCTAACTTCTTTAGGTAATTTAAAGATTGGTTTATCTTGTGTATCTGCTTCAGTAATTTTAGCTGTTATTTTGTTAGGACTCAAATAAATATTTTGTTTAAAAACTGAAAGATATTTACAAAACTTTTTCAATTTATCTTTAGGTTTATCTAGTGCTACAGACATCATAGTCAATACTTCATCGTCATTACACATTTTGTCATATTGTGCAAAGCTTAGTCTCATAGATGTAGTAGAAAACAATGTTCTATCTCTAAGATCTTTAATAAGTTCAGGACTAATAGGTAAGAAATCTTGATCTTTTTTAAGTATTTTAGATGTTATACTAAGTCTATCTTCTTTAAGTTTTTTTAATGTAGGAGGCATTATTTTAATATTGTATTGTATAAAAAATAAAAGTAAAAACAACAAAATTGAAAGTTCAAGTATAGGTGATGAAATCTACAAAAAAAATATAATATAAATGAAGATGAAAATAAAAATCTTATTAAAAGAAAGAAGAGCTGAAAGAATTACACCCTATACAAAAGAGGATTAAAATAAAATTGTAGAAATCTACAAGAATGATTTAAGATAAAATATAATAAATTGAAAAGATGTAAAATAATTTTCATAGAAATGTAGAATTGAAATATTTTTATTTTTGAAATTGAAATTAAGAGGTATAATTATTAATGTGTTTTTTAGAAGTTAAATGTTTAAAGAAATAATATTTATTGTCAATATAAAAATTATGAATACCATAAAGAAATAAAGTTTATTATCAATATTAGAAAAATCGTTGGCATTTTTAATATGTTGTTTGAATCTGGAATTAATATTGGTAGATTGTCCAACATAAGCAATATTAGTGTTGTGTTTAAAAACTAATTTATAAATAGTAGCAAGAATAATATTTTTAGACATAAAAAATATATTTTAATATAAAATCATTTTTAAGATATAATAAAATAATTTTGATAGAAATGTAGATTTGAAATATTTTTATTTTGAAATTAAATTAAAATTTCTTAATGTAAAATAATGATTTAAGATCACCCAGATAAGTAAAAAGAAAAAGATAAATGAAAGATGAAACTAAAATGATGTAAAGCAATGGTAAGCTCAATGTAAGAACAATAAAGATCAACTAGGATGAATTAAGATCAACTTAATGTAAATAAAATGAAATATAAAATATAAAATAACCTAACACAATGTAAAACTCAATATTCTTAATTGAAATAGAATGTAAGGCAACGAAAAATAATTTTCATATAAATTAAGATTTGAAATATTTTTTTTTTGAAATTAAATTAAGATTTCTTAATGTAATATAATGATTTAAGATCACCCAGATAAGTAAAAAGAAAAAGATAAATGAAAGATGAAACTAAAATGATGTAAAGCAATGGTAATCTCAATGTAAGAACAATAAAGATCAACTAGGATGAATTAAGATCAACTTAATATAATATACATAAAATAAAGGTTTAAGATCACCCAGATAAGTAAAAAGAAAAAGATAAATGAAAGCTGAAACTATAACGATGTAAATCAATGTAAGATGAACTTAAGAACAACTTAACATAAATGTAAGATGAGCTTGATGTAAATAAAGGTAAATATCAAAATAAAAATAACCTAACACAATGTAAAACTCAATATTCTTAATTGAAATAGAATGTAAGGCAACGTAAAATAATTTTCGTAGAAATGTAGATTTGAATAATTTTTATTTTTGAAATTGAAATTAGATTTCTTAATGTAATATACATAAAATAATGTTTTAAGATCATACAGGTAGGTAAGTAGTAAAAAATAAAGAAAAGATGAAACTATAATGATGTAAATGAATGTAAGATAATAAGATAAACTATAATGAGCTTAATATGAGCTCGGTGTAAATAGAAAGAAATATAACATTGAAAATAGCCTAATATAATGTAAAACTCAATATTGTTAGCCGAAAAATATATTTAGCAAACGAAAAATAATTTTCGTAGAAATGAAGAATTGAAATATTTTTTTTTTTAATTTTAAAATTGAAATTAAGAAGTATAATTATTAATATGTTTTTTAGAAGTTAAATGTTTAGAGAAATAATATTTATTGTAAGACTGATTACAATAAACACAAAAGATATGTTTAGAATGAAGTGTAGAAGGTTGAGTGGCATCTGTAGATGATTGAGTGGAATCTGTAGAAGGTTGAATGACATCTGTAGATGGTTGAATGAGATCGGTAGAAGGTTGAGTGGTATCTGTAGATGATTGAGTGGCATCGGTAGAAGGTTGAGTGGCATCTGTAGATGGTTGAATGGCATCTACAGAAGGTTGAATGACATCTGTAGATGATTGAATGACATCTGGAGTGGTATCTGGAGAAGGTTGAATGATATCTTGAGTAGTATCTGTAGAAGGTAGAGTGGAATTAATAATAGAATCATATAATTTAGCTTTATTACGATTATCTTTAGCTTTATTTTTATTATATAAGTTCTTGTTAAATTTATAATTAGGATCAGTATTATATCTATTACGATTAGTAGAAGCTTTACTAGAATTAAGTGCAATTAGTTGTTGTTGAGTAAGTTTAGCTCTATATTTACGTTGATATTCAGTATTCCGTAATTTCTTAAGAGCAACAGAATCAGTATTAGTATCAGTCATATTGTAGTTATATATATGTGTATAATAATATCATTTTTTATATAATAACGTTGTTTTAGTAGTGTTGTGTGGTGTTGTGAGGTAGTGTAGGGTGTTGTGGGGTGTTGTAGGGTGTTGTAGGGTGTTGTAGGGTGTTGTAGGGTGTTGTAGGGTGGTGTAGGGTGGTGTAGGGTGTTGTAGGGTGTTGTAGGGTGTTGTAGGGTGTTGTAGGGTGTTGTCAAATTGGCTTACAGAGTGCGGTCTTAGTTAGATATATCTAGAGTAATTAA
>Ga0209138_1000195_pt1 | contig 62494 bp, 58 predicted proteins | sample SaaInl3SG_22_DNA_FD_184645 | JGI IMG/M metagenome (GOLD analysis project Ga0209138, IMG submission 184645) | Marine microbial communities from expanding oxygen minimum zones in the Saanich Inlet - ESP_153SG_22_DNA (SPAdes) (version 2) | ecosystem: Environmental > Aquatic > Marine > Intertidal...
ATTATCAGTTGTTTATAGCCCATAAAAAAAGAGGGGAACTTTCGAACCCCTCTAATTTAATTAATCTGAACTACGTTCTGATTAGATAGACTGTAAGTCTTTGATAAAGATTTTACCATAGTACTCAGGTCTAACCATCTTCTTAGCGTATCTCGTCATAACTCCTCTTCTTGGAGTGAAGTTATTCGGGTCATATACTAATGGAGTCATAATTAATGGTACATAAGGTGCGTAAACTGCTCCTGTTTCTAGGAAGTTTGAACCTCTAAATCCTAACAAGATTTCGTTTGAAGTCATGTAAGGGTTTTTGTACACAGTATATCTGTTAGAAAGTGAACCAACATTTGTTACACCAGCAGCGAAAGATGAAGCATCTTTGTCAGCTGAGATAGAGAATGCAGGAATAGATTCTAAGATAGTACATACATCAGGAGAAGCAACAACGAAGTTAGCTCCACCTCTTAAAGTCAATTGGTGAATCTTATTAGATACTTTGTTTAATTTAGTACCTAAAGTTTGGAACCAAGTGTTCTTTTGGTAAGCAACTGAAGAACTCCCAGCAGACCAAGTTGAACCATTAAATTCCTCACCGATTGTAGCTGACCAGTATTCAGTAGTCAACGCGTTAGACTTTAACATATCTAAGATTTCTAAGTCAATCTCTAAAGAGATATAGTCAGATAACATAGAAGTTAATTCAGCCTCAGCATCGATTGAATGGTAAGCATTTAAATCTTGAGCCAATTCAGGAGTCCATACAGCCTTTAGTTTTCTAGTCTTAGCAACGATTGCTTCAGACTTCAACTCTAGGTCTACTTCAGGAATTCCTAAGTCAGCACCAGTTTTATCTTCAAAGTCACCTCTACTATAATCAAGAGGTACATTTGTGTGACCTACAATAATGTCACCAGAACCTCTAGCAGCAGTAGTATTAACGAATAATACAACATTAGCACCATCAACTTTGTTGAATTGACCAAGGTTTGCACCAGTTACAGAAGCACCACTTACGATAACTGATGATAATGCATCTAAATCAAGTGTATCAGAGATATTAGATTTAGCAATTGTAATTTTCTGGATATCACCAGCTTCAATAGAAGCAGATAATGCACCATCAAATCCTACATCAGCATGTGAAGCAGAAGCGAAAGCAGAATTACCAGCAGTAACAGAAGCAGAAGCTTCGTTTACAGAGTATCCGAATGCACCAGCACCATATAATCCATTCTCAGCTGATTTCGTTTGACCAAATCCAGCATCGATAGAAGCACCACCTGCACCACCGAATAAAGAACCAGCAGCACCAGTACTTCTTCCTGCGTTAGCAGTACCATATTTGAAATCTAGATAGAATACAAGTCCTGAAGGTAAGTTCATTGGTTGTACACTAACGAATTCTTTAGAAGCAATCTCACCAAAGATTCTTCTTACAAGAGGAAGGGCTACACCACTCCACTCTTCACTATTTGCAGCAGCTCCAGTAGAACTTGCCTCATCAAGCAATTGTTTTGCTTGGTTTTCTAAAAGAACAGACATTGCGCCTTGCTCTTTTTCGTTTAAACCTTCTAGAAGTCCAGTTTGTTCCCATTTTCCTTTTAGTTGTCTTGTTTCATTCAACATTACAGATTGTGGGTTCTTTCCTTCCATTAGTTTAGATAAATCAAAATTTGCCATTTTATTTTTCTTTTTTAATGTTAAGTTAATTATTTAATATTAGCCAATTGTTTAAATCTTTCGGCTAAAGTATTTGTGTTCTCAGAAATAATGTTTTTTACTGGAGCAGTTGAAGCAACTGGTTTAGAAGCACCTTCCGATACTACTTTCTTAGTTCTTTTCTCAGTTCCTGTAAAATTCATAGATTCTGCTAACGTAGCGTAAACTAATTTTACCTCTCTAACAGATGTTGTTCTGTCTAAGTTTTCTACAACTTTAGATTTTTGTTCGTTGGTTAGGTTATAACCTCTGAATAATCTGTTAGCGTACAATAATTTTGCATTAAGAAGGTTTACTTCGTTGATAGTAGATTGTAAAGATTTCACAGTAGTGTAAGCTTCTTCTAACTCAGTTTGTAGTTTAACTACCTCTTCGTTAGCTTCTTCTTCTTCTTCTGATTCTTCAATTTCCTCTTCTTCTCCGTATCCCATTTCTCTCAAGATTTCGTCTAAGTCGATTTCATCTTCATCTTCTTCCATTTCTTCGCCCTCTTCAGAGTGAGTTTCTTCAACTTCCTCTTCTTCGGATTCTTCCATTTCTTCTTCTTCAGATTCTTCGATTTCTTCGATTTCTTCTTCTCCCTCTTCTTCAGATACTTCTTCTTCAGAATCCATTTCCTCTTCGGAAACTTCTTCTTCGTCATCCATACCCATTTCCAATTCTTTGATGATAGCCTCTAAATCCAATTCATCTTCTTCTGATTCTTCTACCTCTTCTTCTTCGTGGTAGTCTTCCTCAACTTCTTCTTCTTCGGATTCTTTAACTTCTTCAACTTCCTCTTCTTCAGATTCTTCTATTTCGTCTTCCTCTTCTGAGATAGTTTCTTCAACTTCCTCTTCTTCGGTTTCTGATACAGTGTCCTCTTCCAACTCATCACCTACCTCTGCAGTTTCTTCTTCAGATTCAGGTCCAAGTTCAGTGTGTGCGTCAGATGCAACATCAGATGGTTCAACTGGAGATTCTTCATCGCCTTTACCAATATCACTAGAATCTAACTCTTCTTCCATTTCTTCCTCTTCACCTTCCATTTCAGCCTGTAGCTTCTTTGATAGGATAGATTGTAGTCTTGGAGTAAAAGCTTCTTCTAATGCGATTTTAGCGTTAGCGATAGCAGTTTCTCTTACAGCTTTAGCATCCGCAATTGCTTCTTTTAACAATTTTGAATTTGCCATTTTACTTTGTAATTTTTGTTTTTCTGAAGTTATTCGAGAAACCTCAATGTAGAATTTGTGTAAAATTGGTTGTTCGGTAACTAAACATTAAAAGTTAGTATTCATTAACCAATGCAACCCACATAGACGTGGGTTATTGTAAGAATAAATATATAAAAATTTATAAAACAATAAAAAACTAAAGAAAATAATAAGTTTTTTATATATTTTGTGTATAGGGTTATTTTTTAATCTTACCCTTTTTAATATCTCTTTGTAGTTCTGCACCTGCTCCTAACAAATCATTTACTGATTGGTCGATTGGTACACTACGATATTTAGCAAGTTTTCTAATTGCCATCATTACGATTCGTTTCTCTTCAGTAGAGTATCCTTCGTTTATTACTGATTCACCAAACATACCTACTATATCACCTTGATATTTATTACCCGGCTTTCCAGCAATAGCAGTTACAAATGCCAGTCTATCTTTAAGTTTACCTTTTTTTACAAAGTTAAAAAGTTTTTTTGAATCTAAATTATAATCATCAATGAATTTTTGTACGGCAATACCACGAGTACCAGTAAATCCAGCGATTCCCATTGCTTCTTTACTAGCAGCTTCGTTTACGGATTCTTCATTCATTTCAGAGATAGCTTTATCTCTCATTATCTCTCTTACGATTTTTCTAAGTTGTTCTTTCATTAGAATAATTTTTTTAATTCAGTGTCTTTATAAGTATCAGCGTAATACCACTTCTTATCTTTTACATTGTATAAATATACAAATTCTGCACCATTCTTCATATCGGCATCTTTAATATATGATTCAATATTCTTAGAATCACCCTTTAATGGAGTACCACTTTTGTAATATTCAATATCCTTATCATTAAAGATTCCTCTTGCTCCACCCATCTTAATTAGTTTAAGAACATCTTTATCACTCTTCATGTGATGTTTTAAACCTGGTTTCATATTTGATGGATAACCATCATAGTGAACGTATGCAGAAACAATTTTACCATTACTACCAATTATACCAACTTGAGAGCGAGTTCCTTCTTTAATTAATTTAGAAATACTAATTGATTGACTTCCGTTTGAAATTGAATTTCCTTCAAATATTGATTGTATTTTAGCAGCCAATTTCTTACTACCATTCATTTTCAAATCAAATGCAATAGCATCTACTGATGTTTCTCCTTCCCATCCAGATTGATTCGTTGCTAAATGTGCAATTTCATCAGTACCTTCTGCTGAATCATAAAGTTCAGAAGAGAATACAGTGTTATTTCTCCACTTCTCATATTCATCGGAAAATATATCTTTTGGTTTGTCTGGGTCATTCATTGGATTAGAATCCCATTCAGGTTTATCTTCCAATATTGAAATTAGTTTTCTTGCTTCAGAATGAAAGTTTGCGTCAGTTAGAGCTTCAACAGCTGCCTTACTCATTCTACTTTCGTATTCTTCTTTACCTAATTTTTGTGGGGTGATTCCTAACTCCTTTGCTTTCTCACGAACAGCTTTGTTTATTTTAGGATTACCAGCTCTTTCTTTAGTTGAATCTTGGCTAGGTTTATCCTTTTTAGGCTCATCAAAGATATTTACTTTAGGAGTATCTTTTTTATCACCATCATCGTCTTTATCATCTATCTTAGAATGAGTACCCGATTTTACAGCCAAATCTCTTGCATCTTTTGTTTTGAATACAGCAGTTTCACCACTTTTTTTAGATGTAGCAGTAAATGATTCTTCTTTTAATAAGTCAGTTAGTTTAATCATATCTTATTTTTTATCACCTAAACGATGTTTCATGGTATCTTCATCTAACTCAGCTATTTCGTAATATCTTCCTAAGATATTTCCCATATCCTCATATAGTGCATGTAACCTTTCATCTAAAGCCTTAGCTTCAGTTGCAACCTTTTCGAATGATTTATCCATTTTCTCTAATTCACTCATATTACGTTTGATAGTTACTTTATCAAACCAATCATCAGCTTCATTTAGAGTTAATGTTTTTGCAGCATCTACAATACCTCCCAATGTTTCGGCAGTCTGAACTATATCAGATTGTCTATTCATTTGTTCTTGGAATGTTTTGTATGTAGAGATAATTTCTAAGAAATGTTTCTTAACTTCATTCGTTAGAGGTTTATTAGCTTCAATAGATTCTGATAATGAAAACTTACCATCAACAATCTTTACTTCGTTAATGTTAGTTTTTCTAATATCATTATATCCTTTAAATACATTAGTTTCTTTTTTGCTCTCAACCTTTAATTCAAATTTATTGTTGTGAACGTAATCGTATATGTCAAAGTTTTTCTTACTCATTATGCTAGTTCCGTTATAATTTCTCTCATTAAGTTTTGTGCTTTACAAAAATCACCACAAACATCAGTACCAATATTCTTTACTACTGATTCGTTCATTGGAGTCATAAATGCACCATGTGTAGATGGATTAGAAACAAAGTCCCAACCTATTAGTTCAAAATCTTCACCAACTAAAAGTTTGTTATCTTTCATTGGTTGAGTAGAACCCATACCTCTTGATGAGATACCTAAAAGGATTCCTGCTCTTAATAATTCTTTTAATATATTTCCAGATGGAGTAGGTAAGATTTCAACTGTACCTATTACATCATTACCTTCCCAATGTACTTCTTTAATATTGTGAGATACATTCTTTAAATTGATTACCGAAGAATCAGGGTGGTCTAATTCACCTAATGCTCTTCTTTCTTTAACCAATGTTTGGTATTTATCAATTTCTCTTTCTAATACTTCTCTTGGATACACTCTACCATTTTGGTTTTCTGCACCTGAACGTTGAAGGACTCCTTTAACTAAAGTTCTACCAGATGAATCTTCATTCACTCTTCCTTCAAATAAGTTTGTTTCTATTAATAGATTCTTCATAATGGTATCCTTATTTATAGTTTTTTAATAACTCAATAAATTCCTTTTTCACACCAGATGATAATCTTTTGTGAATTTCGTTGTTAACTAATGTAGGAATTAGATTACTTAATTCAGAATTTTCAACTGTAATCTTATTGTTATTTTTTGATAATACAGGTCTTTCTAAGAATGTATTTATTTCAAAAGTTAATTCTTCAGAAAGTTCAATCGGTAAATTAGTTGAACAACCACCTTCAGTTACTCCACCACATCCACATCCACAATCGGAATGAGATTCTTCTACTTTATAAGTTTTACCACCTACTTCAAATTCATCATCACCATCTTTCTTAGCTTTAGTAACAGCAGCACCAAAGGCATTACCTTCGTTCTTTTCACCCTTACCATCCCAAGCAGCATCAATCTTATTAAAAAACTCTTTCTTTTCTTCATCAGACATTGATGGAATATCTTTTCCAGCTTTTTCTAATGCTTTTTTAAAGAATGCTTTATAATCACCTTCTTCGGCCATTATTGTTTTGATTGTTTCTTTTATAGTGTCTTTAGTAATACTCATAGTTTAATTTCTGATTATAATTTACTTATGGATGTTACAATGTTGTTTAGTCTTTCTCTAATTCTAAACAAATTCTTTTGTGTTCTTTTCCAATATTGGTTTGAATCTAAATCACCTTCTTTTTTAATCTTACCATACCATCTAAGGAATGTTTCGATTTCAGAAAGTTGCTTATTAACTTGAGAAATTCCTCTACCAATTTTTTGTTTTGGAGAAGATTCATCTTTTTTTAATTCTAACCACCTATTTTCACTAACCCTTTCGTAACCAGTAGATTTGTTGATTCTATCAACAACTTTATCTTCTGGTTCATCATCTTCATCAGTACCATCGGTATCTTTAAACGCGTTGGGAGTATTATACCCAGCAACGTTACCAGTAGTACTCATTTCGTCTACCGATAATTCATCTTGCTCAATTTCAGCAATTAAATCTTCTACCAATTTTTTTAAACTCATATTTTGACCTTCAATTCTTTTATTAGTTCATATGACATCATTATTGATGAAACATGATTATCAGAAACATTCTTACCAATCTTAGTTTTAGATAGTACTGAGATAGTTTCTGCTAATTTAATTTGAGTTACTTTATCTTTTATTTTAGATTTAATTGATTTTAATTCTTTTATAATAGATGGGATTGATTTTTCCACATACGATTTAAAACCAGTTGTATTACTTAAATTATTAATATATTCTTTTAACAATAACTTTTGGTCATTATTTAGGTTAGAATATTTTTTATTAAATGTTTCTACTAATATCTTATAAGTAAGTAATCTTAAATCTTTATCTTGCTTTTTATAATTTTCAACTAACTTATCTTTTTTGTTTATAGATTTGGTAGCTGGTTTAGATGTAATACTTTCAATAAGTGTAATCTTTGAATTGAATACATCCTTAATATCGTAATTATCCATCTTTTTAGATTCAAAAATCTTATAGATAGATGCTAATAAGCGATAATTAGAAATAGGAGAAGATAAGAAATCATCCATATTAAATGATTCGTTAATCTTTTTAATTAAAGTATATTTCTCCTTATGTAATTGCTTTTGGTCAATACGATTATGAGCTTCGTTAACTGTATCTATGAACTTCTCAGCTCTTGATTCAGAATTATACTTTTCCTTCATAAGAAGTTCGTATAATCTTAGCTCTTTATTTAACTCGGTTTTTGGACTAAAAAACTCACTAACGATTTTTTTAGCCTTCTCAGTAGTATCTCCATTTAGAACCTCTAACGTAATTTGTCTTACGAGAAGTTCGAAAATAATACCTGTGTTCTTAAATTTTGAATGTTTTACCCTCTTCATTATGTTTTTATCCTATAATAATATATCAATACACAATACTATACATCGTATATAAATATAACTTTATTTTGATTTCCTAAATTTTTATTCATCAATCAAATTAGTGTCATCTAAAAAGTCTCCATTTTCACCTATTAACTTTCGTTTTGCCGAAACCCCATTAACATATTCTTTAGCAACTTTTTTAATTGTAGACTCTGTTTTTTTCAGTGCCTTTTGATTTTCTTTTTTACCAAGTGGGTCTCTCCCAAGTGGATGTTTATCCTTTCCATAAGTGTTTCCCTCTCTGGGTCTACCACCTTTGTTCTTTAACTCAGTTTTTAATTCTTCTAATTCATCTTCCACATCAGTTGGTTCTGATTCCATTGCTGGGTCATTACCCTCATCCTCAATTGAACGATATCTGAACCTATCTTTAAGGTCATTAATAAGTTGAACCTTTTGGAAATCAACTTCATCATCACTAAAGTTAAATATATTTTTGTATGCCCAATCTTTAGATACCATATTTAGTGCAGATATATCAGAAACTAATCTAACTTTCTCAGACCAAAGATTTACCTTTTCTTGTTCATATATAGTAGATGGATTAACTAAGTTTAATTCAAAATCAACCATTTCAGTTCCTTCTAAACCTTGTGCAGCTAAATGTGTTACTGCCAACTTAGTTAATTCTGATACTAAAGTTCTTTGTATTCTTTCTATTGTTCTTGCAAATCTCACATCTTCTGCAGCAAGAGTTGCTTTACCATTTACATTCTCATCGTATCCCAAATATGCTTTTGGAATCTTTAGAGCTGCAAACATTTTATTCTTTAAGTAATCAATATCATCAATTGCAGTATATTCTAAACCACCTAATGAATCTATTTGAGTTCCACTATCACCACCCCTAACAGGTAAAAAGAAATCTTCAGTTAGGTTTTGGATATTATATTTTAAGTTGTAATCTCCAGTTCTTTTATCTACGAATGGAGTTTTCTTCATTCTACCTATAATCTTCTGCATGTAGTTATCAACCTCTTGAGGAGGAATATTACCAATATCAATTTTGAAAACTCTTTTATCTGGTGCTCTCATAATTCTATGGATTAACATAGCATCTTCCATAAGAGAAACTTGTTTCCAAATTCTTCTACCATTCTCAATCATTGCCTTACCATAAGGAAGGAAGTTTGTGTCTGATAATAATCTGAAATGTACTATTTCGTAGTTCTCGTATTCACCTTTACCATTTGGGTCATTGTTTACATTAAACTTAACATAGTTAGCGTTGTTTGGATTAGTATTTTCTAATCTTTCAGTATCATAAACTGGAAGAGGTCTTACATTAATAATACCAACACCCTCTTGTATTTCTTGTAGTAGAAAGAAATCTCCATACTTAACCATATTTCTTGTCCAAGACCATAGGTTAAATTCTATATTAAGAACATCATAGAATAAGTTCTCTAATATCTCTTTTACTTTTTCGTTTTTTGATTTGATTTGTACAACATCTCCAAATTCATTTTTTAATGTTGATTCATCTGCATAGATATCTAATGCAGAGGAGATAATTGGGTCATTATCCATTGCATCATAATCTCTGAATAGTTCTCTACGAACTTGATGGTAAGCCATTGACTGAGCTGCCATATTATCTGATGCAAAAGACCTTTGTAGTTTTGTGTACCTATCTCTTAAATTCATAAGATTAGTTGTACCTTGCTGTCTATCATCGGTATCAACTACTTTTCTTTTTCCGTCTTTATCAACCGTTACGATTGCTTGAGTAGAAAAGAGTTTTGTCAATCTACCAAAAAATGAACTATTTTGTTGTTCTGCCATTTATACTTTCTTTATGTTATAATCTAACTAAGATACAAAAAAAATTTGATATATCCTAATTTTATTACCATGCTTTACAACTCCAATACCTAGCCTTGTGTCTTGGTCCTGGTGTATCACAATTGTGCCTAGCTCTAAAAGCCTTTCTCCTAGATGGGATATCTTTCTGAATCTGCATTGTTTTTTCACCTGCTTTCTTAGCAGATGTCCCACCATGTCCGAAGTTTACCTTTACAACATTTCCCTTTGGATTCTTTACATACACTTTAAATTTCTTAACATCACCTCTAGTTGGTTTTCCAAGTTTAACTTTTCTACCTTGATATTCGGCTTCGTTAATATCCTCTTTCATATTTTTTAGAAAGTGAATAAACTCCTTTAAGTCATCATAGTTTTCAACATCATATTCTTCGATGTTTTCATCCAATCCTAATTTAAATTCGCTATAAAGTTCTTTTGTGCAATTATCCATTTATTAATCCTATAATTAACCTATACTATATAAATATAAAACTTTTAATTTATAACCATTTACTTAAATCCTCTATTTCATCACCGATTTTCATCTGCCAAGGATTCTCATTATCATCACTACCACCATATATTCCACTATAAGTATGTGACGATATACCATCTATTGACTTTTTTGTTAAATCAATACCTTCTTGTCTTAATCTCAAAGCAGTATCTCTTACCCAAAGTGCAATTGCAAGACTCATAGTCAAATCATCATTATAACCCCTCATAGCTTCAGCTCTACCATTCATCCATATAAATGTAAATAATTCATCAATAGTTCGTACTGAACGTATTGTGATTGATTTTTCTCTAACATATTCTTCTAACTTAGAAATAATCAAAGGTCTTGTTCTAGAAGTAGTTGAGAATCCTGCCACCATACTTTTATCCTGTGACCTATATCTATTTGAGTGCTGATGTTCGATATCTACATACTTTAAATCCTTACTCATATAATAAAGATTACCATAATTTCTATCAATCACTTGTTGAATAGTTGCCCAACCGATATTTGCATTTTCAATAACCAACAAAGCATTGTTATATTCAGTTGATAGAGATACTAAGAAATTACCAAAATCCTTGGTATCCAACTTACCTCTATATTCAGCTACTTGTTCAGATGCATCAACATCTATAACATGAGCAGCAGAGTAATCCGAAGAATCACCACGAGCAACATCTGCTACAACTATATAAGTTTTTGTATAATCAGGAAATTGCCATTTCCATAAGTTTCCATCAAAGCCACCCTTTTCAAGTGGTTCTTGTACATAGGTCTCTTTATAGAATTGAAGTATTTGTGGGTCAATAACTGAATCACCAGAAGAAACAAAATCACAATCACATTCCTGCGCTGCACCCTTTGGTCCTAATAAAACACCTTGTTCATCTCTCCAACTTTGGTCTCTTTCTGGATGTACACTCCAATGTAATCTAATATTATTAAATCCATTTGTACCATCTTCAGAACCTACCCAAGTTTTATGAAAGAAATTACCTACACCATTTGGAGTAGACAAAATGATTGCATTTCCACCCGTAGATAATGTAGATTGAGCAGATATCCATATTTCTTCAATCTTATCAATAAATGCAGCTTCATCAAATACCAAAAGGGATAGTGCTTCAGAACGACCAGCATCACCAGCGGCTGAAGTTGCTTTAATCTGAGAACCATTTGAATATCTTAAAGATAGTTTGTTATCTTCAACTGTTGTTAGTTTTAACCAAGAAGGAAGATAATGATTCATTACCCTAACCTTAGTTACTAAGTTTTTTGCTACTTCTTGTTTTGTTGCAATTACCAAACAATTAAAATCATCATTGAATAGCATTTTCCACAAAGAAAATCCTGCAGTTAATGTTGATATACCAGTTTGTCTTGATTTGAGAATAATATTATATCTATGGTCTTTGAAGTCAACTAATGTTTCTTCTTGAAATGGATATAATTGGAACGGTATCTTACCCCTAACAGGGTGTTGAATCATACAATACTTTCGCATGAAGTAAATAGGGTCAGATGCACAACGTTTGTACTCTACCGCGATTATTTCTTTTAATGATGCTTTTTTAGCCAAACTAAATTTATTTTTTTCCTATCTTCCAATACATACCAGCACTAACAAATGGTGCTAGCTGTGAGGTGTTAGAATTATTCTGAATACCTAAACCTAATTGATATAAATTATTCTTTTTACTTTTTAGGATTAATCCTCCACCAACATTACTAATAATATCAGATTTATTAAATCCACCATTAATACCCCAATAGAATTCATTCTTTGGTAATTCTTTCACAATCGTTGTATTATAAACAGTTGGAATTTTAAAGAACCAATCTATTTCTCTAGATTCAATTGAGTTTTGTGAAATGACATCAGTTAGAATACCAAATCCTAAATCTCCACTTGGTTTGTTACCTAATGAATCGGTAACTACATTTGGAAAATCGTATGTTAAATTTAATGTATCTTTAACTGTTATCTTTGAAAAGTAATCCTTAATAATTGCAAGTGAATCTACATCTATTGGTATCTCTACTTCCTTAATTATTTCTTTTGTAATGTACTTTGGTACATACTTTGTTACTTTAACTTCCTTTTCTACATATATGGTATCTGTTTTTTGTTCTAACAGTTCGTAATCTTTACCATCTACGTTTATTATTTCTTTTTCTTCTTCTTCACCACCACCACAACTTCTAAATAACAATACCACACATAGTATCATTATCATTATAGTCTTTAAATCAAATTTCTTTAACCAATTCATAGTTCATAGGTTTTAATTTCATGTAGGCTGTATTTCTTTTTTCTATAACTTCAGTAAGTTCCTTTTTACCATTTTCGATATCGGTTTCAATCTGAGTTCTTAGTGTTTGTACATCTTCATTAGATGCCCACTTCTCAACCGAACCATCATCGTTGATGTATTCGTGAATATTGGAAACTTCATGTAATGCTTGATTCCACTTTTCCATTGTATCAGTGCCATATGCAGCCATATTAGAATATATCTTATATTCTTCATATGCTTCCCATAACCCATCTAATTTAATTTGTTGTTCTTTTTTAGCTAAACAAACTCCACAAAATGTAGTTTTACTTATTAACTTTTTATCTGCTCTTGAATAGTTATTGGTTTCACAATCATCTGCTTTACACTTAGATTGTTCTTCTAAATACTTTCTAACTTTAGAAAGTTCGTTTGATAATTTAGATTGTTTTACCTTACCATATGATTTTTGTTCGTAAACAATACCATCTTCTTCCCAAATATCACCAATATTTCGTTTGGTAGTTTCTTTAATACCAGATAGTGAAACTTGAGTATCTTTTTGATATTCTCCAGTTTGAATCATATTTACCAACTTCCTACGAGTTGGGTGCATATATTTTTTATTGAATTTCTTCTCAGCCATATTTTGTAACTTATATATTCATATATATAAGTATTGGATTTTTTACTATTCGTAAAATAAACCGAGTATCTGATTGAGTGGAGCGAATGTTCCAGTAAGTTTGAAAGTCTTACCACCATATACAAATACGATACCCTCATTAGGAACTATCTTATTAGTACCACCAATAGCGTTCAACCTTTGTAGTTCTAATTTAAGTTTATTAATTTTCTTAACATCGCCTGATTTCTTAACGTCTTGAATTGTTTTATCCAGTCTCTTTTTCATATCCCTAACTGCTTTATCAGGGTTAGCTGCTAATACTGAACTCATAAATGAAAGTATATCTGCTCCGATACCTAAGAAGATATCTTCGAATGGTCTAATATTATCTTTAGCCATTTTAGCGTGGTCATTCTTATCAATTCCCCTTGCCCATTCCATTGTTTTTACATCAGTTAGATTTTTCCTATCTAATCTAAATGATTTATCGTAGAATGCCCATCTCTTAACTAATCCCATTAGAGTTTTGTTATCTAACTTAGTTGGAGATTTCTTATTTACAAAATCCATCCAAAAAGCTTGATGATAATCAGCGATTCCATCGTTATCTTTTAATTTGAATTTAGATTGTAATTTTGATATCTTAGAATTATAAGAACCTTTTAGTTTTCTTAAATCGTTTGATTTAGGTAATTGATTAATTGGAGGACCAGAAATAGTATATGCAGATTGTACATCAGCATTTACTTGTTTAATCATTCCCGCAAGTGTTCTTGCAGCTTCTTGATTTTCTCCAATGGCAATACCATCAACGTTGTATTCCATAGTCCCATGAAATACGAGTAGTGCTTGACCATAAGGTATTACATTAACAGAAGTTGGATAGATAACTTCTAAATTCATAAAACAAGCTCCTCCTTTGAAAATCTTATCTTTTTGTTTCTCACTCAACTTAGATATTGCCTTCGTTAAATCTTTCATTGCGAAGTTATACGCCTTTTCCAATTCTCCTCTACCAGCAAACTTCATCGCTACACCATTAATATCTAATGCACCTTCACCTTTGTTTTTCAAATGTCCCTTGTTTCTTGCCGCAACTAATCTTCCATCTCTCCAACTAACTGCCAATGCTTGACCATCTGTCTTTTCTCTAGCTAAATCTAAGTTTCCTTCTAATGCTTTATTTACAATATCTTTAAGTTGTCCAAACGTTAAATTAATTTCTGTATCGAATGGGTGATTCATATGTCCATATGCTCCACCTTCTAATAGTAATCCTTCACTTAACTTAGGAGTGTTATCATTACCACATTTATGACAAATGTATAAATCGTTACCACCTTCTGATATTTTCCAATTCCAACCACACTTATCACATACAATTTTATTACCTACTACTTTTTCAGTTACAGGTTCGTAACCTTTTTTCTTAGTATCCTTTTCTTTGTTTTGATGACCTGGTGTTTTTCCATCATCATCAAAATCAATAGTATCGGGTTCAGCCAATGAACCTCTTTTTGCAATTGCAGATGTTTGATGATGTTTATTAAAATCTTTTTCAGCTTCTGATGAAGGTTTACCACTTTTTACAGCTTTAAACTTATCAGTAACTTTAGTTGGTAATGATTCAAATTTATATTCTGGGTCTGATGTTTTAAAATCATCTTTTCTCATTATGGTTTTAGCGATTACTTTATTCGCTTGTTTCATAAATGGAATATTAAGATTTGTTCTATTATCTTTTGCTACAACTTGATTGTACTGATTGAGGAAGTTTACAAATTCTTTTTTCTTTTTTCCTAATCTTTTAAAGAATCCAATTAATTCAGCTTGTGATATTTCTTTTTTGTTTCGTGGGTCAGTTAACCTATCGAAGAAATGTTTATCAGTTAGAACTATATCTACTGGATTAAGTTGTTTATCAGCATACTTATCAATCTTCACCAAATCAGCCATTGGAATTTCATTAATAGTACCCTCTTTAACAATTCTAAAGTTTACTACCTTTCTACCATTTATAGTTGGCATCCCATGTTCATCTTTACCAATTGTTTTGATGATTGTTTTTTTGTTTTTAAATCTACCAGTTAGAATTGTATCTCCTATGTTTACTGGTAATTTAATATCTTCTTCTATTGTATTAGTTGATGGTTTCTTTTCGTTTGATAAATCTTTAGTTGATTGTTTTTTATCATCCTTTAAGTCAGCAAAATTAAGTAAAGAATATCCTACCAATCCAGCAAGTCTAGTTACGTGCTTGAACCATTTGTTGTAAGCATCAGTACCATAAAAATCTTTTTGGTTAGTTGCGGTTGTTTTACCAGCAACACCTGCAGGATATGGAGTTACTGCTTTTACAGGCCCATCAGGATAAATTGGATGTGGGTCTATATCAGTAAGTTCATCAGTCATTATTTGTGATAAAACAGTATATCCTATTGCCTCTGCTCTTCTCTTAGAAACTCTATCGAATATTGCATAAGATGGAAAGATATAATTAGGTCCATCATCAACTGCGGTTTTACCCATAGTAGATGATGCTTCTTTAATTAAATCAACATTTTCAATTAACCACTCTTCTACTACTTCTTTTGAAATAGTAAAATCTTCGTTTAATGTGTTTGTTATAAAATCAAATATCTTTTTATCAAATTTTGGATATGCTCTTTTTGAAAAGAAATCTTTCTTATCATCATCTGAACCTGATTTTAATCCATTACGAACTTCAGTTCCACTAATTGGATTAGATTGATTAGGAGCGATATAAACATACCCCTTATCCTCATATCCTTCGAAGTCTAAGTTATCTTTATAAGGTGTAAAGAACTTACCACCTAATCTACTAGCATCTTTCTTACCAACTACTGTGATAAATGCCGTAGTATCTTTATCGAATTTTTTAAGTACCTCAGTTGGTACATATGGATTTTTTACTTCAATGATTCTGCTGGAAGGAATTCCAAACATTTTTGTGATAATCATCACTTTCTCCTTAAAGTTAAATGGAGATTTATTATTATCGGTTTTATTAGATGTACCAATGTACACATTATTCTTACCGAACTTTTTTACTAAATGAGAGTAGGTTGCGTAATGCCCCTTATGAAACGGTTGAAAACGGCCAGCGTAAACTACAACTTTGTTGTCTACACTGTCCGTTTCACCTAATAATATACTCTCTACTAAAAATTGGGATAATTCGTTCATTATAAAAGTACTATTTCCTTTGTACTATATAAATATACGATTTATTACTTTTACCAATTATACCTGAACGAATGGTGAATTTACAACATCACCTCCTCCAACACCATTGTCACCCATCTGAGCTCCACCTTGTTGTTGTTGTTGTTCCATTTGTTCTTTGATAGCTGGGTTGTAAGTAACCGTACCTTTCTCCAAATCTAATTGACCTCTTGGATAATCTCTTTCCAATTTATTTAATTCCTTTCTCATTTCTGAGTTAGTTTCCTTAAACATATCTTCAGCTTGTCCAACTGCTTCATCAATTTTTTCTAACTCACTATGTAGTTCGTTTTTTCTGATGTGTATTTGTCCAAGTTGTGTCATTACTTGTTGTAACTTCCCGTTGTATCCTTTGATTTCATCTACTTTATCTTTCGATAGTTCAACCGTTACCAAATCAATTGATGTTTTGTTTTCTTTTTTTGCCATTTGACTATTAATTAATTAATTTTGAATTCGTATATAAATATATAAATTATAAGTTTTCGTAATCTATTGTTGTAACACCTCGCTTTTGTACAACTTGTGCTGAACAACGATTTCCGAATTGTATTGATTTTGAAATATCATCAGTATCTAAGAACATTTTCACAAATCCTGCTACAAATGTATCACCAGCTCCTGAGATATCCATTATCTCTACTTTTTCGGTTGGATATGATATACCTTTGTACATACATCCATCCTTATCTAATGTAATTATTAACTTTTCTAAAATCCAATCGTTTTCTTGAATGAATTCTTCATTGTTTTCAAACTCTGAACGATTTAGTTTTATGAATCGTAAATCCTTACACCAATTTCCTAACTGCTTTTTGGTATCACAAATTACATTTGGATGTTTAAATCCGATGTATGCAATATCTTCTTCAGTTAGAAAACCTTTATTGTAATCTGAAATCACTATTATCGAGTAATTCCAATAATCGATATCGATTAATCTTTTATTATCAATCCTATCTATATTTTTTTCTTCATCAATTCTTAATAATAAAGTATTTGATGATTCGTGAATATGTCTTGTCTTTGTTATAGGATTTTTTTGATGTTTGAAATCAGTATCTATTTTTAATTCTTCTAAATTTTTACAAACATTCATTCCCATCCCACCATTGTAAACTTCTCTCTTTGGAATAAATACAGGTGCCGGGCCTTCAGGTGAAAGTCTAGGTGTATCTCCATAAATGAAGATATCATCACATTGTTCTCCTATAACTAATACTTTATTCATCTAATAAACCTGTTGTTGAGAATCCCTCCACCTTTGGGAAGTATTCTATTTTCTTAGCATGTTTTCTACCGATAATACCTTTATCTTTATATTCTTCTCCAATTACAAAAATATCTGGTTGATATTCTTTTATAGCATCTGATAATTCTTTATCGGTATCAAATACCACAATACCATTAACTCCACTAATCTGAAATAGATTATATATTCTTTGTTTTTGAGTATGAAAAGGTCTACCATCTCCTTTTGATTCTTTTACTCTTCTATCAGAATCAATTCCTATTGTTAGTTCATCTCCCAATGATTTTGCATGTGCAATTAATTGAAAGTGTCCGTGATGAAGAACATCGAAACAACCATTAATCCAAATTTTCATTTATAAAAACTTTTTTAATTCACTTATTACCATATTCGATGTAATCTCTTTAGTACACTCAAATTGTCTATTAGTACCTTTGTGGTCTGGACACCAGTTCCAATCAGCAGCGTCTAACTTTAATCGGTTAAAACACCCACTACACTTTCCTTTGGGTGAACCTATTCTTACACAATCTTTCATTTCTGCCCAATCCTCTGAGAATCCACTAATCAAAACTGTCTTTGTTCCTAACGCCCAACTTAACCAACTTAATCCACTACCAATACCAATGAATGCTTTTGATTTAGCCATTTCATCCATAACTGATTCTAATGAGCCTTCTGGGTGTTTTATTATTCCATTTGGGTGTTTGTTACCCATATAGTCAGAATTCTCTTTTGATAATAGTTTGACTTTATATCCTTTATCATTTAACCAATCTACAACATCTTGCCAACCAGTTGGATTATTCCAATATTTTGGTTGTGCAGTTCCATGTATTGCTATTGTGATTAGTTTATCATCTTTTTTAACTTTTCTATCTTCTAACTTTGGTTTTATTTCTTTGTATTCCAATCCCAATATATCAGTTGCCATTTTTTGCATTGTAAGTTTCTTTGGGTCTATTGGATTTTTAAAGTGATTAATATTACCATCCTCATTGTAAAATAAACCCAATGAATACATTGCGTATAAATTAGGAACTTCTTCACCTGGTTCTCTGAATTCTATATTTGGATATTGTTTTTCGAGTAGGTTATTGTGAAACGTTGAAACTATCATTTTAGAACCATGTATATTTCCAAACTCTTCTACATAAGGAATCCATGCCAACGTGTCACCCAATGCTCTAGAATCCATTGCTACATAAACTCTTTTATCTTTTGCATTGAAGATATCTTGATAGAATGGTTTTCCATTTTCGGTTATAACTATTTTCCAATTACAAAAATATTCTAAATTTGACTTAGCCCAATGATTGGTTTTTAACTCACTTTCAAAATGTTTTATATTTGTTTTGGTATCTATAAATTCTATTTTGTAAGTTGCATCAATTGAACCTACAATTTCAACTTTTGGGCCTTTAACATATGATATCAAAACTCTGTTTTTAATATCTATAATATTATTCTGATTTCTTTTTATTTTATCGTAAATCATTTCCAACTTTTATTTGTATTATCTAACAATGATAATCCTTCTGCTTGCTTTGAAAAAGGATAATTTGTTGTGTATCGTTTTCGTCTATGATTAAAAAATACATGATTATACCACAAATCAGCAACATCCCATTCACAATCTTTGATTCTATCCATATACCATTGCTTGTCTCTATTTGGTATCAGATATGCATGAGCCCAATCTTGATTATAATCGGTTTCTGCAAACGTGTCATCTACATTTGAACGATTCCATGATATATTATTAGCAAATGATATAAATGGTACATCATCCCTCTCTGATATGAAACATGCTTTATTAACTACATCTACAAAATCTATTAAATTAGAATAAATAAATGCATCTGCTTCAAATATTAAAGTGTAATCATAATTATCAGTATCTATTTCTTTTAATGCATTTATGTGTGCCAAATAACAACCATAATGTCTACCAGTAATCTTACCCGTACCAAATTCACCATGATATGTTGGAGTTTCTGATATATCTTCTGGTCTTCTACAAAACTCAGATGGTGGTAATCCATCATATACATCGTTTACCATTGGTTTATAATCGAATCCCCAACGTTGGAGTTGTTTTAGTGACTTCTCACTAATCTTTTCTCTGATGTCATTTGGGTTTGTCATCATGTGAATTATTTGAATACGGGGTCTTTTTCTATACCATACCCAACCTTCTTTAGATGTTACTTGTCCATAAAAGTATTCGTTAACTGCCTTGGTCAATCCCTCAAATAAATTAGTTTCATAATCATAATCATCTCCAGCTATTATACCACCTGGTTTAACTTTATAAAACCAATTGTTTATATCATTTTTAACATCATCGTAGTCATGTCCGGCATCAACCATTATGAAATCCTGTGAGTTATTTAAGAAAAGATTTTTAGCATTATCAGATGTATCTTTTATTACTTGTATGTTATCAAAGTTATTTGATATGATTGAATTATTAGAAAACTCGGTATATAAATCACCATCAAATGGTTTTAACATTGTTCTATGTAATAAGTTATCATATCCAACCGAACCTTTGAATGTATCAATAGAAGTGAATCTTACATTTTTATTTGCTTCCTTTAATTTTGTAGCAAAATAATTTGTAGATTTTCCCATCCAAGAACCAAGTTCTATTACACTAGAATTATTTGGTAATTTATCAATTACTTCATCATATAATTTTTGATAAGAAAACCAACCAGGAATTTCATTAAACTCTGGTTGTAGAGTTTCTTGTAACAAATTTTTTGTTTTATGAATATCATCATCGATATAGGTTACCAACTCGGTATTATCGTATGTATCTAAAAATGTGTGTAATCGTCTGAATATAGATGGTAGTCCATACGAAAGTGCTTCTTTAATAGAAAGTGGATTTAGTTCTAAAGTTGAACTAAAATAAAATAAATCAGATGCCTTATAAAACATATCAGTATCAGTTCGTTCACCCCATACAATACAATTCTTCGGTTTGAAATCCATAAGTGGTTTCCAATAATCTTCAAAATTCATTGCTTGATTTCCTACAAAATGAAATTTAATTTTATACTTCTCTAATAATCTAGCTACATCAAATATTTCACTTTGGTTTTTACCGACTGAAAATAACCCAACCATAAGAACGTGTTTCCAATCTTTTTCAAAATCCAGTTCTTCTTTCGCTTTATCTTTATCGTATTTAAAATCTTCAATAGGATATTGCCAAACTTTGGTATCTATTCCCAAGTGTTCAAATCTTTGTCTACTCCACTCCGATACTAAGATGTATCTATCTGGATGATATTTAATTTCATCTGGGTTTGTGAAAGAACCATGTGTTGAACAAACTATATCAAACTTTCTATTTTTGTTTCCAAAAATCTTATCCAATATTGAATGGTCTATGAAATGTTCTGGTATTTCAGTAAAATGAATTATATCAGGCTTTATATCATCTATAATTTTTATAAATGAATTTCCTTTATCTTCATATAAAGTATGAAGAGTTACTAAATCACCGATTTGATTTTTTTGAACTACGAATACACCACCACTATGGTCATTGTATTCTATAACTTGAATATCAAACTCATTACTAAAAGTTTGTATTTGTTTAAGAAGATATTGTGGCATTCCACCTGTTGAAAGATGAGATGCTACATAAAGTAGTTTTTTCTTTACCATAACCTATTTAGATGCTTAGATGCACTTTACAATGTAAAGATACGAAAATAATTTCAATTATCCAAATTATTCTTCAACAGTTATTGTACCTTTATCTAGGTCAATCTGTCCATTCTTATACTTTTTATCCAATTCTCCCAATTTTTCTTCCAATTCGTATATGTACTTATCATTCATAGCACCATACTTTTCTTGATTATCAGAAATCTCTTTTAGTTTTTTATTAATAGTTCTTTCTTGCACTGCAAGTTGACCTAAAAATATTACAATCTTATCAGTTTCATCTCTTAGGAATCTTAATCTATCTAAAATTTCCTTTTCTAAGTTTTCTGTCTTTGCCATATTATCTTTTGTTTGTATATATAAGTATATATAAGTTTCGTTTTACGAAAAATTAATTACCATCGTTTTGGTAAGTCTAACAAGGATGTTGGCCATAATGCTCTTAATTCATCAATAGTAGAAAATGAATCATTGGTGATTGTAGATGGATAATTTCTTAATGTATTTTTTTGAGAAACAACGGATGCTTGTTCGGATGCATCAGGGGTTTCCAATGCCTTCATATATTGAACATCCAATTCTAATAATTTTTTATCTCTCTCCCTACGATAGATTTTTAAAAATCGTTCTTTTGCCTTATCTTTATTTAATGACCAACTCATAGTGATAAACTTTGTGTTACATACTCATCCCAACTTTGAGTAAATGAATTTTGTGCACCAATACCATCATTATTAGTGTAATCCCAACTATAATTATCCCAATCAGGTGGAAATTGAGATTGAGATATTAATTGATATCTACATCCATCAGGTACTGACTTTTTTGAACACCAATTTGCTCTAGCTATATGAACATCATCAGATTCGTTTTCCCAATCACCTGCCAATGTACCTATTCCTGTATTGGATAGTGATTGTGATGTTTCAAATATAAAATGTAATTTTTCCATAATTTATTAATTTATTATCTACCAAAAACCATAAGGTAACATACTTCAAAATCTGAATTACCATCTGTATTATTATCTTTAGAGTTAATTTTTATATTACTGGACTCAACCAGTACACCCCAGTTACGGGTAAACTCATCATCTCCAAGATTTTGAGAATTATTATCTCCAGCTACACCATGACCAGTTACCGACACTATGGATGTACTGAGAGTGAAGGTTGAAGTATTATCGAAAGTTACTGTATATACTCCTTCACTAACTCTTGTTATGGAAGCTATATTCATATCAACTGAAATTGATGGAGTTGCGTTATTATTAAATTGAGTAAATTTAGCTGCAGCTTGTAGGGTTCTCATACTAGCGTTGTAATATGACCCATTTAGATGTACAAAGTATCCATTTTCCCAATATTTGTTGGATTTACCAATATCCCATGTAGTATTAGTTTCTGGTACTATATCACCATCTACTTCAATTCCAATTTTATCATTATCTGTGGTTGAGCCAGGGACAGATACAGACTTTCTTGATTGAATTTTTACACTACCATCAATTACTTCTAATAGTTCAATATCAGTAGCACCTTGGTCTCTTCTACTTAATCTACTATACCTACCAGTTCCAGATACTACTTGTATTCCGGCAGGAACGATTTCAACAAAGTTATTATTTTTTTGAATTTGAACATCTGGTCTCCATAGAGATGCTACTTGACTTGCATTATTAGCATAAAGGGTAGCACCAGAACTAGACGAGTTAAATGTGGTACTGACTGCAGTAAATGTAATTGTAGAAGTTGCTGAAGAGTCTCTTGTTATCTCTATCTTCTGTCTTGCTTTAGATTTTAACTCTAGTCTGAATCGTATTTTGTAATCGCCGGCTGATGGTATATCTAACTCGAATGAAGTAGTACCACCTGCAGCGGTTGAAATAATAGTTTGATTTGATGAATATGACAATGTTTGTTGATTCCAGGTGTAATTACCGGCAGCGTTGTGAGAAATAATATTATTTGAAACATAGTTTACATAGTTTGGTACACTAAAGGTTATTACCTCTTCTTCTTTTTCAATTTTTCTAATATTGGTTATAGCAACCTTCTTTTTTGAATCACCATCCTTAATCCACAATTTTAAACTATCTTGTGTCGTTGATGAACCAGCTTTTTTAATTTTGTATAATTCGTTTGCTGTTATTTGACCTGAATTTATTTCATTACCAAACAACCAAAATCCATGCGAATCCGATACTTCAATATCATTACCATCAACACTTAGTTTATAAACTTCACTTACATTTCGTTTTTTAATATCAGATAATCCTGCAGATACCCACATATTAGTACCACTATCCCAAGATAAAATTCTATCATTTAAAGTAATATCTTTTGCTAACTTGGTAGTACCATCTTCTAAAGTAATTTCAGTAGTACCAATAACAGAGAATTGGCCCCCAGTACTTTGGCCTGTCCATTGATGAGTACTTTCTTTTGCCCCATAAGCAATTGCTGAATTTAAATATTTTGTACCTATTATTTCATTGGTAGTAGAATTATATACTTCCAAATATTGTCTAATATTTCTATAACCTGCTGTCAAAAAGAACCTTAAACTATTTCCACCATGAACTTGATTTTCATATGATGGTGTGTACGACGGTTCTAAGGATATGAACTCTGATTCTCCAACTCCAGAACTTTTTGCGGTAATAGATGGATAATCAATATCAGCAAGTGTGACTGGGCCTGCAGGTAAGGTAACTGCGTTTGATGCCATAGTCAATTGCTCTACTGTTTTTATATCCACACTACCAGGGTAAGTTGTAGTAGTAATTCCATTAAAGGTCACATTAAATGTTTGGCCTCCTGAGGGGCTTGGTGTACCAAATGAAAAAGTGAAGTCGTCTCCAGTTGGAGACGTAAATGAGTTTTGAGCTCCTACTGTTACTCTTTCAGTATAATTAGCCTCAGTGGTAACTGCCTTACCATTATCATATATATAAACTCGATTACCCGCACCAACATGGTTTTCACAATAATACCAAAATTCCATTCCATCAGGATCGCCAATTAATCCGTTTCCTATTCCACCTAAAACCATACTCGATGATGGTGTGATATCAATATATGCCCCAGCAGTACCAATTGCCGCACTACTTGTTATGATTAAGAACCTCTGGCCGTTGATATCTGTATCTAATGTGGTTGACTTATTATATCTACCACCATATGTACCTTGGCCATTTTCTCTCATTGAGAAACTAAATTGCTTTCCACTTAGAGTGTTAGATGATAAATCAAATCGATAACCATATGGTTGTACTTTTGTTGAGTAGTTGGGAATATCATCTGAGTATGAACTTCTTTCTAAATGTAATATTGGAGCTTGTTCTGAATTAGTACCATCGACATTTATATAGAATATATCATTTTGAGCCGTTACTACCATTGTCCTTGTAGTTGACATTGGAGCTTCTATTGATGTCTCCTCAAATGATGCGCTAAAAATTTGTATTTCTGCATTGTTAGGATTAAATCGTATTTCACCATCATCATCTTGTAGAATACCACCAATTGAATTACCTTGTGCATCATTCTCAGGCGGTGTAATTATCCATTGTCCAATATTACCAGCCGAAGCTTCTATTGTTCCTTTTATGTTTGCTTCAGATGCAGATACAATACCATCAGTACTTACAGTGAAATTGTAACCCCTTGCATCGGTGTTTGGATATAATGAATTATTATCATATCCAATTTTAAGAGAAGGACCTGTTATAGTAGAACCAGTTCCAACCATTGCTGCATTTGAAAGTGCAATTATTCCATCATTATATACAAAGTAATCACTACCACTTACCAGTGACATTACCGGTGATGCTAATCCACTTGGATATCCTAAGAATATACCATCTTCTTCAAATGATTGAGTTGATTGTCCTATTGAAATAAATGGAGATGCACTACCATTTGCAGTATCAGCATTAAGTGATATAACAGGTTTATTATTTTCACCCGTACCAACATTTATCGTTCTATTAGCATATACATCTTCAGCAAAAAGAATATCAGTTGCTACCGAAGTAAACTCTGCTCCAAATGATTCCCAAAAGTTACCTCCGGTTTGAGTACTACCAGGTTCAATAGATGAACCAACTGATGGCCACTCTGGGTCACCAGGATAATAATCACCAGTAGGTATATCTTGTCCTGCACGATAATAAGTACCCGAATCCAAAACAACATCACCGTCTAAATAATCCTCATTAATATCCCAAACACCAGCATATCTATGAGTTATGGAACATACATAGTAACTACCATTATGTTTAACTACATATTGTAAATCATCCTCCCCAAGATATACAACTTTATTATCATAAGCAGGAGAACTACCATCGTTTTTTGTTAACTTCCACTCACCAGCATATACTATACCTGCTGCAGCTCCATTGATACCAGCATTTGTTTTAGTTAAAGTTTGTGTAGTTGTTGATGTAAATACTGCACCACCTGTTCGTTTACCACTAATCGTATAGGTTATAATTAATTGTGTAGAAGTCATACCAGTTGCATCAGCAACTTCTGCTGTGACTGGTGAAGTTCCAACTGCAGTTATACTACCTAAAGTTGCAGTACCAACATAACCTACACTTATTGTATATTGACCATTACCAGCAGTACCAGTTGTAAAATCTAATGGAGTTACACCCTCATATACCGTAATTATTGTACCACTATTAGTAAGAGCACCACTACCCAATGTACCATCTGAATTAGCTGGAACTGTATGTGCTTGATTTGTATTAATTACAGTTATTGCATCAATACCATCCACACCATCAGATACAATATAGAATGTTTCAGTTGTTGTGGTAACCTGTCCAGTTGCTGGGTCAGAGAATAGTGCTTTTAATACCACATCTTTTGTTGCTACTGATGAACCACCTAATGTAATTGATGTACCATCTCCATCATTGGCTTGAATCACCACTTGTACATTACCGGTTTTTGTACTAACAGCCATATGGTCTGTACTACCCACTAAAGATGGTGTTATTTGAACTCTACCTTGATATTCTTGTCCAGATGTATCGTAGAAAGATGCGGTTGCGGATAAGAAACTTGGAAAAAATGTGTTTGGAGTAACCGATGTATCTCTATTTGTTTTTAGGGATGATGCAATAAATGAACCACCACCTAAACCATCAGTTACATCTAATAATGTTATTGAATCTAATACATTACCACTATTATCTTTTAGTAAAAGTGTTTTAGTTCCATTAATGAAGTCTTTGTCAATGGTTGGATTATATGGTGCTGCGGCACTTACAACAGCAGTAACACCAGTTTGTACAGCAAGTAAAGTATTACCATCATAAATTCGTGCATCAGTACTACCACCTACTACATCAGTTACACCATTTATATCTGCCTTTTGAGCTTTTAGTTCAATAGTACCACTACTATTTTTTATTTGAGTACCACCAGATACTGGAGTAATGAAAAAGTTTGGTACAGTATCCGAGCCTGGCTTTACACCAAATATGTTAATTACATCACTAATTAGTTCTACTTGTCCTTGTCCACTTAACCCACCATCCGAAACACCAACTCTAAATTGAAGTGGTAAATCTGATATTGTTGTTCCACTTAAATCAATACTACTTACAATATCGTTGTTAGTATCAGAACCATCAGTAAATGTAGTATCATCACCAGTCCAAATTGTACCACCACCAGTAAATTTAAAATATGGGTCTATGAAGTTAGATGATGATGCGAATAAGTTAATTGAAGATGGTGATGGGTTGTTACCATCTTGGTCATATTCAATTACAAAAGTATCAGCTGCTAATGAAACAGTCTTACCAGTTCCAGATGCAGCAGTCCAAGGTCCTGTTGCCGGTGGACCATCCGTTGCGTTTCCTGATATGTTTGATGTGTGTGCAGAATTAGCTGTCCAACTTTGTCCGTTATAGATAACTAAATCATCAGCTGCATAATCTATACCAGTTGCCCATATACCTCTTAGTTGAGGTTCACTTGCTCCAGTTGGAGTTTGTTTTATAGCTCCTCTAATTGTAAGTGTTTCACCATTCCATGATAATGCATTATATGATGCTTGAGTTGGGTCACCTGAAAGTGATAATAAACCACCGGCGGTAGTTCCTGGTCCACCATCTTCAGTTGAACCTAGATATGCACCTTGTTGTGCAAATCCTTGAATACTTTGTCCTACCGATATATAAGGTTCATTAGTTCCACCAACAATAGCTATTTGAGGATTAACATTATAATCAACGTTTCCAACGTTAATTGTATTTTTTACAAATGATTCATCAAATATTGCAATCTTAGCTGCAACAAATAGTTCTTGTGCACCTAAATATTCCCAACCATTAGTATCAATAGTTCCTGCAACATAAGTACCATCTGGATTTGTTTGTGATGGTAGTATAGGTTCTATTGTGTAAACATCATCACCATCGGTGTATTCCGAACCAGATGGTACTAATTGTGTTGTTGCCCAATAATGAGTTGTTCCACTAACATCTCTAAGTACAGCATCTCTTCGTTGGTTACCTTGGTCAAATATGTATGCAATACTACCTGTCCACTCACCCCTCATTACAATACCAGGGCCAGTTGCTCCTTCGAATACAGCTGAGAATGATTGTTGTACAAATTGAGTGGCTCTACCATTTTCAAAATCTATTTTGTATATTACAAACCCTTGTGTATTTTGTTGAGGTGAATTCCAATTAGTTATAAGTGAGGCAGATGCATATAATTGACCTGATGTTTCTGCTATTGCCTTGCCGTTACCTAAAGTACCTTGTGTTAGATAAGTTGATATTTGGTCTACCGATGCAGAGAATTGTCCGAATGTACCAATTGGTAAAAATGTTACCGGATCAACTGCGGCCTCATCATACTCTTCAACATATTGTAATTCAGTTCCACCTTTGTATGCTCTTATTAGTGTACCTGCGTTTTCAAAGAATGTTGAACCATCAACTTCAACAGTTATAGAAGATGCAGGATTAGAAAGTTGTGCGGAATATGCAGTTGCACCTTCACCAACACCAGAAATAGTTACACTATCGGTATCTACAATTGGTCCAGTTGCTAAACCATCTCTCAGTTCAACTGTAAATGTTTTTGTTGAGCCAGTTGCAGGTAAATCACCAACTGTTGTTGTATTATCAGTTGATGTTGCTTGTATCGTAGAACCATCATTATTTAAGAATGTAAAGAAAGCAGAACCAGTTACGTTTATTGCAGTTGCCGTTAAATTAACATCACCTGCCGGTGCAACTTTAATACCATCTCCATTGTAGACAACTACATCACTACTTGCAACTAAACTTACTTTTCTTGCAGCAGTTCCATCATTTACTTTTGAGAATGTTTGTGTTTTTGAAACTATTCTAGGAACACCAGCCACACCACCAGTTAATGAATAAGGATAAACCTTAAAGTTATATGTGATACTAGCAGATGGTTGATTGTTTGCCAATCCACCAAATCCCTTAAAGTGTAATATCTCTCCACCAGATGAAGATATACTACCAGATGCAATTAAATCTCTAAATGAAGATGAAACTTCTGAAAATTGTATATTTCTTTGTGTTATAGATTCCGTTACAAATGTACCTGGTCTACCTCCATCGAATTCATCATAGTAGAAGAACTCATCGTCTTGTTTTATAAATACTTCAGTTGTTGCACTTGAATAATTAGAAACAAATCCTATTTCATCGGCGTTTAGTGCAGTGGCTATTGGGTCTAATGTTACTTCAATTGGCCCACCCCCATCTACTATCTTTGTAAACTTTTGTGTTTTACTTGCAGTTATTAAGGATGCCGTAAAGTATGGAAATATATTAAAGTTAAATTGTACACTTGCACTAATTGCTGACATTGTTTCAAATCCAGCCAAACTCATTGTTGTTGTTGAATCACCAACTAAGGTTTCGAAAACTATATTAGTAGGTACAACCGATGTTGTTGTAAATGTACCAGGATTACCACTACCAGTATTTATTAAAAATAAATCACCTTGTGTTATTTGTACATCGGTATCAGCTAATTCATAGTTGTAAACATCACCTTTATGATTTGAACCTAATGAAATTGGATTTGGGTCTATATCAATAACAATAGAATCTTGGCCAGGTAAACCATCAGGTGTAATAAAAAAAGATTTATTTGCAGTTACAGACGCAGAAGTAATTGGTTCAGTATATGTAAATTCAAAGTTTAATTGTTTTGTTTGAGTAGCAGTATAATACGGAACACTGTCACCAGGAAATCCACTATCTATTGAATCACCTACTGCATTAGTAACAGCCACTGTTATTGTATCATCAAAAGCACCAGTATCATAAAATACAAATAACTCAGGTAGTTCAGTTAGAGGTTGAATCGATGCCGATGGTTTTACAACCAAACTAGCAGTTAATGGATTTAGAGTACTACCTCTTTGTTGGAATGATGATGTTACAATTATCTGAGATGGGTCAAACGAGAATGCTTCCCTTGGTTTGTATTTTATATTAAATTGGTCTGCAGTTGATGTTATCAAACCAGGATTCAAACCATCTTTTAAATCAGTTAGAATTTGTGATGTTAAAATAGATTCAGTTGTTGGCCCATCCATAAGATAAACAGTCAACTCATTATCAATTGCGTCTCTAGTAAATGTAGCATTATAATCAATCTCACCACTACCAGTTGTACCAACACTTATACCTTCTATAAAGTCAGGGTTTTCAATTGCCTGTGAAAGTGATACATATGTTTGAGTACCATCCAATGATGATGATAATAAATGTAATTTAGCATCAGAGAATCCCCTATCTAAACCAGATATTAAATCTATTCTATTTATACCATCAACTCTTACTGCCTGTATTTCTAAAGTCTTAGATTCTTTATTTTTTATCTGAACTCCTCTAAATGGTACTATCTCAAAACTAACACCACCTTTACCATCTTCAACTCTACTAATTACGAAGGTGTCAGAAACTCCTTCAATGGCACCAGTATATCTAATGAACTGAACTGATATATCATCTCTAGAACCAGTAAAATCTTGTACTCTTAAAAATGGTTCTCTACCACCATCTACATCCCAATTAGTTAAATAACCAGGATAAATACCACCAGCATATTGTGATGAGGATAATAGATTTCCAAAGAAATCATATGCACCAGATGTATAAGTTATAGAACCAGTTACCAATGTGGTATCAACATCAATTGCTATTGTTAGAGGTGGTACTGCATTAGCTGGATTAGATGCTGAATCAAACGAGAAGTATAAATTTTGAGGAGTTAACTCAATACTTTTTTCAAATAGATTGGTGTTACCACCACTAAATGTTTTTGTATCTTCTACTGTTATTGGAATATAATTGTTATTGATATCGTAAAATTCAAAACGATAATCAAATGTTTCTTCTACTAATAGTTTAGGTACTTGTTGTATAAATGTAATCTCATCTGGAGAAAACGATGTTTCTTGTGATGCTTTTAAACTTACATTATTTACATACCAATCACTACCACTTACTTCAAAATATAGTTCGGCGTTATCAAAATTATTTGCTACTATATTTTCACTAAAGTTTGTTTTCTGAAGTATTCCAGTTGTTGAAGGTAAATTTGCTATTTGTTGTTCTACACCCTTACCATTATATGAACCACTTAAAAATACTTTTAAATAAGCATTAGGGTCAGTTGTTTCTTTTCTTACATTTAAATCTAATGTATATTCAACTCCACTCTGAATAGCAAAACTCTCAGATGTAAAGAAGTAATTTGTAGGAGTGGAATTTAACTTGGCTGAATTGTATAAAAAGTTTTGATTAAATGTAACATCAAAATCAATTGATGAGGTTACCCAATAATCATCTAATACTGCTTGAGAGAAGAATCCATATGGTTCTTCTTTTTTAGCAAATGTTGTTATATCTCTAAGTAACTCATTTGATTCTAATTGTATCTCTTGTACAAATTCAAAATCAGTTAAGTTATTTTGAGACCGTCTAAATACCTTTACTCTTGCAGCATCACCTACAAAAGTTTTCATGTCAGTAATACTAATCTTAGCAAAAGAACCAGTTAGTGCTGTTGCTAAATCACCAACACCTTCTATATATGGAAACTCTACTGAGTAATCTTCATTTGTAAATGATGTTACAATATTATCTTCTGCATATGGAGGTGATACAATTATTTCAGTTTCATTTACAACTTCTTCAATTATTGGAGAATATGTTATATTATCAAATGTTATTTTTTCACCTTCAACCGAGCCAGTCCATTTATTACCAGAGTTAACTTTTAATCGGTAACTTGTAGGTAATATAAAATCCGATACATTACTTCCTGCAAGTGGAACTAATGGAATACCATCAACCGAACCAGTTTGAGTTACCGATGGTGGGTTACCACTAAAAATAGGTTTTACTATTTCACCGATTGTAACTTGAGGTCTACGATAAAACCTAACCTTATCTTCGTTAGCAAGTGATTTGTTTATTTGAAATGTTCGTTCCCACTTACAATTGTAAGTTCCTTTCCATTGTTCTGGTACATCTCGTATTACACCATTATCATCGTATTTTTTAAGTTCACCTAAAACAGTAATCTTACCTAATCCAATTGGAGTATCGTTATATATGTAAACAGCTATTAATTTAGAAATACCCTCATAGTATTCTGGGATACCATTACCCGGCTCAAAGTATATAGGATTACCTTCTACATCTAAAAGTTCAATTTTAATTTCAGTTGATTCCTTTAGATACTGAGAACCTTCTATAAGAAATCCATTCTTACCACCAGTAAATGTATCTTTAAACTCAGTTATTCTAAAATAATCCGAATTTGGATTTTCATCTAATATAAGAGTTTGAAATGATGATAGTTTTTGTTCGGGTGAATATTTTTTAATTCTAGCCATTAATGAATAGTTACTTTATTTCCATTATAAATATTTCAAAAAATTAATTTACAATATTTATTCTAAAGAAAACTAAAGATTTCTAAAGATTAAGAAATATGAAAAAATATGCAATGCTACAAATTGATGCAAATGTACATCAATTATTAAAATCCTTTTGTAAAGATAAAGGATATAAAATGAATGGTTTGGTGGAGAGTTTAATTAAAGAAAAGGTTTCCCCCACTCAAACTCTCCCCATTAATGTATTAAGGTCTAAGTAACTGCCCTACCCTTCATACCTTCCCAATCTCTATTTTGTCTAACTTTATCGTTAGTTTTTTGAGTCGAGACAAGAACATTATTAATAGTATCCAATTGTCTTGTTAGGTGTATTATTGCAGAAAGGTCTTTTGGAAAACAATGTCCACCAAATCCAAAATCCCCATCGTGACCAGGTACGTTCCAATGTGATTTACCCAATCTTTCATCATAAGTTGCATACTCCACAACTTTATCATAATCAATATTCAAGCCTTCACATAATTGATATATCTCATTTGCAAAAGAAACCTTTACTGATAAGAATGTATTAGTTAAATACTTTACCATCTCGGCATGAGTTGAATCGGTTTTGATTATGTGTGCCGTTGGAAATACTTTTGAGAATACTCTTTTTAATTTTGTTGTAGATGGTCTAGGACCACCTAATATAATACGATTTTGATTTTCATAATCAGTTACTGCATTTCTTTCAGTAAGAAATTCTGGATTAAAAACTACATCGATATTATCAAACTTTTTGTTTAATCTATCAGATGTACCAGGTGATACTGTTGATTTAATCACAACAGTTTTACACTTTCCAATTAAACTAATTTTATTTATAGTCGATTCAACCAAAGATGTATCACATCTACCAACTTCATCCATTGGTGTTGGCAAGCATACAAAAACTATGTTTTGACTCATTGTCAAGTTTTCATCAGAGTTACTTTTACTCTCATCTAAATCGTATGTCTTTATGTTAAAATATTGTTTAAACTTTTGGTAAATTGCATTACCAACAAAACCTTGTCCTATTATTCCTATTTTCATTTATTAAAATTTTATATTACTAAATCCATTTACTTTTTTAATTTCCATTAAAGAATCAACTACATCTCTCATTGAATCTATATGTGATATAATCATCACAAAATCAAATTGAGTTTTTAAATATGCAAACAACATATATAATGATGTGAGGTTCTCATTATCCAATGTTCCAAATCCTTCATCAATTACTAAGAAGTTTGGTCTTGGTAAGTTACATACGTTGATTAGAGCGATTCTAATTGCAAGTCCACTAATAAACTTCTCCATACCACTACACATCTCTAAACTCCATTTCTGGTCATCGTAAACGATATTAGCGTTAATGTTCTTTCCATCCATTTCCAATTGTAATCCAAACTCTACGATTTGACCTAAGATGTTATTTACTTCACCTTCTATCATTGGTAGTGCTTTAGAAATCAATTCATAAGATACACCATCCTTACCTAGGGCATTTAGATAGTATTCATACAAACCATGTTGTTCTTCCAACTGAGATACCTCTTCAATTCTATCTTCGATTGTTTTCTTTTGATTCTTTAAAGAAGATACTGAGCCATTTAGAACTAATATATCTGATTCACTATTTAATAAGATTTGTTTTGATTTGGCCAAGTCATGTCTTACATCTACAATCTCATCTCTAAGTTCTTTATTAATTTTTATTTGCTTCTCATTCTCTAAATAATCATCTATAATTTGTGTAACTTGAATAAGTTCACTATTTATCTTGATTTCTTTATTTTCAAATGTTGATAACTTGTTGATAAGTATGTTAATATCTCTACTTACTTTTGTCTCATCACCTTTCAACTTATTAAGTTTTTGTAATAAATCAGAATAGTGTTTACGAGTATCAATTGCAAGAAGTAAGGTATTCTTTTGCTCTAACATTTGTTTTTTATCATCTGCTATCAAATCCAAATCAGATTGAACTCCATCTTTAGCATCAATAATTGATTCGGAGTTTTCCATACAAATATCACAATCTTCATTATAACGATGTGATTCCAAATGATTCATTCTCTCTATTAGAGAATCCTCTCTAATTTTTAACTTATCCAACTCATTGTTTAAGTCTCTTAACTCGGATGTATATTGATTAAACAAATCATACCCCTCGGTAATATCTTCCTCATCAAATGAATCTATTTTTTCTTCTAACTGAATTTGACTTTCCTCAAACTCTTCAATCTTAGATTGTGTCTTATCTCTTTGAGATAACAATTCGGTTAACGAAGTTTCCGAAGTCGATTTTTTATTTTCTAATTCTTCTAAAGAATAATTGTCGGATTTAACTTTTACAATCTTTTCGTTGAGGGAGATTAATTTCTGATTGTGGTTTTCAACTATACCCTTTGCAGTATTTAGATTTATTTCTTCTAATTTATATTCTGCATTTGCTTTCTTTAATTCAACTTGTATGTCTGCTAGTCTCTGAGTAAAGTCATCTTGTTTAAACTTTCTAATAAGTGATGAGTTATCTCTATTTTCATTTTGTGCATGTGTATATAGTTTATCAAATACATCTACACCCATAAATTGTGCAAGTATTTCTTTTCTCTCACTCTGAGACTTATCAATAAACATAGTGTTGTTTCCTTGTAAGGACAAAGTAGTTAATACAAAATCTTCATATGTACCTAAGTATTGTTGAATGATGGTGTTGGTATCCCTCCTCTGCTCTCCGTTCAGCGAGGTAATACCACCATCATCTTCTCTCCAAAATGATACATTTACTTTTAAATGTGTCCCCTTGTTGATTAATTTTGCAGTTCTCTCAATATAGTAATCTAATCCATCAACTTGAAAATGTAATTTACAATAAAAGTTAGATTTTCTATTATTAAGAATATTTTTTGCTACATTAGTTCTACTTGTTTTATCAAAAATACAAAAAGATATTGCATCAAATAAAGATGACTTACCACTTGCATTTGGAGCAAAGATACCAACTACTCCTTTTGCATTGTCAAATCTTATTTTATTATTTTCTCCATACGAAAACATATTAGAAAATTCAAACTCTTTTGGCACCCATTGAATATTTGGTGTTACATCATCATCAACTAACTTTGTATTTATTTCTCTATTGATTTGTTTTATCTTATCAATAGTATCATCGTTTGCAAGGTATTGTCTTTCCAAATAATCTTTTATCAATTCGTTTTGGAATTCAATATCTTTAACGTTTCCAATTGCTAATCTATCATCAAAGTTACCAGTCTTTTGTTTAGACAAAGTATCCATTCGAGTAACAGTAAACTCTTGTACTTTATATTGTTTTTTAATCTTTGTTAATACCTTTTTAATCTGAGATGGGTCGGTGTTTGAAACTCTAACTCGTAATCTAGGTTTCTTAGGCATATTAGTAACAATTGGAACTATACCATTGTCTACATCTAATGTATAGAATCCATAATCGTTAGGAATTTCAAACTCTTCAAAGGTTCTACTCTCAACATCCCATAATAGATAACCATGCTTCTCTAATGATTCTCCGTGGTTTTGTTGAATCATAGAACCAGCATATGCTATTGTTGACCTTCCTAATGTTTGTCTTTTGTGAATATCACCTAACATAACCATATCAAATCCATCAAACATTTCAGTTGTGAATGAATTAGATGATACAGTATATCCTATATCGGTTGTGGAATCATTTACAGGTCCGTGGAATAAACAAATAGTATTCTCACCCTCTACCAGTTCTCCCTTTGGCCAATTCTCTTGATTATCAAGTATCGAATATACCACAAAAGTAATATTATGGAAGGGATACACACCAGTATCTCTAAGATAGTGAATTCTTTCATTTTCTAAATTTTCTACAATTGGAGTAAGTACATCCAATCTATAATTATTGTTTAAGTTACAATCGTGATTACCTGTAATTAAGAATGTGTGTTTTCTATTTGCACATTCAGTTAAGAACCAACTGATTTCTCTAACCAATTCGGGACTCATTTCGGTTTTAGCATGGGCAATATCACCAGCTAAATAGATAACAGCGTTTTCGATATTATCTTTATCTACATTGTTTAAGAATTTTTGGAATACTTCTCTATATTCCTTGTGTCTTTTTAAATTACGGATGTGTAAATCCGCTAAGTGGTAAATCTTTTCTACCTTCATATATTATTTAGTTTACTTAGGATTAAATCATCCCAACCAGTTTCTTTGGTTTCTTTTAATAATTCATTTACTTTATCAAATCCCATATCACCGGCATCCATCCCATCAGGTATAATATTTTTTACCTTTATACCATTTTTAATAAAGTAGTTTGCATGTTTAGTAGAATCATCTACTGCATCGGAATCTAATAATATGTTAATTTCCTTCACTCCCTTTTCACTAATTTTAGCCTTTAATGTTCTAGGAAGAAACTTACCTAAGATTGGTATTACATTTCTTTTTACTGAGAATGAATCGAATACACCTTCTACTAATGTAATAGGTTCGTTCCAATCTATTTGATTATCAAACACAATTACATCTCTACTAACTGGTGGATTTTTATATTTCATTTTAGAGTCTTCGTAAAAGGAACGAGCTATAAAATAATTTAATTCACCATCTTCATTATAAGAAGGTATAATAACTCTACCACCATATAATCCATCTTCACAATAACCTATATTATATTTAAGTACTTCATCCATAGAAATACTTCTTTGCTTGAGATAGTGAATAGCTTGATTATAGCTTGGATTGATTGAGTTTGGTTTGGTATAGAGTGTTTTAAATTCCTTTGGAAGTCTGAGTGTTATTGTTTCAACTTCTCTTTCATTTCGCTTGGGCTTATACTCACCATATATAGAATGAATTTTTGAGATTTCATTTCTATCAAGGTTTAGTTTATAAAGTAACGATTGAATACTTCTACCTTTAGAATCACATACCCAACAATGCCAATATTGTGAATCTAAATTTATTTGGAGTTTCTTCTTATGGTGATGACAAAAAGGACAATGATGTGCTTGTTCATTTCCCTTCATTGATGTACCAACACCTAATGCAGAATCCAATACGTTTATAACAACTAACTTATTTCTTGCGGAGAGCATAAATTATATTTTAAACAAATATACGAAAAATATTTGGATTTACCAAATTATCCGATAGTTGAATCAGATACATCATAAAGAAAGTTACCTAACTTCTTTACCCCATCTATATATTTTATATCAATTTTATCATTTTCCATACCCCTTACTAAGTCTTGGATTGATTTTATTGCTATTTTGATACCATCATCTTTTGCGTTAAGGGAGTTTCTGTTTACTCCGTACTTGTTTGCTATTTGGTCTAAATTCATAATATTATTTTTGTGTATATACAATTAGGTACTAATATACGAATAATAATTTAATTATCCAAATCTTTTCGATAAAATTTTCCTAAAATATTTCCGTTAAGGGATTTGTCATCTGAAAGTACATCATATTCGAATTGATAATGTACCTCATAGTAAGATAGTGATTTCTTTGAATAGCAAAATTTAAGTACTATACGTTTGAACTCATCACTCTTACCTTCGGTGATTTGTTCTTTAATCCAATCGTTTGATGAAAAGTATTTTTGCCAGTCAGAAGATTTTCTAACTTTTTTCTTTTTGGGTAGTGAACCTCGTACACCTTTTAACTTTCGTTCTTCTTTGATACGTTGTAATTCTCTAACTCCGATTTTTACATTACGAACACTTTGTAATGATTTTTTACCAATGTAGTATTTACCAGAAGGAATATGTTCTATTTTGTAAACAAATCCTACGGCATTCTCAGGTATAACATCTTCGGTAACATCGTTACCATTCCATAACCAATTTAACATTAAATCTATTTAAATATATCCGAATAAGGTTTTACTGGTGTATGTCCAGCACCACCTTGTCCTAACTTTCTACCACCAGCCTTTTCGATAGCTTTCTGGTCTTTTGATAAATCCAATCCACCATCGGCTTCTATTTTAGTTTTATCCCCACCTTTAAGGTTTGCCTTTGATTGTGCAGGTGCGTTCTTTTTTAATCTTTCTTCTAAAGTCATAATTGTGTTCCTTTATATATTATAAATATAACATTAAGTATCAAAACGAACTATAAAGTTCACTGGATAGTCTGGTAATGATTTAATTGGTTTAGGTAACTTGGCCAAGGCAATCATATTATTATCAGTATCATATAAACCAATTGTTGTAATAAATGGTGCTAAATAAGAACCAGTTTGGTCAGTTGAACCACTTACTTCATAATCATCAAAACTCCCACCACTAGTACCATCAATTGATGATATAATAGGATGTGATTTATCTTTTATATATTTTGCACCAGATTTATAAATTGATTGAGAAACATATCGTTGTTCTATTAATTCAGAATTTGGTTTAGTAATTTTAATAACATCCACTGACCCACCAACTTCATGAACTGCCGTTGGATTCTGAGATACATTAAATTCGTTTTCGTTTACCGATAAGAATATTTCATTTTCATGTATAGTCATTGTAGACCTATATGAAATATCAAAATTTGTTAAAGATGTATCGTCTACAATACCATCAGTCAAAACTATTAACCCTCTATCATAAAAAATATTACCTTTTATATTTGATGCAGAATCTATTAGATTAGAATTACTATCGTCTGTTGCTATTATTGTACCATACTCAACTTGTAGTGAACCAACTTTAACTCCCTCACCATAATATTTTTGTGGAATAGGAAGTACTCCGATTGTATCACCAATAACTCTTTCGTTAGTTGATGTGTAAGATTCTCTTCTACCAACTTCAGTTAAAATAGATGCAGTAGCTGAGTTTAAATAGAATTGAGATTTTATTGACCTATATAATCCCTTTTTAGATACACCATTTAAATTTTTAACATCAGTATCCTCATCGTATGAACTTGTTTGATTCATACCATACAATGGTGTAATATCACCCTCATCCAAAGTCCATTCTTTATAAACTTTGAAGGGTCTAATTACAATATCCGATTTTGGAATTTCTTTTAGCATATAGAAATACTTTTATATAAATATGAAGAAACAAAAAACCCCACATTTAGTGGGGTTCTTATAAATATAATTCTATTTGATTAGAATGAAAGTTTCACTTTAATTAAAACTTCTTTATCAAATGATTTTTGAATTGGTTGTGATGTTTTAGCCACTGCAATCATTTCATTTGCATCATTCATTAACCCTATTGTTGTAATATATGTTTGTGGGTCAGTTTCAAATGTTGATTCTGCAAACTTACCAAGCGAATTAACATACGTTGGGTTGTTTGAGTAGTTAAATTCTCTATTCGTTGCTCTTACAAAGAAATGTTGTGTAGATACATTTTCAGTTCTTCTAGCTTGGAAATCACCACCTACGTTAATTGCATTGACTAAGATTTTATGATTTTGCTGCTCTACTGATGTTGATGCTGAACCAGCTATTGAAACTGATGCTCCATCTACATTTACACTACCAACTGTATCTTCTAATGCTGCAGGTGAAAGAATGATGATACCTCTATCAGGATAAAATAATCCAAACCCTACATCTCCAGATGAAACTGTTGAATTTACAGTTGCATCATTTTCAGTACCTAAGTTAAGTGAACCACTTACTACTTTAAATACTCTACCAGCTTTTCCTAATTTATCTCCAAATTTCTTACCACTATCATCAATGAAGGTATGTGTACCTCCAGTACCAGTAAGAGTTAATGACCAGTTACCTGGGTCCATCTTTTCTCTATATCTAGCTCTATTAATATTGATAGCGTAAATATCATTTGAATCTACCAACGTTCCAGCTCCATTTTCAAAAGAGAATTTAGAATCAGTTGGGTCTAAGATAACTGATTTATATTGTGCATAATTTGCTTTCGAAGCAAGTAGTGCATCATCTGAAACTGATAATGATACTGAACCACTTCCGTTAACGTGTCCATATGCTACACCGAATTGTACTTCAGCAGTATTATCGGTAGCAGGGTCAGCGTTATATACATTGTAGTAGTAATCTCCACTAGCAGCTGCAACTTGAGTTGATGAAGTATATGCTGCTGTTAAAGAACCAGTATCACCAGTCCATAGACCAGTTGTGATTACTTCTACTTTAGCGTTTACTTTATCAAACGCACCGAATCTTTTATAAATTCCAGTAGTTACACCAGCACCAGATTGTAATTGTTGTCCTGATGGTAATGCAGAATTTAAAAGGGCGATTACATCATTACTGTCGATTTGTCCTCCACTTGCTAAATCTTGTAGTTGGGAGGTTATGTTTGGGTCGTTTATTAATGCCATATCTTATTTCGTTTTATGCTCTATATGTTATAGTTACTGGGATGGTTTGTGAACCTCCAGTTTCGTTACCATAGACAGTTATTGTAGAAGAGACATTAGATGTTAACGATGGATTAGGAGTGAATGTAAATCCTAAACCACTAACAACTTGTGCAGTAGTTGTGATTTCTTCTCCTAAGAATACCGGTACTGAACCAGCTGCCGATGCTCCTTGTGTTACTGATAATGTTCCTGCTCTTTGGTCTGCTAATACAACAGTATATCCGGCATTTGTGTTTCCTTGCGGTGAAGTTGTAGGTGAGAGAGCAACTTGCCCTTCATCTTGAAAAACTCCTACTGCAGAAATACCCAATGCTACGATTGGAATTTGAGTAGTACCTTTTGGTAATGTAACTAACTTGTATCTTAATACTTGTGTTTCGTCAGGACTTGCTTCCATGATTGGAATCGCCTTGATTGCAGAATCGTAATATGCAGACCCCTTTGGGTGTGCCGGTTCGTACAATGTGTAATCAATCTCATCATCTCCCAATGCGAATTTGGAAATGTTAAGAGATTGACCCGATGCCAATTTCTGTCTACCTTTTTTGGTAAGAATTGCATCGACTGTTATTGATGTGTTGTCTAAATATCCCATAATTTATTTAATGTGCCCTTTTGTTTATTATGTACTAATAAATATAACTATTTTAAAATTTAATTAATCTACCTCAAGAATTGGCTCCCCACTTCCTCTGCCTGTGTCAGCAACTCTTAAAATGTTTGGATTAGTAGTAAATGTTTCTACTGGCCCTAGTCCATCTGGGGTTGTTGTTGAAGTTTGTTTTGAACCCTCAAAGAACGAATTCTTTAATCCTTGTGATAAATTATTTTTGTATCTATAATGAGTTGGGAAATATCCATTCAATGGAATAACCTCAGTTATCTCATTCCCAACTGATGGTGGTGTTGACCCAATAGGAAGTATAGTAACTTTACTTTTATACTTTGTTACATCTTGCAATTCATATTCAACTTGTTCGTTGTTTGAAGTTGCAGGGTATCCTTTTGTTTGAACACTAATTTTTTCTATGTATTCTTCTTTAGTTTTAAATACTAACTTTCTAGATGAAGTTACATTTCCGTTTATATCAATTGTATTAATTGATGATGTTGCTGAGGTTGGTGCATATAATCCAAATCCAGCATTTGATAATGAATTAGGGTCCATACCAATTTGTTGGAATGTATTTTCAATAACGAATGCATCTACTTTAGAACCATCAGGAACAAGTATCTCACTATTGTAAGTTGGATAGTTACCAGTTAAGCTTGTATCATCCTCAATATTTATAATTGAATCATACTGAGGGTTTGTTGATACTAAGTTTATATCAGATTTCTCATCTATATTTGCTTCATAGTTATCATATTGATATGATAAGTTTGTATCAGTATCACCATCTACATTTGCCTCAATCTTAGTATAAGTTGATTCTAAATATATATCTTTCTTTTCTTCTATTGAAGCTACAATTACATTAGATTGAAAATCTCCAATTGCATTAGCATGCTGTACTTCAGATGTTGCCTTTTTCCATTTAGTTTTACTTCTTTCTAAATAATGTGGTTCAATTAATAAACCTTTAGAAACTTTTGCTCTAGCAGGAACTAAATCTTCTAATACATCGAATAACGATTTATCAATATATCTAATTAATCTAATATACTCATAGATATCTCTATTTAATCTTTGGAAATAATAATCTCTTACATCCTTTAACTCAGTATATTCATCTTTATATTCATCCTCAGGTGCACCAATGTAGTTATCTATATTAAAGTTACCAAATGATTTTATGATATCCATATTCAACTCCTTTATTGGAGAGAAGAATAATCCTAATCTAGATGAATCAACAGGTGCCCTATCTAATGATTTTTTAGTAGCTCTTACTTTATATGATAAATCATTAACTAAAGTTTGAGATTCAAATCTAATTTTATCTGCTTGATTAAATCCTAATGATGGAACTTGTGCAGTTACACTTCGTTCATATACTTCATGATTGTAAGGATATGTAGGTTCATTTGAGAAATTGTTTAATGTACCTGTTGATACTCCATATTCCGTACTTAATGCAACGTTTAATATAGAAGAATCTTGAAATCTATTCTTTGGATACTCAAAATCAAATCGAACTAACATATCTTCCGATGATGCAGTGTAATGGTTACCAGCTATTGAATCGGGTTGTTTTGTATGAGTTGTTATTATATTATCATCCAATGAATCTTTCCATAGTCTGAATTCATCCATTGCCAATGAAGCAGAAGATGCAAGTAATAAAATATTACTAGTAGCCCAATCTAATGATGCACTTGTGAATAACGATACATTTTTGTTTATTATCAATCTATCATCCGAAGATTCCTTTAAATAAAGGTTTATTGACGATGAACTATTAGTATCTACATATTTTGTTACTGCAATTGTTTTATACTTACCATCAAATATTTTTGACTCAGGTATTTCTAATGAGTGAACATCCGAACTAGACGATACAGAGAATTTTATTTTACCAAATGAACCTGTTGTTGGTATTGCCTCTAATTCAAAGTAAGTATCAGTACCATCGGTAGATTTTATTAAATTATGGTTTACTGATTCACTGAACTTAACATTCATTTCCATAGTGATATCACCATTATCAGCATCCAATACACTACCATTCCAAGGTAATTCAATATTTTGAGAACCGGCAAATACTAATGCAGATGTTCTATCTTCAAAAGTAAATGGCTGTGTACCACCATCAGTTGGGTCAGTTGGTCCACCAAACTCCATAATTGTAAGGAGTGATTGTGGAACACCATAACAAGCCATTACTGCTTTTAAAGAACGAGCCGTTCCTTTATGTTTTAATAAGTAAGGTAGGTTATTTATAACCCTTCTCCAAATTTCTTCGTTTGCATCTTTTAGACTTCTACCATATTTTTGTGTACCATCTCTATATTGTCCTAATGCATATTCCCATAGGTTTTGAGAATCGTAAGCTTTCTTACCTTCCCAACCTAATGATTCTAATAATGAATAAACTAAATCATTTGAGAATCCTAAATCAGATTTATGTTCTGGTTTTCTCAGATTGTTTAATCCGTTTATGTAAACCCATATAACATCAAAGTGATGTCCTAACATATCCATAAACAACATAAAGTCCTCATTCTGAAAATCTTCTCTAATAAATTCTGGAAGATTGTTGTTAAGGTAATCTACATTGTTTTTATCAAATAATGATGCATCTGTTACCGCTGAGTTATACCAAGCGATTGATAATGAATCAGTTGATGGTAAAATACTATTTCCACTTTTAGGATATCCTATATCGGATGTCGATGTGTATAGATAATTTTCAAATCCATCAAACGAACCAATTAAATTATTTATATTATCTAATTGTTTGGTAGATTCAACGGCAGTAACTGCAGTTGTTGTAGTACCATCCAATTGTAAGTTATCATCAGATTCAGTTACTATAACATAACCATCTTGTCCAATACCCTCTGCTAGTATAAACCCTAATTCAATTTCAGTTGTTGTTAGTTGAGTATATTTTGCTTGATATGATTCTAATAATTCTATTTTATACCAAAAGTTTTTAATTCTTTCTTCAGCAGAACCAAAGTGTATAAAGTTATCAAAATCAAAATTAGAACCAGTTGCATATTGTATGTTTAACTTTTCAGTATCAATACCTGTGTTTGTAATATATTTCTGAATTAAAGATGTATTCGTTACCGAACCACTAGCTAATAAATCATCAAATACTTGATATCCCAATCCAGTATCAGCTTCTAACGAAAAGTTAGGCCCTTGTAATGGAGGACATGAAAGGTCTCCATCACCTACTAAACTTATAGTATCAATTATAGGTTTAGATTGTATCTTAGTAATCCAAACTTTTTGATTGGTTGTAATATTGGCTGGTAATGGTTCGTATAGTTTTAATATTAAACTATTCTCACTACCTACCCAAGTTGTAATTACTTGATTGTTACCATCACCTAAGTGTAATAGGTTTGTTAAGTAATTGGATTCATCAAATTGACAATTTGAAAACTGAGAAATAAATCCTTCTGCTAATCTATTGATTGCAACTTGTCTTGGTATATTGAAATCACCTTTATCAAATATAATAGGAATTCGTTCAACCTTACCCTCAACAACTTCTCTACCCTCTTCATTTACAGGAATTAATCTTATTGGAATTTTTACTTTATCACCCTCATCAAATGTCTCAACACTATATCTTTCAATTAAATCTTTTACGTTTAAGGTTACTACTGATTTATTTCTTGGTGGTTTTATGTAAAGACTTTCTGGTGTATCTCTACTATCATTTGCAGGTACTTTGATAAAATCAGTTGAGTTACCAATAAATAATTTTATGTAAGATGCATGAAGAGAACTAAAACTTATCTCAAAGTCCACATCATATCCGATAAAGTCAGCACCTCTAACCAATTTAGGATAAGTAATACTTCTGATGTCAGGAACTTTTATAGAGACCTCATCAACTACATTAATAGTTAAACCAATAACTCTATCGAATATATTAGTTGTTTCGCTATCAGTTATACCTTCATCTAATTTAGTTACAATATCCAACCTATCCTCAATTCTACTTACATCTCCCTTTGGTTTGATTACCTCTAATCCTAATTCATTTTTTGGTTTGGTTGGAAAGTTTACTTTAGTAACAGGCTTTGTTATAGGCTTACCTTTAGACACAGAAGACTTCTTAGAATCTAATTCCTTTCTCCTACTCCCAAAAATATTTCTTCTATATTTCTTAGCCATTATCTATATATGTTATTATCCCTAATTTGATTATCTGGTCTACCACCCTTTCTACCATCATTATTTTCGGTTCTGCCGTCAGCCCGATTATATGGATTAACCACATCTTCAATTTTTTCTTCTGGAATTACTATCTTCTCTTGTTTAATTACCTTTTTCTTTTTCTTCTTTGGTGTAATTTTAATTTCTTCTTCCTTAACTTCTTCAACTGATTCTCTTATTGAATTTTCATAATCTTCGAATGAAAATGGAAATAACTTTACTTCGTATTTTCCGATTTTCTTAAATGAAGTTTCTGGTATTGTTATACCAATGATATTATCATCACCCAACTCATCAAACTCCATAACATCATCTCCAATAATCAATGTTATTGCCTTTACATCAGAGTTCCTTTGTATAAGTAATGGAACTCCAGCTTTTGTGTTCATATTATATCTTCTTTCTTCATCTTTTACTAAAGAAATTATTGGATTTAATGCAGGTTGTACAGGTTCTACTCTTTTAGTAGTAATTGATACAATATAAGTTGCGTTCAAAGTTATAAGTGCTTCCAAACTTTCATTTGGTTCTGCTTTTAATTCTCTGAAAGAAGCTCCTTCTTTAGTTATCACCATATCAGTTATTCTAAATAACTTAGAATCTGATGACCTTATCTTATATGTAGTACCACTTATATCTCTATAATTAGTTTCTCCAACTGTTGGGAAAAACTCTGCATTTTTAGTTCCGTTTTTTAGAATACTAACAGGTGAACCCTTTCCACCAATATTAAATTGTATTGTATGTAATACAGGTTCATCAGATATAATTGCTTGATTTAATGTGAATATTAATCTTCCAGTTCCACCCAATAAAGGTAATGGAGGACCAACCATAATATCTCCATTGTATTTTTGTAATTGAACTACCTTCTGATTTAAACCTAATTTGTTTGAACCATTATCTATAATTGGAGTATCATCATCAATCATACTAATTATATAACACTCCTGTGTTGTATGACCCTTTTTCTTTACTTCAATTTTTTTAGGTTTGTTTATTAAACTATCCTTTGTAATTCTTACACTTTGTGGTGTTGGTTGAACATCACCATTTACAGTTGTAGTAAATCCTTCTAAGTTGGCTGTAATTGTGAATACATATGTGTTAACAGGTGTGTTATCTAATCCACCACCAGAACCACCAGAACCACCTCCATCAGAATCATCAATTCGTATAAGATTATTAGCACCACCACCAGAGCCACCTCCACCGAGGTTTTCATCGTAGTTTAATGATTCATTGTTATTATTTCTTTCTCTAATTGCCATTATCAAAGTAGTTCTTTTGGAAAGTTAGGTCTCATTCTTTCATCCAATCCAAACATTCTTTTGAAATCATTTTTAGATTTACTTTTTGTTGGATTTGGTTTTTTAAAATCAGGAATAGGAAGTTCTTTTGGAACTTCTTTTTCGATTAAAATATCTAATTTATTTTTTTCATCTTCTTTTACATCATCAGTATCCTCTGTATCTTTAGTTTCGGTTACTTCGATTGAAGGAACATTAGCTTTAATTACAACATCAGATTCTCTTGAGTTGATAACTTCACTTATCTTATCCATACTTGCATCAAATACGTTATCAACCGATGTTTCTGCTTGTAATGCCCTTTTTGGTAAATATTTATCAACAATCTCTATAAGTATTCTCTGTGATACTTTATATACATCTTCTTTTGAAAATCTCAAAGATGCTTTAGTTGGTTTTTTCTTACCATAATTTATATCACCAATTGATGATACTCTATTTGAGAATTCATTATAGACTGATTTTCTGAAATCATTGTATATTTTAGTAACCATACTTTCAAATCCACTTATACCAAATTCTGATATAAAGTTATTGTACCACTTTTCACTATAAGTTTTTCTGATAAATCCAGCTACTTCCATTGGATTAACCATATCTACAAAATTACCAACATAAGGAATGATATCATCTCTAAAGTTTGAACCTTCAGCCATTATATTATATCTAGCTAACAAATCAGTTTTCTTAGATACATCATTCATAATAGGTAATACTCTTATTTCGTTTCTAGATGGAGATATTTCTTGAATCCATAATTTTTCATTTATGTTATCATACCCAACTCTTTTATTTAATAAGGTTATTTCAGTTTTGAATATACCATTATTATATCCAGCTTCTTTTATTAATCTTTCAGCATCTATAAAATACTCATTTGGAAATTGAAAAGCTTGAAGTCTAGTACCATCTGCAATTAAAAAGTAATCTTTAATATTTTCTGAACTAAGTGGTATATATCTAACTAACTTACCATCATCACCTTGAGGTAGTTGATTTTCATTAGCATCATAAACAATAAATTCAATCATATCAGAATCAGAGAATCCGAAAAATGATTGCAGAGTTCCTTCTTCGAAAATCTCTCTATCTTTAGTAGAGATTCGATACCCTTTGTTATCTATTATTTCTTTAAATGTTTTAATTGCCATTATTAACCTCTATTTTTTCTTAAATCAGTTTTTAAATTTACTTCATCGGTTGTAGCATCTGCAAATGTAACTTTAACTTTTAGTGCCAATCCAGTATGATTTTGTCCTTTACCTTTCCAACCAATTGTTCTTCTTCTTGGTTGAATACCTGTTTTCTTAGATGTACCAATTACTGAATTATCGAAATTACATTCATATGTTTCAGACGTTTCAGGTTCGATTGAACTTGCTCCTGCTTTTACTGTAAACCACTTAGGTTCTCCATCAAATGCAAATTCTATTTTAGTTATTTTATTATCAGTAGTAACGTTACTTACCTCTAATGTATTTGTCATTTTACGAGAACCGGCATCTTTAGCACTACACTTAGCATATAAGTCTGCTGTTAATTGTCCTGCATCACCATCTCCATTATTTACCTTAACAGTAAATCCATTATCACCCCCACTAATAGCACCTTCTGCAGTTTGAGCAGCCAATCCAAATAGTTGTTCTCTTAGTGATTCGTTTTCTTGTAATAATGCCTCAACTCTAGCAGTTAACGATACTCTGGCTATTGCCTCATTAATTGAATTTTGTATTGCATTCTGTAAATCAATTGTTGTTTCACCAATTTGTTTATTTGCAATTTCACTTTGTTGAGATGCTATATTTGCTTTTAATTGTTCGTTCTCTAAAAGAATTTGTATTTCTTCTAATTTACTTTGTAATTCTGCTATCGTTGCATCTCTCTCACCAATTGTAACATTTAATCTTTCTAATAGAGCATTTAATTCATCTATTCTTTTTAATGCAGCCTCATATATTGAACGAAGAACCATTGGTGGCCCAATTGGTGCGTTATTTGGTAGAAGTTCAAATATAGTAGTGTCAACTGATTTTTTTAATTCTTTTGTATTATAGTTAGGTCTTGTTAATTTACCACTTATAATACCATCAGTTAAATCAGATTCCTTAAATAAACGGACACCGCTATCATTTGTTTGTGGTAAGGCATCCGAACCACTTACAAATATCTTAGCAACTTGTGCCTCGTTTTTTAATCCACTATTCTTCATTTGTTATTATGAAATTAAACTAAATGTATAATCGTTATCAAAGAAATAATCAACTCCACCAATAGTAATCTTAAATTCTATATTGTACACCCTATCAACTTCCCAATTAGATAAATTCAAATTGAAATAGTTACCATCGGTATCACAACTTAATTTTGTGTAATTACTAAATGGAATAATTGTTTCACCTGAATGATAATCACATATTTGGTAGTATGATGTTGTTGGTAAAAATTTACTAATACCATATTGTGCCGTAGATGAGAATGTTTTTGTAGGATATAAATCTCTACCAACTACTCTCAACTTAGGTGTTGTATTTACTTTGTAATGCTTTTTAAAGTTTCTAATTCCAACTTTTATTTCTTCCGATGTTAGTTCAGTTAACGAACCAGTTGAAAATGATACATCATTCCAACCAATTCTAACCTTTGGTTGATGTATTGTGTTTGTTTCTTTACTAAAGAATTTTAAGATACCATAATCATTTGTATCCTCTTCCGATGAATTTTCGTGCTTTACTATTAATCCTTCGTTTTCAATAGAACCACTTAACCAACTTTGGAAAATTGTAGTTATATCAGTATCAACATCTTCGGTCTTATATGTAAATGATTTAGAACTACTAAGATTAGAATGCCATACTCCACCTCTACCAGCAAAAGAACCAGTTGTGTTAGCAGCAAATACAATATTACCACCTACTACATTATTTACCCATCTAAGTGATGAATCACCTTCTCTATAATTCCAAGTTACTCCAGCAGTTTCTATATTATCAAATCTAGTACCTTTACCCATTTCCCAACTTTGAGATACTGGATATATGTTAATATCAAATTGCAATGGTACTTCTTCTGATTCAGTTTCCTTTAATATTAGTTTAGCTTCTTCAAATCCAACACTACCATTAGATAGTGATGATGAGAACCCATTAGTTTCAAATTTAAGAAGTGCTCTTGATACATCTTTAACTCCACCATAGTAAACCTTACTTACCTCTAATACCTCATCTAAACCAGCGTTTTGGTCAGGCTGTTGTAGGTAAACCGATGCATCCTTTGATGCTGTTAGAAAATAGTATGCCATTATTTTGCTCTTCCTTTTATATCCGAATCTGGAAATTTAATTTCGAAAACCGATGGGTCTAAAGATGGGTATAAAACCTTATCCTTTATTGCCGCTTCTATATTGTATGTATTTGGTGCATATTGACCTCCGCACTTATTTACAATCTTTAATTTAGGAACCGAACTAACTCCATCAACATTTGCTATGATTAATTCCAATTCTGAAATGTTAATTGTATTATTAAATGTAAAACTATCTATATCGAAATATTCTTTTAATTCGGATATACACTCTGATAGTACTTCACTTTTATTGTAGTTTCGTAGTGTTACTATTTCAAACTCAAGTCCTATGTTGATTATAAAACCATCGTTAATGTTTATACCATCTGTCAGAATTTTATATTCGTTTAAATACGTTTTTAAGTTTTCCTTTATTGCTCTATTAAGAGTTGATAATTTTTTATTTGAATCATATCCTAATAGATAAAGATTAATAGCAAATGGATTATTCTTTTCGTTATCATTAGAAGTTTTACCAACTAAGAATTTTCTGATTTCATCTTGGATAATTTGTTTATCAACTTCTCCTGCCCCTTCTTCTCTATTTACAAACCCATCAACTAGCTCAGTAAACTCTCTAAGAACTTGTGGTGAAGCCAAAATAGATGAAGGTGAATTGTTATCCAATGTACCATCTGCCGTAGCATATGCTTTTGCAATAGCTCCAAATTTGGTTGGCATTGATAGAGCTCTGATTTGATAATCCTTTGATGTTACTGCTCTATTCTGAGAACCAAAGTTTGCTAATGCATTTTGTCTAATCTCTTCAATAGTATCACCACCTTTACCACCAGTTGCAGGAACTTCGTTATCAATTGCTATTGAGTTTTTGGCTGCCCTATACAATCCTAATTGAACATTTGTAAATAAATCAATATCTTCTTCATATTCAACACCATTGATTTGTGTAATTGTTCCTTTCTTAACATTTGATTCAACACCACCACCAACTAAATACTTTACAGTCATAGTTGTATTAGATGGAGATGTTCCATATGTTTTAGTTTTCAAAAAGTTAGTTGGGTCAAATGATTCTTCTAATTTAGAAATTGAATTAGGTAATCCTAATCCTACATTTTTAAATGAAGGAATAATTGTTTCTTCACTAACTGTTGGGTCTCCACTACCAAATTGAATAGTTGTTGTACTATCTGGGTTAACTTGCTTAACAAACCTTCGAGATGTTTTAAGTGTATTTAAAATATATGGAGTTGTTGATTTAAATTGAAATAAATCAGGGTCATTGTTTTCAGTATTTGGATAGTCAGTAAATACCAATTCTTGTGCTAAATAAGGAACTTCATAAAATTTATTTGAATCAGAATCTCTAACATCATATATGTCTATAATATTAGTATCACTTAATTCAATACTTTGGAATTCTTTAAATTGACCAAATTCTACTTCTCTAGTTTTTAATTCTGCAGATATTGCTTGTACTTGTTTTTTAACTAAGTAAAATGAAGCCTCTCCACTTACACCATCTCTTTGATATATTGTAATTTCTCTTTCTCTTTCATCAGAAAAATCTACAACATCTTGTGTAATAAATTGTACTGCATTTGTAGATTCACATCTCATACCTTCTTTTATTCGTAAGAAGTATGTTGAATCAAATGTGTTATCACGACCACTACCGATTGAAGGTACTAATTGATAAACCGAAAGAGTTGTTACTGATGGTGAAGATACTTTTGGTTTATATCCTAAGTATTGTGAAAGTGCTATTACATTCTCAATATCATCTGCATGAACCATTAAAGATTCTTTTAATGTATCATCTACATAATATGAAAGTGAATCACCCACATAAGATGCCATTTCAATAAACATCATACCAGGTGATGATTCGTTGAAATCAGAATATGTTTTTGGGAAGTACGTTTTAGCGAACTCGATTAGATTACCTCTAAACGCACTAAAATCTTTGTTAAGATATTTTATATCCTTACCTTTGTTCTTAAAGTTCTTTGATGTTTTTGTTATTGCCATATCGTATTATCCCTGTACTGTAAATGTTAGAGTTTCTAAATTAATATCATCTCCTATTCTAAATTTAATTGAAACGTTTAGTTTATTATTATCTCTCAATTCGTCAGTTGATTCAATATCAATCTCTTCTGCCGTAACATAAGGTAACCATTGCTCTAAACTTTCGTTTATAGTATCCTCAATTCTACCTTCTAAGTCATCTACATTTTGTTCAAACAACAATGATTGTAAACCACTGCCAAATTCGGGTTGTAAAATACGTTCCCCTCTTTTAGTAAGTAGAAGATTTTTAATATTTGATTTAACTTGGTCTTTGGTTTGAAAAGATTGCTCGAAAGTATTTTCACCAAAGGTTAATGGCAAAGTAACACCAATAGCATAACTTGAAAATGCCTTAGTATCTTTAACGATTTTTCTTCCTAACTCAACTGCCATAATTTATATTACATTCCTGGTCGCCAATTACCATTACTTTTTTTATCCATAGCTTTTATAAGTTCTGAATTATCTCTATTCAAAACTCTATCTAAACCTGCCAATCCGGTTGAAACTCCTAACCCTTGTTTTTTAACACCTCCTTGCATATCACCATATCCCATTTTTTGTGCTATACTTTGTGCTCCTAATGTATGAGTTGAGTTTGAATTAAACTCCATTGTATTAGATGATACTTCAGTTGGTGCACCAGCATAAGATGGTGGTTGTCTATCTAATACACTTCTAGATGTATTTTCACTTAAACTAAGTGGCTGTGTTTGTTGTAATACCTTATTTAACATTGGGTTTTTACTTAAAACCCTTTCTGTTTGAATTGGTTTTTCAGAAACCACCTCATCCATAAATGTAGGTTGTGTTGGTGTAATAGCCTTTTTAAGTTGTTTGTTTTCTCTTAACAACTTTGCCATTTCTTTCTTTACACCTTCTTTAACTAGTGTAGGAAGAATCACTTTGATTTCCTCCTTAACTATTATTTGTATTGCTTTTACTAATTTGTCAGTATCCATTGTTGTAATGTTTTCCTTTCTATATAAATATTTGTTTTATTCTTTTTTGATTTTTATTCACACTTTGTTCCACCCATTTCTAATTGTGATATGAAATCAGGTAGAATATTTTCCATTTCTCCATCAATTACGTCATCTGGTATAGTCTCGTCTATAACATCTGTTAATGTTGGAGTAATCACTGGGTTACCTAATATATCTACATCGCTATCAACATATTGTGGACTTGGTGTTAATGTAGAAATATCATCATTTACCACTTGTTCTAATACCGGTGGTTCACTACCATCTGATGATGGGAAGTTAATATTTGGTATTGGTATATTTGGTGGTATTAAATATGCAGTCCAAGATATAACAGCAGGTGATGGTATTGGTGATGGTGCCGATGGATATAACGATGTTGTTTGTATCAATCCACCTACACTAAATAAATGTACCGTTGCTGCTAAGATAAACATATTAACCATTATAACTTGTTTACTAGCAGGCTTCAATGGTGGATACATTGGCCAAGTACCAGGGTTTGTTGCTATATTTGAATTAACTACTATATTTTGTATTGTACCTGGTGCTGGAATTAATGGTACTGGAAATGGATTCATTTGTGCTCCCATCCAATATGCTTTAACACCATTACCAAATTCATTTACCAATGAGAAATTTGTACCAGGTGGAGTTGCTAATCCTTTTAATAATGCAATTTGAAAAAGTGCCTTAGCTAAATCCTTATTACCTTTTTGAACCGATTCTAAATTTAATAAATCCTTTCCCCTCTTTACTACCGCGTCATATTCATCTGCCCAAATAGTTGCTACTTCATTAATATTTAGTGAAGGATTGTTGTTTGGATTAGTTTTCCTTAATATATTTTTTTTAAATAGTGACCAAGACATTTTATGGAATATTAGGTATTTCTGGTATTTCCGGTAGGTTTGGTAGTTCTGGTATTTCTGGTAACTCTGGTAATTCTGGTAACTCAGGTATTGGTGGAAGTTCCAATGAAGGAAGTTCTGGTATCTTAGGTAAACCCTTTTTCTTATGTTTAGGATTTTCTTCTGCCTTTTCCTTTTTTTTAAACTTAGGTAGAGGTGGTAACTTTGGTAATGGTATCTTTGGAATTTTAGGTAACTGTGGTATCTCAGGTAATTCAGGTAATTCAGGTAATGGTGGTAGTTCAGTTGGTATTGATGAAACAATATCACCAACAGCACCAGTAACATTATCAATTGCATCAGTTACACCACCTACAATATCGCTTGCTGCATCAGTTACACCACCAATCGATTCGTTTGCCATATTACCTATATCATCACCTAATCCCATATTATTTTAATTGTACATTATTACTTAACATTGAATTCAACTTAGCTTTTAAAGATGCAAATTGAGCAACGTTTGTTGGTCCAGGTGCCGTTGGGCCTGCAGGAGTTACATATATTTGTTGTGCCACTAAATCTATCATCTCTCCCAATAAATCAACTAATGTTTGTCCTTTTGGTGCCGGTTCAGTTTCTCCTTTAGTTCCTAAGAAAATAACACCATCACCTTGAGTGATGTTTAAATCTCTATTTTTAGTATCAATAAAAATATTATCGTTTGTTGTTATGTTTATACCCCTATCGGCATCTATTGAAAATTGACTATCGGTTATAAATCCAACATCACCTTTACTAGCAAATATCATTTGAGATGTTTTAGCTGAAAGAATAATTCTATCTGAACTAAGTAAGATTTGATTTCCCTTTAATTCATTTGGGTAATTAAAGAATGATTCTTTTGCATTAGTAGTAGGAAGATTCCATTCTAATAATTTTTCTCCACTACCTAAGAATATAATGTTACTATCTTCATTTATATTTTCCTCTACCAATACATTATCATCCTTTTTCCTATTTTCAGAAGATTCACCACTTCTTATTGTTAGTGTAGGGAAAAATTTGTTCTCGCTATTATTATATCCACTAAGTCTTATAGATTGACCAAATCTGCTTTGGAACAGCACATCACCCTCATATAATTTTAATTTATGAATACCCTCTTCTGCAGTAAAGTAATCACCATAACCATCAAAATCATTAGCTTCGCTTGTATTTGAACGAGCGATACCAGTACTACTTACACTTGAATACCCTTCTGCTTTACTATTACTTGTTGCAGATTGTTTTTGATTAAAGAAGGTGGATATGGAATTTTCTGAATCTGATGTGTTTGGTGATAATCCTTTTGATATCTGTGTATACACATAGCCATTTCCCAATTTTTGTATAAATACAGTTTGATTTCTAATCGGTAGTATTGTTACAGTACAATCTAATGGTCTGGCCATTAATAAAGTATCGCCAGTGACATCATTTAATAATCTACATTCAATTGAACCAACATCTGCTATACTTGCTTCTCCTGATTTTATTTTTGGATGATTCTCATCTAATATAACAGAATATACTATTGCTAAATCATCAGAAGATTTAGTGGATAGAGAGGTAGCAGCTGCTTTAGCTACATTCCAAATTAAATTTCCACCGAAAAAACTCATCTTAACTTTCTATTTTTTGTTTAACTTCTTCTATATCATTTTGAATATCATCTATTTTTGCAACTTCATCTTGAACTTGTTCAATCTCTGAAAGTAATTGTTCTCTTTCTTTATCAGTAAGGAAACCAGTATCACCTTCTGATTTTTGACTTGATGATATAATTCTTTGTGCTATTGTTGCTAACTTAACTAATTGGTCATCGTTACGAACTGATGTATCAATTAAGTCTTTTATGACTGGACCTAGAAGTCCCATATCACCTTTATGACTAATCATTTTCCTCATTTCAAAAATTACTTCTGAAATGTGTTTCTTTTTATTTATCTGATTATTGTATATATCCTCAAATAACCCACTAAGGTTTTTACCTGGGAATAATTCGAAATCTGTTGACATGCTTATATAGATTATTATTCTATATATAAATATCAATAAAGAAAAAAGTGGTTTTTATTTGTTCTTATAGAAGAACTCTAATATATCTCTTTCCAACGTAACATCCATCACAAAGTTATCTCCATACATAATACTGGTGAAGGTTTCTTCCTCTTCTTCTGCTATTTCAATAACATAATCTATCTCATCAAATGTTACTTTATAACTTTCACTTTTTTTGATTCTTTGTATGTTCTTATGTTCTGTGGTTCTTTCTATAACTTCCTTACCACTTATATCAGGTACATTTAGAAGTTGGGTTACACATTTAGCATAGTTTGTTTTAAGGGTATCTATAAAGAAGATATCATCCATCTTACTCATTAGATACAATCGTTGTTTTTTATCCAAACCACCTGCCTTAAAATCACCAGTGTATTGTACGATTGGTAAAGATAGTATTGCTTTTTGAGAATCTTCTTTTAATTTTTTAAAATTTACTTTAGATTTTATTTGATGTGGATGATTAATATCTTTATCACATGGTAGTGCTAAAATATCATAGAATGTATTTGTACCAAAGTGTTCTTGTATTAGAGGACTCATCGTTATTCTTTTTCAGTAGCATATTTTACACCCATAATTGTACCAACGATTGAGAATGCGTTAGTAAGGAGAATACCAAACATATTACTCCAAGTAGAACCAATGATTTGAGTATCAGTACCTGACATAAGTGCCAATCCATACATAACAGTTGTAAGAACACCAACACCAACAATTACATAAAGTGCAACTTTTACAATTGTACTGATTAATTCGAATTGAGTTTTCTTTTGCATTACTTCCAAATCTTCCAATGCCTTATCCTTACCTTTTTCAGCTTCCTCTCTTAACTGATTGGATTCTTCCAATGCTATTTGGAGTTCTTCCATCAGTCCATCATTTTCTTTTTGTTTATTAACAAGTTCTTTATTTTGTTGTTGAACTTGTTTAGTTACCTTTAATCTTTTTCTTCTTGATTCGGAATCCTTTTCCTTACAAAGTTTTAGATACTCTTCGAACTCAGTATCACCTTTAGGTGCTTGAAGAATCTTTAAGAAGTTTCCTTCTATGTAAATTCTTTTCTTTTTAGCAACACCTAAAAGAACATCTCTTGTATGTTTTGTAACCTCAATCATTATAGGTTACTTATAAACTTTGAATGGAGCAGTTTGGTTTAGATATCCATCATAATCTTTTCTGAACTCCTCTAATCGAGGTTCAATATCATCTGATTTAATAATCCAAAATTGAGCACCTGCAGCTTTTGCTTTTTCAATTTCTTGATTATCATCTGATGAAGATATAATTCCAATTACACAACCATTACCATATTCGAAATTGATTTTACGAATCAACTCAATCCCATCAAAGGATGAACCGATTATATTTAAATCAACGAATACACACTCAGGTCTATCATCATCATTGTTATCAGGAAACCATTCTTTAAATTTTTTATCAGCTTCATCGGAAGAGTTAAGTGCTTCCAAAGATAAAGTGATATCTAAGATACTACAAGCATCTTCAAATACTAAGTGGAATAAATCCTCATCATCCACCAGTAAAATTGAGTTAATCATTTCATTCATTTTAAATTAATTCTTAATTTAGTGCCGTTATTTAATTTTTCGGCTGTTATTCCAAAACCATGTTCATTCAGAATTGCGATACAAATATTTAATCCCAACCCAGAACCTCCTTCTCTTTGTCCTTCTTTTCTTGTATATGGTTTGGATAACTCAATGAACTCTTCATTAGTAATCCCTCTTCCATTATCTTCCACACACATTGTTGAATTATTTTCCATATAAACTCTAATCATCTTTGTACTACTATCGTTATACTTTAATCCGTTTCTGATTAAGTTATCTATTGCCGTACAAAATAATGGTTCGTTTACCATTATGGTTGGTAATCTCTCTATCTTAACTTGTGAGATGTAAGATGTAGAAGATAAGTAGTTTCTAAGTATCTCAGTAAGATTACACTCCTTCATATCTAATTGTGCATCTTCCTTAACTAAGTTTGTAAATTCCTTTACACCCGAATATACTTTCTGAGTATGTCTTAATCCCTCCTCTAACATTCGTAGTGGAGAACCTATTTTTAATTCTTTGATTTTTTCTTCTGATAATCTTCGTTGTAACGATGACAATCCTCTTGGCATATATGTGTTGATACCACTATGCATATCGTGTCGGAGAATCTTCGCAGCGTGTTCTAAATATGAGTTTTTCTGATTTACCAAAACTTCGGATTCGTGTTGAAGTGTAGTATCAGTTGCTATCTTTAGAACTTTGTTGTAACTACCGTCTGAACTTTGAATAGGAGTGTAGTTACCGAACAACCAAACCGAACTACCATCTTTAGCAACTCGTTCAAATTCACCACTAATAGCTTCTCCTCTTTTTAATCTTTGCCAAAATTTGTGATATTCTAAACTATCAGCATATTCCTTTGGCACCATTCTTTTATGTTGTTTGTGTTTGAGTTCCCTTTCACTACACTTCATTGTGCTACAAAACTTAGAGTTTGCTTCTAAGATGTATCCATCCATATCCATCATTACTACCAAATTAGATTTATCAATTGCTGCTAATTGTAAATCAATATTTGCTTCTTTTAATTTGGTAGTACGAATAAAATCATATACCACATAAAAGAATGGTGGTATGAAGGTAATAACACACCCATATCCAAACTCCGCAAGGAAGTAGGTAGGTTCACACCACCTCATTACTATACAAGTTTGTACAATAAAGAAAGTGAGTATGATAGCACCAGCTATACCCAAACATATTTTAGCAAACTTATTCATTTTATTTTATAGTTCAGATTTTCTTAATCCTAACTTTTCAAATAAAAATTTAGATGGACAAAATTTAGTCCATACTCCAATCTGCAACATTGTTACTACAAATAATACTATCCACCAATTTTGTAGAAGTGTGGCGGATAAAAGTACGAGAGACATTAATAAGTAAACTGCTCGTACCGAAGTCCAATTTTTCATTACATTAATTCTAATAATCCAAAAAATGCAACCTTTATTCTAATCCAAAATCGTTTATGAAGTGGTAACGATTTAAATTCTTTGGTCTTGAAAATATCTTCCAATTCCATTTGTATTTCTTTAAGTGAAGTATTGTAACTTATTTATCTAAATATAAGTATTATATTAATAAGAAAAAAATTCATCGGTATCATCATCGGAAACCGTACCATAATCTAAGTACTCATTTAACATTCGTTTCTGATGCTCTTTCATAACATTTACTACTTTGGTAATATAATGAGTTTTACAATCAGTCATTTCTCTTATCAATAGATATAAATGTTTTTTATTAAAATTTTCTATAAATTGACTTCTTCTGAAGAGTTCTAATATGGCATCTGCTATTTGAATATCTCTTTTTTTGGTAAATACTTCAGTAAGATGTTTATCCCAATATTCTAACATTAAGTGTTTGAATTCATCAAACTCATCACCTTGTTGAACATCATAAAAATCATTTTCAGGATTCCAGCTTTCAGGCATCTGAGAAAGTAAATCCGTTCGTTTATATCTTTTGTAGTTTGAGTTGTTATTTAGAATTAAATAGTTCTTAGCAACAATAGAAAAGTATGAGAATGCTTTACCCTTACCTTCCTTAAACATATGTATTTTTTGAATTAAAATTGCAACAACTTCACACTGTACATCTTCTTTAGGTACATCAAAGTAAGAAAATTTAAATGTATTTAATACATTTTCAGCAAGTTTTTCGAAAGGATATTTAATTTCCTCTCTATATAATCTATTTCGTTCTTTCTGATTATCCGTTTTATTATACGCTATGATAGCCTTTTCAGTATCTAACGTAAAGTACATTTTATTTTTTCTAGGTCTTGGCATTCTTACAAATTGTTTTTATATGTTTCAATAACATCTTTTAATTCGGTAAAAACTACCCCAACTTCATCATCTGATTCAAATGAACCCTTTAAATCTAACTCCCTCATTTTAGCTAACATTGATTCTAATGTTTCTAATGTATTTAATTCAGTTTCATTTGAGTTAGATTGTGTTTCTTCAATCTGCTTTACCAATTGAGTTCCTCTAACAATTAAAATAATATTTAATGTTAAAGATATTGTTCCTAATATGATATATAAAATTTCCATAATATAAAAGATAATGTAAATATACGAAAAATATTTGATATTTCCAAATTTATTTTAAGCTTCCCCTTTAGGTCCCATAAAAAAATGATTTAATTCAGTTTCACTTATTTCACTATCTATTTGTTTTTTTATTTTGTTAAGTGTAGCAATTACAGCATCATCAAACTCAGTTCTATCAATTGTGTTTGATTCAACTAATTTATCCAACATTGTTTCAACTACTATCTCTAATGTTATTAATTTTTCTAATACAAGTTCATTCATATGATTTAAACAAGCGAACCTGTTAACTGATTTATAGTTTGTAAAAGTGTGTTAAAATCTTTATTTAATTGAGTATCATCCGTTGTTTCACCAAATGCTTTATTGATTGAGTTTGGTTGGTATCCAATTGAACTAGCTAATCTTACACACATAATTTTAAATTCATATATGTTCATATCATCAGGTACATCAAATGAGATGTTCTTTGCCTCTCTATTTAAAGGCTCTTCTGATGTGTAGGATAGTATTGCCATATTATACCAATTGATATCCTTTATCTAATAATGGCTGTGCATTCTTATACTTCACAAATTCCATTCCACCTTCAGGTGATTGTAACATTACTCTTTCATTCCTACCTGGAGTTTTCTGAGATTTAACCTGTGGGTTGTATCTACGAATTGTATCATTAACATCAATACCATCAATTGAATCAATTAATCTTTGAGCAAGAACACATTCAAATAATCCTAAATCATTCATAAATTCGGATTCATTTTTCCAAGTCTTATTATCAGCCGAAAACTCTACTTCACCTAAATTATCTGTATTTACTTTAAACCAAGTATGTCTAGCCGTTTTTCTAGTCTTTTTTTTATGGGAATCTTTTTCAAAATAAACCACCATTTCTTCGGATGTTTCAGTAACAACAGGATTAACCAAAGTTAATTCTTCATACTCTCCACCAAATCTAAGAGTAACGATTCGTTTTTCTATATTAACATCATTAGCGTTAAACGAAATACCCTCTAACTTAGATATTTCTGCTTTATATTGGTTTAACTCTTCGTTTGTAACTTCGGTTTTATTTATTTTCTTTACTATCATAATATTCTTCTAATTTTTTTTGTAAATATTCTATGGATTCATTACTACCAACAAACCCATCATATTTAGAATAAAATCTTAAAACATTTGGATTTGCTTCAATATTTTGTTTTAAATCTTCTAATTGCGGTAAATGTGTGTGGGTATAGCTCATAGTAAATCTTCAGGTGTTTCTCTGTATATTCTATAACTATCTTCATCAAAATGTTCGGTTGATACTTCAAATACAATTGAGTTATCTTCCAATGCAATTAACTGATGTGGTAATCCTCTTTCAATCAAAACAGTCTCACCCTTCTCTAAAGTTCTACCTTCTAGTTTACCATTCTCAACATCAATCCAATTAAATTGAAATCTACCTTGTTGAATATACCACGTTTCCTTCTTTTGAATGTGATAATGCATTGAGAATCGATTTCTATCTTTTGTAAACACTAATAGTTTACCACAATATTCCTCATCGTTATGAATCCATACTTCATAACCCCATTTCTTTTGAACACTAAGTGGTGTTCTTACTGTTACATCTATTTCCATTTATTATTTTATTAGTTTACTCACTTTATTCATAAATGGAAGTATAGCAAGTTCTTTTGCTTTAGCTTCCACCATAACAGCAACATCCATACCATAGGTATTGGGGATAGTGTTTATATAATCAGAATGAGCTTGTGGTTTTAATTTATTATTTTCTTCATGTAATGCTTTGGATTCGGAATAGTGTACAACTGGTTTGATGTTAGTTGGCCAAGTTGATACTGCTAATTTAAGAGCCTCTTCTTCAGTCAATCCACCAGTACAAAATTTATGATGATGGTAATCAAACACAATTGGAATACCAATCTTATTATGTATATACATTAAATCTTTAACTGAATACATTGATGCTTTATCATCATTCTCAACAGTTAAACGAGATTTAACTGAATCCGATAATCTTTCGAAGTTGGTACAGAATCTATCCATTGCTGTAATCTTATCACCATACACACCATTACAATGAATGTTGATTTTATTATAAGGAGTTTTAGTTAATCCCATTAAATCAAATATCTTACCATGTATTTCTAAATCAGTAATTGTATTTTCAACTACGTTTTCACGAGGTGAAACTAATACATTGAACGGACCGGGATGTGAAGTTATACGGATATTATTTCTTTTTGCATAAGTACCACATCCTTCTAATAAAGTTTTAATACGTTTGAATTGTGGTAAATCATCAAATTGATATTCACTTGCCCAAGGAAAAAACTCCGAAGATAATCTGAATAACTTAATTCCATTTTCATTATTCCATTTTAGGATATGGAATAA
>Ga0209138_1000198_pt1 | contig 61563 bp, 78 predicted proteins | sample SaaInl3SG_22_DNA_FD_184645 | JGI IMG/M metagenome (GOLD analysis project Ga0209138, IMG submission 184645) | Marine microbial communities from expanding oxygen minimum zones in the Saanich Inlet - ESP_153SG_22_DNA (SPAdes) (version 2) | ecosystem: Environmental > Aquatic > Marine > Intertidal...
GGGACGCTACACTAACATATTACCCAGGAGAAGTTATAAAGTATCCTGAAAGAAGCGCACAATATTGGACGGTTCTAAGAGAAGTAACAAATGTAGTTCCTGGTACAGATGCCACAGCATATGAAGTTTATACAACTAAATTTCCAGATAGATCCCCTGAATATTGGGAGCAAGTTTCTGGATTCCCATTCAATGTTGAATATATCGATAATCCAATTTCCGCACAAAACGGAACAGGTAACTGGGTACCTTGGGCAGAGAAAGATACACAAGGTAATCTAATTGATTATAGTGCTGGTACAACTATTGTTATTCCTGGAACAACTGTGGGAGGAAAATCCCCAGCAAACGATATCACTATCAGAATTAATGTGGTTAGTGATAATGGTCCTCTTGGTCCGTACCCAACAAGCAGAGCAGGTGAAATTGAACACTTCTCTTTTGTAGGCACAGCTGCCATTGGTATTGAATATATTGGAACACCTATAAACAGCAACGGAGATTACTTCGACGTAACTGGAGAAGATATTTCTAATCCAGGATCCGGAGCGATTTTTGATGTTGAACGGTTAAATGGATCATATACTACAAATGTTAAAGTTTCCGGATCTGGATACGCAGTTGGCGACCAGATAAAGATTCTTGGAACTACACTCGGCGCAGAAGCTGAAGGATATTTTATGTCAATATCTGCTCCTGGTAGTAGAGATGACAGGGGTAGAGTATACCTATATCATTATAATGGAATTAAATGGAAATTTCTACAAGATACAAACTTTGTAGGGTTGTTTGATATTAATACATCGTATACAGCAAACACTATTGTTTGGTATCAATCATCTTATTATAAAGCCCTATCATTACACACCGGAGACGGTACAACAACTCCATTAACTGGAGACTGGGAAGCGATTGCTACAGTAAACAAAGATGTACTGCCAAATAGTATTGCTTATGTAAATGACGGGTCTACCTTAGAGCAAGGCACATTTGATGATGTAATTGAAGATGTTGATATCGGCGACAAGTTTGGCTCATCTACAACAATGTCTAGAGATGGATCATTGTTAATAGTATCGGCACCGTATTCAGATACTTCAAACTTTGAAAGTTATAAAGGTGTCTGGAGAACTACTGAAACTTATATTCAGGGTGATGTTGTTAGACGTAATGGTAACTATTACCAATTAGATAGCGATTCAAGTTTAACAAGTATTGACGATGCTCCTGAAGTAGATAACAAATGGGTACAAATACAGAACACACAAACTCCAAGAACAGGTAGTGTTTTTGTTTACAACAAGAATACAGATGGCGTTTATGATTATGTACAACAAATTGATAAAAATGACTTACCATCGCTAGAAGCTGGCGACGAATTTGGTAGTGTTGTTACTATTGATTATAGCGGCACAACATTGTTTATTGGATCACCAAATAATGATAAAAATGAAAAGAACCAAGGTTCTGTGTTTATCTTTAGTTGGAATGGCACTAGATTTGTATTTGAACAAAAGATACAATCAAACACCAATGACTACGATGAGAGATTTGGGTCAAAACTCAGTGTGTCGCCCGATGGAATAACATTAGCAGTATCTGCTGAAGGTGCTCAAACGTTTGAAGTAACAACATTTGATCGTGGTGAAACCGGCTTTGACAGATTTGTTTCAAAATTTGCTGATCCTCAAGGAGTTACAGGTAAAGTATTTGTTTTCAACAAGTATGCTAACAAATGGGTACTAGGTGAAGTATTTGAAGATAATTTAAGTTTTAATGAAAACTTTGGTGCTTCAATAGCAACAAGTAACGATACAATTATTGTTGGTTCTCCAAAATATCTTTCAGAGGATCCTGCGTTTAGAGAAGTTAGAATTGGACGTATTCAGAAGTTCCAAAAAGATATCAACGTCAAACCATGGAGTGTTATTAGAGAACAAAAACCTCAGATTGATATAACAAAAATTAAGAATCTAGCGGCGTACGAAAAAGAAACTTATACAAAACTAGCGGATATTGATATCGTTGATCCTTATAAAGGAAAAGTATTAGGTATTGCTGAAGCAAATATAGATTATAAAACTCCATTTGATCCAGCAGTTTATTCAATTACAAATGACAATGAAGCAACGACTAAAGATGAATCACAACATTGGTCAGCACAACAAGTTGGAAAAATTTGGTGGGATACATCTAAAGTAAAATATCTCGTTTACGAACAAGGAGATATTGTTTTTAGAAACGGTAATTGGAATTCTTATTCGTATGGTAGTTCGGTCGATGTGTATCAATGGGTAGAATCAACATTATTACCAAGTAGATATGCTCAACTATCTGGAGATTTAGAATCAAACATTACAGGTACTCCTTTATATTCTGACGATACAGCATACAGCATTAAAAGAACTGTAGATCCTGTTACCGGAAATGTTAAAAATACTACATATTATTTCTGGGTAAAAGAAAAACAAACACTTGAAATTAATAGTAGCAAAACATTAGCCGCAGGACAAGTTGCTGATTATATTAAAAATCCACAAAATGCTGGAATACCTTTTGCTTATCTATTAGACACTGATAAGATTAGTTTTTATAATTTAAAACCAACATTAACTTCAGATGAGTTTAGTGTTAATATACAGTATTATAACAGTGACGATGCTGTTAACTTAATTCATAACGAATATTGGTTAACAACAGAAGAAAGCAAATTAGATCCTAATGAAGACATTGAAAGAAAGTGGATTGATAGTTTAGTCGGAAGTGATCAATTAGGAAATCAAGTTCCAGATCCTAAGTTGACAGAGAAAAACAAATACGGTATAGGAAGCAGACCAAATCAAACTATATTTGTTAATAGAAACAAAGCAGTTGAACAAACTATATCATTTATTAATGATGCTCTACTAGTAGCACCGTTAGCTGACGAAATCGATTACACATACTTAAATTTAATCGATGAAGCACCAAATCAAGTAAAGAATCTTTATGATATTGTAGTCGATACTGAAAGAGACTTACAGTTTATAACAACAGCAACACTTAAACCTGCTGTTCTTAGAGCTAACGTAGTTAATGGTCATATCAACACTATTGAAATTGATGATGCTGGCTTTGGTTACAAAAGAGCTCCTTTAATTACAATTCAAGGAAGTGGTACAGGTGCTGAAGCAGTAGCAACTATTGATAACTTTGGTAGAGTCACTTCAGTTACAGTTACTAATCAAGGTAAAAAATACTTGACAGCAACACCAATTGTGCGTCCGTATAGTGTTTTGGTATCACAAGACAGTACTGTAAACAATTACTGGAGTATCTATGCTTGGAGTACTAGAGAAAACAAATTCTACAGAACAGCAACACAAGCATACGACACTACAAAGTATTGGGAAACTATTGACTGGTGGTTAACTGGATATTCAGAAGAATCTAGAATTGCTGAATCATTACCTGGGCTATATGCTGAACCAGAAATTGAGTTATTGCCAGGACAATTATTTAGAGTTGAGGACTATGGTAACGGCGGTTGGGCAGTTCTTGAAAGAGTTTTAGATGGCGCAACAATACTAGACAAGTATAGACTTGTAGGACGTCAGCACGGTACTCTTAGAGTGATTAATAAATTCTATGATACTGAAACAGAGTCTACAGGATATGACAAAACACAGTCCTATGACAGCAACAAATACGATTCAACAGCGGCAAAAGAATTTAGAAACATTCTTAGCGCAATGAAATACAATGTGTTTGTTGATGAGCTTGCTGGGTACTGGAATAAATTATTCTTTGTTAATGTTCATTATGTATTCAGTGAGCAGTTGTATGTTGATTGGGCATTCAAGACAAGTTTCTTAAACGCTATTCATAATGTAGGTAATTTAGAACAAAAGTTAAATTTCCGTAGCGATAGTTTAGCGGCATATCAACAGTATGTACAAGAAGTTAAACCTTATAGAACAAAAATTAGAAACTTTACAAGTAGATATCTAAACACTGATGATACTAACACTAATGTTTCAGATTTTGATCTACCACCTAAATATGATACAAGAACAAATACAATTAATCCAGTTAAATTAGGTGATACAGAAATTGACTTACAACCTTGGAACTCGTGGTTTAACAATTATAAGTTTGAAATCACAGAAGTTATTGTTACAGAACAGGGTAGCACATACACAACCGCTCCACAAGTAATATTCACAGGTGGTGGCGGCACAGGCGCCAGTGCTAGAGCTTATATTTCAAGCGGCAAAGTTACAAAGATTGTTTTACTAGATGGCGGTAGCGGTTATACCAGTGCTCCGGTAGTTGAACTAGTCGGAGGTGTTGGTACTCAAACACAATTTAGTGCCAAGGCAGTTGCTAGAATTGGAAACAGCAAAGCAAGATTGTTCCATAACACACTTAAATTTGATAGAATTAGCAAGACTGCTACATTTAAATCATACAGTGTAAATGAGAAATTTATCGAAACTGAAACATTTACAGGAACAGGCAGACAAACTGTATTTGATTTGAAATATCCTAGTACACTAGACAAGAGTGCTATTACAGTAACAGTTGGAACAGAACAATTATTCTCCAGCGATTATACTATTACTTTGTTTAGTAAAGTTATTAATGGGCTAACAGTTCTAAAAGGACGAATTGTAATTAATGTTGCTCCTGAATCAGGATTAACAGTTACAATTAAGTACGAAAAGAACGATAGTGTACTTGATGCTCTTAATAGAATAGACAAATATTACAAGCCAACAGACGGAATGCTGGGCGTTGATAAAGATATTCCAGACGATGGAAGTGCTATTGATGTAGATTATTCTCAATTAGTAACTGGAATTGATTATGGCGGTGTAATTGTACAAGGAGCAACCTTTGATATTGGCGCAGGTTGGGACGCATTACCTTGGTTTACCGAAGGCTGGGATAGTGCTGAAAGTAATAACAATGATTTTTACATTGCGGCAGATGAAAGTACACACGAATTTGTACTTCCTGAAGTTCCAGAGTCTGGAAAAGTGTTTAACATCTATATCAGACGCAAAGGTGAAACTGCTACAACAAGATTAGATGATCCTAATTTTGGTACTGAGCAACAAACCAACAACGATGCTATTATGACTTCGTTTGTAGGTGACGGAAGCACTAATGTAATATTGATACCTCACCCAGACGAAGGCATTGACATTAATGACGGCGATGTTTTAATCTTCCGTCCGGTAGATAGTGATGGAACATTAGATATTCAATCAGCAAATTACCTAGATGCTGAAGTTAGTGGCGGCAGTTTAATTACTACAAACGGTTCTTACAGTACAGCGACAGGCATTTTACCAGAAGATATTGTTATTGACGGTGAGAAGTTTATTAGTCCGGATCAAGTTCCTGCTACAGAAGAAAATGTACCAGGACAAGTACTAGAATCATTGAGCATTAGAGTATTCCAGTCAGATAGATTTGGTTCTCCTGCTGTACTTTCTAGGGTTTACACAGGTGACGGTCAAACACAGACATTTAAGATAGACCAGCATGTTCTTGAAAATGCTAGTGTGTTAGTTTTTGTTAATAAAGACAAGAAAGTTGACGGAACTGATTATACTATTGATTATCAAAACAACGAAGTTAGATTTATCACAGCACCAAACAGTAGTGAAATTATTGAAGTGTTTTCTCTAGGTGTTGGCGGAGTGGAACTTCTTGATATTAGAGAATATACCGGTGACGGTAATACCAGATATTTCTTAACTGGCGCATCTTTTGCTCAGACAGGAAAAGTTTTTGCTACAATCAACGGTGTTGAAACAAAAGCAGGCTTTGTTAATAGTAATGGGGTAGTTAATAATACCAACAACACATTAGTTGAATTTGGTATTGCTCCAAGAAATGGCGACTTGGTACAAATTATTGTATTGTCAGAAGAAAGCGGGCAGGCCGAAAGTATTGTTAGAATCAATAACGAAACAATAACTGTTGATTCTACACAAAGAACATATCCTATACAGTTCTTTGAAAACTTAGGCGGCAGTGATGTATCGAATATTATTGTTGAATATAATGGTAAACTTTTAAGAAGTATTGATACAACTTATAAAGTTTATGATGGCAATTCTACTATTGATCTAAATAATGATCCTATTATTCCAGCAAGTTCTCTAGTACCAACACAGATTAATTTGTATGTTAATAATGTATTACTTACAAATGTTGTCGACTATGCGTTTGATGGAGCAAATAATACTATTGAAATACTTACATCAACAGTTAATGTAGGCGATATAATTATTATAGAAAACACTAGCCAATCCAATTATGATATTGTTGGAACAGATCTTGTATTTTCACCATTGTATCCTTTACAAGACGGTGACGTTGTAAATGTTACTTGGTTCAACCAATATACACAGTTGGATATTGTAAGAGATGTTTATACAGGAAATCAAAATAGTTATAAATTACAGAGACCTGTAAGAGACATTGGGTATGTTTGGGTTTACTTAAACGGAGTTCGTTTAATACCTGGAATTGATTTTTACGTTGCCGGAGACAGCAGTGCTGTTTACCTAAAACAAACAACTACCGTTGATGACTTGATTGAAACTATATCATTTAGCGGTGAGATTTATGATTCGCCGATTAGTTTCGAGATCAGCAGAGATGTTCTAAACAAGACAAGATACAGCAGATATCAATTAATTGATGTTGTGTTGGCACAAGACCTGTATTATTATGATACAGTTATTAAAGTCAGCGATGCTTCTAAACTACCAACACCGGGTCTAGGACAATTAGGTATTGTATCTATTAACGGTGAGAAAATACAATATCTATCTAAGTCAGGAAATGAATTAACAGGGCTCAGAAGAGGTATGTTTGGATCAAGTATTAGAGAAGTTCACTCTCAAGGTGATATTGTAGTTGATACTGGATATACTGAAGCAGTACCATACAACGATAAGCAAGAAAAAGCTGATTTTGTATCAGATGGCGCAACATTGTTGATTGGTCCATTAGACTTTGTACCAACAAACAACGGAGACTTTAACATTACTGATACAACATTTACATCAAGCATACCTACAGATTATGGTAGATGTGATGATATTGAAGTATTTGTTGGAGGAAGAAGACTACAAAAAGATGCTTACAAATTGTTTGACCCGTCAGTAGCGGCATATAGCCCAGACGGCGATGTTCAATACGATGCTGAATTTAGCGCAGATGGGGTAAATCAGTATGTAAGATTAACGAACCCAGTTGACTCTGGAACACGAATCACTATTGTTAGGAGATTGGGAAGAACGTGGTACGATAGAGGAGAAACTACAGCATCAGACGGAGTTTCATTGAGTGAAGCAACATCAGCGATAGCGAAGTTCCTACAAAATAGTAGCACAGAATTACCCGAATAAATACAATGAGAGATAACAAACTCAAAGAGACGGATATGGCAGAAAACACAGAAAACCAAACAGAAAACAAGAAGCCCGACGAGCAAGGCGGGTTTCATATTGAAGGTCACATTAAGATTTTTGACCCGGATACACAAGAAGTGTATGTAGATAAACGCAATGCTATTCATTATGAAAACATCAGTGTTGCTATGGCACAGAGCCTTTCAAATCAAGGACTAGGTTGGATCTCAGAAATGAGCTTTGGCAATGGTGGTACAGTTGTTGACCCAACTGGACTTATTACATATCTAACACCAAATACCAATGGTACAGATTCAAGCCTATATAATCAAACATATACTAAAGTTGTTGATCAGAATTCTGCCACAAACACTGACAATACTAGAAATAAAATGGAAGTCCGTCATATTACAGGCGCAACATATAGTGATATTGTTGTAAGTTGCCTACTAGATTACGGCGAACCAGAAGGCCAAGAAGCATTTGATAATTCAATTAACATGGATGGTGAATATGTGTTTGATGAGCTTGGCTTAAAAAGTTCAGCAGGAAAGTTATTGACTCATGTAGTTTTTCATCCTGTACAAAAGTCACTTAATAGATTGATTCAAATCGACTACACAGTTAGAATACAGAGTCTAACTGGATTTACTGAGGTATAAAGATGTCTTATAAAGTATATTTTACAGATGAAACACTCCATCCAGAACCGTTAGAAATATTTGACAATACATCTAACCTAGACACAAGTGTTGTTATTCCTGGTAGAAATCAAACAGGTTACGGTAAAATTATTGCTGAAAACTTTTTACATCTATTAGAAAATTTTGCTAGCGATCAAGCACCGTCAGACTCACAAGCAGTTACCGGACAATTATGGTATAACAGTACTGAAAATAAATTATTCGTTTACGATGGAATTAGTTGGAAAACAACCTCAAACATTAGAACAGGTGTTGATGAACCTCAAGGTGCTGCCATTGGAGATTTGTGGGTAAACACATCAACACAGCAGTTGTATTTGTGGTCAGGAGTTACATGGGTATTGGTTGGACCGCAATTTAGTGAAGGCACTAAATCAGGACCGCTAGTCGAAAACATTTTTGATATTGATAACGTTGCTAGGACTGTAATTATTTTTTATGCTCAGGATATTCCTGTAACAATTATTTCAAAAGATAGTTTTATTCCTAAAGTTGTTATTCAAGGTTTTAACAGTATTGAAGCAGGTATCAATATTACTACTCGTACTGATATTTCAGAAGAATCAGTAACGCCTAAACTTATTGGTACAGCATCGGCCGCAGACGGTCTTGTTGTTGGTACAGATGTTATTCCATCAACAAGTTTTATTAGAACAGACGTAATTGGTACAATACAAAAACAATTTAACGTAAGAGATGATGCTGGTATCTTTATTGGTACAAACGGAAATATGAACCTTCGTGTTCAATCAGCAAATGCTATTATGTACAACAGCACACCAGGTGCTAGTATAGATTTACAATCAAGTAGGACAGGATCGTTTGGTATTCCAACTACTGTACTTAGAGTAATTGAAAACAAAGTAGGTATTAATAATCTTAATCCAACAGCTACATTAGATGTTGTTGGTACTCTTAGTGCTACTGGCGATGTAACAATTACATCAGAAACAAACAGTACTAATCTACAAAATGGTAGTATTAGAACAGAAGGCGGCTTATCTGTTTCAAAAGATATAAATGTAGGCGGCGACTTAACAATGTTAAGCGGAAGTATTGTTACAAAATCAATTCGTCCGTTAACTAGTTCAGAAACAATTGGTGAAGCCAACAACAAATACAGTACAATTTACGCTAATAAGATCATTGCTAACGAAGTGGAAGGTACACTAAAAGGTAACATTGATGGTAACTCTAACTCAGCAACATCATTAGCAAGTGCTACTAACTTTAAATTAGAAGGTGATGTATCTTCAAACGTTGTAGCATTCAACGGTACAGGTAACCTTAATAAAGTTTTCCAAACAGAATTAACATCTGATATTATTACAAATAAGTCAAGTATCGGTGCTGTTGATTTAAATGATGAAATATTAATTTACACAAGAACTAGTGGACTGCGTAAAGCAACTAGAGAAACATTTATCGGTGATGCCGGTGTTCCAATTGGAACCATTTTACCATTTGCTGGCCCTGCTAGTTCAGTTCCAAAAGGATATGTGTTATGTGACGGTTCTGAATATGAACAGTATAGATTCCCAGATCTTTACATTGTTATCGGCGATACTTATAATGACATTGCTAATAAAGGAAGTTTACAATCAACCATATACGGATTACAACAAGAATCATTCCGTGTTCCTGATTTAAGAGGTCGAGTTCCACTAGGTAAACAGAATATGAACAGCGGAGCAAAAATTCCGCATCCAGTCGGAACATACGATGCTATTGTTGATTTAACAACCCCTAGAGTTGATCAAACTGAAGCTAGTCAATTAGGTGCGTACAGCGGATCTGATGCTTATGTAATTGAGTCGTTTAATATTCCAGATCACGATCATGATATGAAAGGAAGATCAGGAACTAACACTCCTAGCGGAAGCCAATTTTATGCTATTAATGAGATTAGCACAGCACCAAATGATTTTTCACCGTCCACACAAATCGGCGGAACAGGAATTTCTAATACAAGAATAAAAGGCGGAACAGTCACAGGCGGTGGACAGAAGATGTCATCAAGCGGACTTGTTAGAATTGCTAATGAAAATAAACGCCAACCTGGACAACCAGACTCGTTGATTGGAAGACCATTTGGTGTTATGAACCCGTACTTAACATTGAATTATGTTATTAGAAGCGGAATATCAAGGGTCTAATGGAGCGTAAAGAAATATGGCATATACAATAAACAGAACAGACGGCACAGCGATAGCAACCGTAGCAGATGGGCAAATTGATACAGCATCAACTGATATTACATTAATTGGTAAAAACTTTTCAGGGTTTGGCGAATATCTAAATGAAAACCTTGTTAAAATGCTTGAAAACTTTGCTAGTGATTCTCAGCCAATTGCTCCTCTTACTGGACAACTTTGGTACGATGTTACTGAAAACAGAATTAAAGTGTATGCTGGAACAGAATGGAAAGCAGTAGGTACTTCTGCGCTGGCAACACAAAGACCGTTAGATATTAGTTCCGGTGATTTTTGGTTTAATATTGTTGATAGACAATTATACTTTTTTGATGGTTCAGCTGATTATTTGATTGGCCCAGACTACAAAGTAAGTCAAGGTCAAAGCGGAATGGTTGTAGAAAGCATTGAGGATTCAAACGGAACGTTAAGAACTATTTCTACAGTTTATGTCGGTGGAGACAGAGCAGGATTTTTTAGCAAGCAAGAATTTGTCCCAAGAATTACTATTCCTGGATTTAGTGAAGCATCAGTAAAAGTTGGTTTTAATCCAATTACTCAAAATTTTAAATTCTTAGGCATTGCTACTAACTCAGAAGCATTAGGCGGACTCCCTGCTGATATTTTTGCTAAAAAGAACCAAGCAAATGTGTTCTCAGAAATTTTAACAGTTCAAACAGCTGAAGGTATCAGATTCGGCGATGCGACTAACGGACAATTAGGAACAGAAGGGTTAGGAGATGTGTATCTTTTAAACTCTACAAGCAATAGAAAAGTTACAATTAAAGGTAGACGCAATGGAGCATTAGTTTCATTTATAGAAATGAGTGCTGAATCAAGCGGTAGTGATACTGTAAAGATACAACCAGGGAACGCTAACGGCGAAGCATCGTTTGGCGGCAATGTAACTATCAGCGGAAACTTAACTGTTGAAGGTTCAACTACTACATTTGAATCTGCTACACTACAAGTTAAAGACAAAAATATAGAGTTGGGTGTAATATCTAGTGGATCAAACGACGGATTAGCCACTGGCGGCGGAATCATATTAAAAGGTACTACTGATCATTCTATTCTATGGGATGGAAGTACAGGTACTTGGAATTCAACAGAAAACTTTAATGTTCCTTCAGGCAAGGGATATAAGATCAATGGTTCAAATGTTTTATACGATACTGGAACAGGTATTGAACTTGCGGCGTCTGTAACTAGTGCTCCGGGCCTAACACAGTTTGGTAATCAAGTAGAACTTAATGTTGATAACATTACAATCAATGATAATCTAATTTCTAACAATGGCGTAACAGCAACGTATTCAAACGGCGACCCTGCTAATCCAACAGATCTTAATATTGAACCTAGAGGTAATTTAATATTAATAGGTACATCAAATCCAAAGATTAAAGGACTTGGAACTACTAATGAAACTAATATCAATCAAACAGTTGAAGGAGTAGACACCCTAACAAGTGATGAGTTATCAGAAGCTACAAGCAAAAAATATGTTACTAATTTAGTAAGAACAAGAAGTATTCCGTTAACTATGGATATTACTGGATATTATCCAAATGAAGAAAGTCCAATGTCAGCTAATCAGATCTCAGCTGAGCTTTTAAGAATTTGTCCTCCGGCAGAATACGAAATTGGAACAAAGATTAGAATTAGCACAGTTAGATATATTGTAAGTAATATTTCGTCTGTACAACCAAGTTTAACAACTACAACATTGTACGATGTAAGCGGATCAGAATCACCAGGGGGTGCGCAGATAATAACAGGTGTTATCAGAGAAGTCGATGCTGATCAAATTGGAGCTCAAACACCGCCTAGATTATACCCTATAAGAGGTGTAACAATATACGAATTAAATGCGCAAAAAACAGCATGGGTAGTTACTACAGGCGGAGCGTTAGTTGAAGATCAAACTAATCCAACATTGCCTGGAGGCCTATCTAACTTTATTAGACCGTAATACGGTAAATATGATATAATGGAAGAAAAAGAATGCCATACCAGATAAACAAGTTTAACGGAGACCAATTAGTAGTACTTCAAGACGGTACATTAGACTCAACGACAAGTATTGGGCTTGTGGGTCGGAACTTTGCTGGATACGGCGAAATCCAAAACGAAAATTTCTTATTCCTCTTAGAAAACTTTGCTGGTGTTGGAGCACCTCCTAAAGCAATCGAAGGGCAAATTTGGTACGATACTACTGTTAACAGTATCAAAGTATACAATGGAACTACATGGGACGTAGTTGGTGGCACAGTATTATCATCTACACCTCCCGCAAACCCGTCACCGGGCGACACATGGTACGATATTACTAATAGAAGATTAAGTGTTTGGGATGGAACTCAGTTTGCTTTTGTAGGTCCAGAAGATGTTCAAGGATTTAGCGGAGTAACAAGATCCCTGAGTCAAGCAATTACAGACGACCAAGGTACTGATCATCCGGTTATGAGATTAACTGTTAATGGTGCTACTATTGCTATTGTAGCAGATAGTCCATTTACTGTCAACAATATTCCTGGATTTACAGATTTAGACGCAGGTATTAATTTAAATTCATCTACATTTATTAAAGGCGATTTACACGGAAACGCAGATACAGCATCGGCACTAGATACTCCAAGACAAATTAATGGAGTAGCATTTGATGGCACAGCAAATATTACTGTAACAGCAACTACAACTAATCAGTTAATTGCTGGACAATATTTAACAGGTAATAACTTTGATGGAACAAATCAAACAACATGGACAGTTAATGCTACAGCAAATGATGTAAGCGATACTGTTGTTTCTAGAGATAGTGCTGGTAATTTTAGAGCTAATACAGTAACAGCAGACTTAACAGGTAATACAACAGGAACACACAATGGACCGGTTGTTGGTAATGTAACTGGTAATGTAACTGGAACACATACAGGTCCTGTTGTTGGCAATGTTACAGGTAATGTTACTGGTAATGTTACAGGTTTTGTAACAGGTAATGTCACAGGAACACTAGTGGGTAGTATTCAAAATACAGATACTAGCGTAGCATATGACGAAGTTACAAAAACTTTTACAGGTACATTGTTAGGAAACGCAACTACAGCGACAAAACTAACATCGCCTCAAACTATTAATAATGTTCCTTTTGATGGAACATCGCCTATTACAATTCAAGATTTAACAAAGTTACCTCTATCAGGAGGACAACTAACAGGACTGCTAACATTACATGCCGATCCAACAGCAGGCTTACATGCCGCTACCAAGCAGTATGTTGATGCCAGAGATACAGCAAATGCTCAAAGCATTATTGCTCAGATACCACCTGCTTACACTATTACTTACGGTAACACACAGTATAGCCAAAGTGGCTTCACAAACCAAGTAGGAAGTTTCAACAGTAGCAGAAACTTCTTTGACGTTTATCCTCCCGCAGGAAAATCAATGGCTAATTTAGTTGCGTTTTTACCAAGTATTGCTATAATTCACTACGCTGGCGGTGTTGACGGTAACGATAGTTTAAGATGTACATGGTCTAATCTAGGAAATAGAATTAGAGTTTATGTACAGAACACAGAACAGAGAAGCACACCAGCGGCAAACTGGATAGCAATTTGGAGTTAATATGTATTACGTTTGTTTAGAAAATAATGAAGTAACATCAATACTAAACTATAGGCCAAATGTTCCTGATGGCGTTGAAGTTATTGAAATCGCACAAAGCGATATGGAACTTATTGAAGGTGGAAAGTATCAGTTTGATGTTGCTACAAAAGCAGTTGCTTTAAGACCAGCTTCAGATTTACAAGCAGAAGCTGATGCCAAAGCAAATGTTGACAAAATAGAATTTTTAAATAGTACCGACTGGAAAGTTCTTCGTCATATTAGAGAAAAGTCTTTAGGTATTGCTACCAGCTTGAGCGAGGCAGAATACTTAGAATTAGAACAAGCAAGAGAAGATGCCGCTAAGGCAATAAGGTAATTGGAGCGAAAGTATGCCGTATAATGTAAACAGATATAATGGAGTACTGTTAACAACAGTACCAGATCAAACAGTAGATAGCTCTTCAACAGATTTAAGATTTGTTGGTAAGAACTATGCTGGATACGGTGAGATTTTAAATGAAAACCTCGTTGCTTTACTAGAAAACTTTAGAGGCGAAACACAGCCTAGAAAAAGTATTCCTGGTCAACTTTGGTACGATGACTTAACTAACAAAATTAAATTCCGTAGTACAGATAATCAATGGAGAACTTTAGCAGTTGCGGACGTAAGTTCTACTCCGCCTACAGGACTCCAAGCAAAAGATAAAGGAAACATTTGGTATGATGATGTTCAAGGACAGCTAAGTGTATGGAACGGAACTGATTTTGAGTTAATTGGTCCAGAAAGAGCAACAGGATTTGCTGAAACAAAACTTACCTCTGACGTTATTAGAGACAATAGTAACATTGCTAGAGCTATTATTAAACTTACTATAGATAATAATGTTATTGGTATTATTTCAGATCAAGAATTTACAATTGGTACTATTGAAAGTATTACAGGTTTCACAACGATCAAGAAAGGTATTACATTAATCGACACACCAGTTGATGGTATTACTACTAGCGATTTTAGATTTTGGGGAACATCTAGTAATTCACAATTATTTAATGATTTAGATATTTCAAACTTTGTTCTACGTAGTCCAAGCGGATCAACATACGATGATGCTGGATTAACTGTTGGTACTGACAGCGATGTTAAGATTCACGTTATTAATGGTGATGAAACTGTAATTGAGAACCAACTTGATAAAACAGTTAGACTTAGAATTAAATCAGGATCCACTAATAACGATATTGCTATTTTCAGCAATAGTGGATTTATTCCAGGCATCACAGATGCGTACAATATCGGTAGCAATACTATTAGATATAGAGAAATTCATGCTAGAGAATTGTACGGAGATCTAACTGGTAGAGTAATTGGTAATGTTGATAGTGTTAACGGATTAACAATGGTTGATGCTAGTACCGAAGAACTAAATGGTACTTTAATTGGTGACATGAAAGGTAGTATCTTAGACAGTGCTAACAATTATGTATATGATGCTAGTACAAAAACATTCAACGGTACAAACTTTAATACAACAAACATTACAGCAGACACGCTAACACTTGTTAATAGAGTAATCGGCGATATCAAAGGCGATGTCTATGCTAGTGATGATAGCATTGCTTATAATGCTGGAACAAAAGATTGGTATGGTACGTTTAATGGTGAAGCAACATCAGCTGGAAGGCTATCTGGTTCTCCGTTAATTAATGGCGTAGCGTTTGACGGCTCGGCAAATATTACTATTGTTGATAGCACAAAGATTAACAAATCCGGCGATACTATGATTGGCAACTTAACAATCACAGCAACACCTACACTTTCTAATCATGCCGTTACAAAGAATTATGTTGATCAAGCAATTAGAAGTAGAGATATTTTTATGAGTTTGGATACTAGAGGATTGAACAATACAGGAATAGCAAGTCTACTAAACACACTTGCTCCTGTAAGCCAATTTAATCCGGGTACAAGAGCTCATATCGCAGGAACAAGTCAGAATGTAACTACAACAGCAAACTACGGAACCAGAAGTTGGATCGGTATTACAACAGTTACTAATGTTAGTGTTTCTACAACAGTTCAAGATCCTACTAGAAACAACGATTTGATATTTGAAGTCAATCAAGCAGGAACAAGTTGGGTATATGTATCAGGTTAATCAAATTGAAAACTACTGTACAAATGTAGATGAAATTATTGAACTGGCTGAAAAATATTCAGACAGATTTTCTAGTCGTACAGAAAATGATACTTATAAATTTGAAACCAAACATGGCGTTAGCAATATGAAAAGCATGTTTCATTTTAAAATGCCAGAAGAATTAAAAGAAGCAATTTGGAAAACTATTCCGGAAGACAAGACATTTGTTTCTAGTTTTGTTATTAACAAATATGAAGCAGGGGACTATCTTCCAAGACACAAAGATTCAATAGGAAGTTATTGGAAATTTAAGTTGGTGTTTCTAAGAAGTGATAAGCCACATTTTAAATGGTACGATGAAAACGGAGACGGACATTTTGTTGAAGAAATACCAGGAGCATGTTTAGATATGCCAATTGATATAGAACACGAAGTAACACTAATTGAAAAAGACGAAAAGCCAAAGTATAGTTTAGTTTTGGCATGGGGAGAATAAAATGGCAAACGAAACAAAACATTTAATTTTTATTAAACCCGGCGGCCAACTAGTTGCTATGATGCCGGAAGATTCAGACATAAGTTTGATTGACAATACTAAGTTCGATGTTAAGACAGTAGAACTTGATCTCGAAACGGGAGAGTACTGGCACGGTGATTATGCCACTGGCGAAGTTAAGAGTAAATCAGACAAGCCAGTAGTAATGGAAGCAACTTTAAAATATAATACTAATCTTAAAATTTTAGAACAATATTCTATTCATAAACAATTGAATATTATTATTGATATGCTTGATGCTTCTAGTATTCCTAATACAGATGAATTTACAGCAATGAAAGCGTTTATTGACGCGGCAAAAGCAGATTTAGACACTAAAGTTGCTACATACAAGGCAAGTCCTGAAACTTATACTTTTGTTTCAGTCGACGATGATATAGCACATGCTGACGCAGTAAAAGCGTTTGAATAAATACAGTAAAGCGGAACGAAAATGACATATCAAGTAGACAAATATAACGGAACATTCTTAGTAAGCGTAGCAGACGGTACTATTGATACTACTACAGATTTAAAATTTGTTGGTAGAAATTATAGCGGCTACGGAGAAGTACAAAATGAAAACTTCCTCCATCTACTTGAAAGTTTTGCTAATAGTGTACAACCTGAAAAACCTATTGTAGGTCAAGTTTGGTTTGATACAAGTAGTCAGAAATTAAAATTCTATGACGGCAGAAACTTTAGAACAGCAAGTGGTGCTGAAGTTGGATCTAGTCCCCCATCAGGTTTATCTCAAGGCGATCTTTGGTTTGACAGTCAAACAAACCAACTTAGTGCTTGGAACGGTTCAAACTTTGTTTTAATCGGCCCACAGAGCGCACCGGGTTTTGGTACATCACAAATTGTTACAGAAGTTGTAAAAGACAATAATAATACTTCACATGTTATTCTACGTTCGGTTGTTGGTGGAATCACTACAGCAGTGTTTAGTAATGATGATGATTTTACACTTAGCCAAGATAACAATCTTGCTGGTTTTAGTGAATCAGGAAGAAAGATTTTCAAAGGTATTACACTAAACAGTGTTAACGGTACAACCGGTATTAGTGATAGCGCAGGCTATCGTTTTGTTGGTACTGCTACAAACGCAGAAAAACTTGGCGGACTTGATCAAAGTAGATTTGTAAGAACAGATAGTACTGCGGGATTCACAACAAAGCAGTCGTTTGCTGATGTTGGATTTACAGTTGGTAATCCAAATGCTTTAAAAATTAGTATTGTTGATGGTACACCTGTTATTGAAAATCAAATTAATGGCCAATTAACAATTGGTATTAGTAGTGACGGTGAATCAGCAACAAGAAGCGAATTCTTAAAATTTAGCAGACAACAAGCATTTACAACAGACCCAGATAGTATTAATAGTATATTCCCTGGAATTTCAGGACAAATAAATTTAGGTCTAGAAACTAGAAAATTTAAAAATGTTTGGTCAGAAAACCTTAAAGGTGAGTTAGTTGGTAATGTACATGGAGACGTTATCGGTAGTTTAACCGGAGATATTTTTGCTCAGACAAGTCCAACTACAACAGTTCGTATATTTGATAGTGTAAACAGAGAGTTTCAAGCACAGAAGTTCACTGGTAATTTTTCAGGATCTCTTGATGGAATTGCGTCTGAAGCAATATCAGCTAATAAACTAACACAATTAGATCCTAGTGAAACACATGTTCCTGGATTTGCTACTATTCCAACTAGAACAACTGATGGTAAAATTAAAGCAGTTATTTTTGAAGGTCAATCAACAGACTCACAGAGTGTTAACGGTAAAGCTCTTGATGTAGACAAAGTTCCAGACACTATTGTCTTGAGATCGATCGGAGGCGATATTAATGCTAGGTTCTTTAACGGAACAGCAACTTCGGCAAGATATGCCGACTTAGCAGAAAAGTATACAACTGATCAATATTACCCATACGGTACTGTTATGATGGTAGCAGATGAAAACAGCGAATTTGAATCAATTGAATGTAGTGATACAGGAGTTCCAATCGGTGTTATTAGTACAGAACCAGCGTATCTTATGAATAGCGAATCAAATGGTCAAGCAATTGGATTAAAAGGAAGAGTTCCTGTTCGCGTAGTAGGACCAGTTAAAAAGGGTCAAGCAGTTTATACAGCTGGTAACGGAGCCGCAAGTGCTGAACACACAGATAGATTTATTGTAGGTGTAGCACTAGAAACAAACAACGATGAAAGAGAAAAAGTAGTCGAGTGTGTGTTGAAAGTATAAATATACGCATATAATGAGGAAATTAAATGGCTAAAGCACAAATAAATGATCCAATTTTATATTCTGATTGGGACGCAATTCAGAGTGTTGTTTACGAACAACTTGGACCTTTACAAGAAGTTGCCGGGAATCCGGGAGTTTATATTGAAGGTACTGGATACGGACTAGCGACAAATCAATTGATCAGTAAAGCCTATCCGTTTACTAGAACAGTAAAAAGAATTTCGTCAGAAGCACAAGCCAGAGTAGAATTTGTTGATGATCATAATTTAGTAGTAGGTGAAGTAATTTACTTTAGTAACTTCACAACACATGCTAACTATAATAATGTAAACAACTGGAGCGGTTATGACATTGCAGATAACTACGCTACGGTAGTTACAGTTGTTAGTACCACAGTTGTTGAAGTAGACTTTAATACATTTAATTACAATCCATCAGACAACGGAGCAGTTCTTTGGGAAACTTACAATCCTGCTTCAAATACTGGACATTCGTGTGATGCTAACCAGTATTATATAAGTGCTAATCAATTTGTAAATTTGAGAGCAGACTTAACAACAGCAGTTCGTCATATTACTGGCGCGGTACCGGGACCAGGAAATTTATTCCCTGGAGGTGAAATTACAGAAATGCCGACACCAGCACGTGGGGCTGTAATTAGATATGATGTTTATGATCCTTATTACGAAGTTGCTAACAGTATTAACACTTACAAATATTTTAGTGCGGTTCAACAGCAATATCAACCAACATTAGGTTCAGCGGCAAGAAATGCGACAGCATGGAACCAAAGTACATTCTTTGAATTTTATGTTGACTTTTCAGACGCTTATGATTTTGTTCAATTTTTCAATACTGGAGGACTTGTACAAATACAGTTTCCGGTATCTGATACAGTAGTTGAAAATGCTAATAATGACAACGTGTTTAATCTAAACAGACACTGGCGTGATTTAATCAGACTAGTATTTCCTTTATATGTAGGAGCCAGAGGAAAAACTCAAATGGGACTAGATGCAGATTCTAGATCTATCGCAAGTATTGGAGCATTTGATGTTGCCGCAGTTGACACACAAATCGCAGGCGCCACTGGTGATCAGATTACAGCATACACTGATAAGTATGATGATCACTATGTTAGAGTTTATATGAGAGAAGTTGTAAACCAAACACGATTAAACTTTATCATAGAACTTTTTGATTCATCAAATACTAATAGCTATGCTAGTCAAACTGACGTAGATAGAGAAATAAAACTAGTATTTGACTACAGTGATTATATACCTCTTCGAGCAACACCTCAAAATTACACTATTGGTCTTGTAAGAACCTGGACCACGTAAGCCAATAATCATAATAGTAGCATATTTCTAGCATATATAATGTATATGCTAAGGAATTTGCCATGGATAAACAACAACTCGAAACAATAATTAAAACATCTGACAAATTGGCAGTATTAAAGCGTCAAAAATATATTGCTAAAGAGAAATTTGAAGCAAACACAATTCTAGGATATGAAGGAGGATTGTTTAAAATTTCTCCTGAATTTTTAGTTTATCTAAACTACCTACTAATGAGTGGTAGAACTAAAGAAACAGTAATTGTGGATCATAATTTAAATCCAATCATGATTAAATCTGTCGTTGACTTTCAAAGCCAATGCCAAGACAGATACTTTCATGCTCTTGATGTATTTTATACAGACCATCAAGAGTTTGAAACTTTAAATAAAAGTGAATTACATTATTTGAAAGAAGTAGGAAGCGGTAAATTTTAATGTCCTGCGGATTTGTAATCATTGCCCATAATAACAACCAAGTAAACTATCTAACTTTGGCTAGAATATGTGCCAGTCGAATAAAAAAATTTTTAAACAAGCCAGTAACACTAATAACTGATAGAGAAACTTATACAACAGAGTATGACATATTCGATACAGTAAAGATTGTTGACGTTGATAAATCTAATACCAGAATTATTTCTGGAGTAGCACAGAAATTTTATAATCTAACTAGAGAAGATGTTTATTTCTTATCGCCTTATGACGAAACAATAATTGTTGACGTGGATTATCTTGTAAACAGCGATGTACTAAATCATTACTTTGGATGTTCTGAAAGTTTTATGATGGCATCTGATGTACACAATCTACACGATTATAGAACATATCCTATTTTTGATAAACCATTAAAGTGGGCAACAACTATCTATTTTAAAAAAGACATAGTTTCAAAAAGTATTTTTGAACAAGTTAAACTAATTAGACAAAATTACAATTTTTATAAAAAAGTTTATAAATTTCCTGGAATTAATAATTTTAGGAATGATCATGCGTTCACTATTGCCGAACATATTGTCAAAGGAATGTCGTCTGATAATGTATCGTTGCCTAAGATTAACTTTTTAGCAAATGTTAGTGATGAAATTATTGATGTTATTGATGATACTTACATTTGTTATGTAGGAACAGACATAGCAAAATTTAAAGGTGTTGACCTACATTTTTTTAATAAACAAACTATTATAAAATTTGAGGACAAACTACTATGAAAGATTTTGGATACTTGTTAGTAGTTAATGGCGAAAATAGTGTTTATTATGACATGGCTAATTTGTTAGCATTGAGTATTAAACGAACACAACCATCAGGTTATGATAATGTTTGTATTGTATCTGAAAAGAGTGAGACGTATAACAGATTTGTTTATGATAAGTTTATTGTTAAAACTAATCAAGAGAAGGGTTGGGATCAAAGAAATCTAATGTTTGATATTTCTCCCTATAAACACACTATCTGTCTTGACTCTGACATGTACTTCACAAAAGATATCAGTCATTGGGTTGATCATTTTATTAATGATAGCTATGGACTTTATATTAATAAAAATGTTACAAAATACAACGGTGACGAAATGACAAATTTACATTGCCGTCCTACATATAAAGAGAACAAATTACCTTTGTTATACAGTGGATTCACATATTTCAATAAAGAAAGCGCAATAGCCAATGACTTTTTTGATCTAGTAAAAGCAATAACGTATAACAAAGAATTGTTTAGAAACAGATACCTAACTAAAGGTTTCCCTCCAGAAATGGGTACCGACGAAGTGTTTTCTTTAGCTGCAAAGCTACTTAACATTGAAGAAAAAATTTCCTACGACATGTCTTTTCCAAAGTTTGCTCATCTTAAGTATATGTTACAAGATGTTGATATATCATCAATCGCAAAAGACTTAGGAATTTATTTTAATGATACAGTAGATGTTACAATTGGTAATCATAGACAATACGATATTATTCATTACTCAGATAAAGAGTTTCCTTTAAATGAAATGACCAAAGTTTACAGAGAATTAATGTTTAAAGGAATCAAACATGGATAATGTTAATATCTTTTACGACAATGACGGAAACATTTGTGGATTCTCTAGTAGATTGAGTAAGGAATGGGAGAGTTATAATCATGCTTCTATTTCTTTAGAGTTGAAAAATAAAATAACTAGTGGCGATTGGGCAAGATTTAAAGTTGATGTTGATAGCAAAGAATTTAAGTTATATAGTACTGTTGAAGAAAAACAGCATACTGACCCTTTTAAAAATAAGTTAATAGATATTCCTAGAACTTTTAATGTTGAAAGGTATGATCTTAAAGTAGTAATCAAATCAATAGACAATAGACCGCATATAGTTGTTAATTCAAGTTTTGATGATGATAGAAAATTTGAGATATATTTAACAAAACAAGGCGACCCTAATTTTTTGTATCAAATGTTTGAATGCGAAACTAATAAAGAAGTTATTTTTGAAATTGACCAAATAGATTATAAAAAGTTGTTTGCTGGAAACATTTCTTTTTATTACTATAAGATATTTAACAGTGCTGGATACCAAATAAAATGAGAACTAAAGATTTAGATTTTATATTCATCAGTTACGACGAACCAAATGCTGAAGAAAACTGGGCAAGATTAAAAGACCAAGTTCCTTGGGCTAAACGTGTACATGGTGTAAAGGGTAGTGACGCGGCACATAAAGAAGCCGCTAAACTTTCTGATACTGAGTGGTTTGTAGGAGTTGACGGTGATAATATTGTTTACCCACAATTTTTAAAACTTGATATACAAGAACAAGATGATATTCAATGCTATAGTTGGTGCGGTAAAAATAGTGTCAATGGACTTATGTACGGCAACGGCGGATTGAAAATCTGGAATAAAAAGTTTGCTCTTGATATGAAAACACACGAATCCAATGGAGATAGTATAGAATTTTGTTGGGAACAGGGTTATAGAAATTTTCCTGAAGCGTTCAGCGATTCAGTTATTAACAAAACACCTTATCAAGCATGGAGAGCAGGTTTTCGTGAAGGCGTTAAAATGGTAACTGTCAGAGGAGAATTACCTCCAAAAGATAAAATCAAAACTAAAATTTATTGGCATAACTTACATAGATTAAAAGTCTGGGGAACAGTTGGTAGACATATTGTTAATGGAAACTATGCTATGCTAGGAGCAAGAATGGGTACAGTATTTGCTTTTAGTGATTGGAACCATGTAAACGTAAGAGATTTTGATGAATTAGAAAAAATCTATCGAGAGAACGATTTACAAAATGAAATTAACATCGAGAGTAAATTAACAGAATATAGAGAACGTGCTATCAGAGAGTTAGGAATTCATTGGGGAGAATTTAATGCTGATCAATGTGAAAGTATTATTGAATTATACGATGAAGCAATCAAATTAGGAAGTACTTACTATACTGTAAAGGGAAAGATATGGACAAGTTCTTCTTAGTATATGACGATCCGTGTGCTGATAAAAACTATAAATTAGCAAAGGAAAAACTAAAAACAATATCTAGAGTTGATACTATTTCTGGTATACATGCTAGTCATCAGTATTGTGCTTCGCAGAGTCTAACATTTCGTTTTATGGTATTAGATGCTGATTGTGAGTTATTAGAATCGTTTTCATATAACAAGTTGCTTGATAGTTTAACTAACGAAAGAAAAGTATTTGTATGTAGGGCTATCAATCCTGTTAATAATCTTGTGTATGGTCATGGCGGCCTAAAGATTTTTGATAAACGATTGTTTGGCAATAACAACTCTATTGACATGTCTACTGGATTTGACATTGTTCCGTTAGATTATGTAAGTAATATTCATAAATTTAATACAACACCTTTTCATGCTTGGAGAACAGCCTTTAGAGAGTGTGTCAAGTTGTCCAGCGGTATAATTAAAAATAGAAACAGCAAAGAAGATGAATACAGATTAACACATTGGTGTGAAACTTTTAATGATACACTATACGTAGATTTTGTTAAGAAAGGCGCACTTGCTGGACGTGAATACGGACATAAGAACGAAAAGTTAGAAAACATAAACAATTTTAAATGGCTAAAGGGAAGGTTTGAATCATAATGTTTTGGAAAAAAGATCCTAATAAAAAATATAAAAAGATTGCTGTAAAACTAGATCAAACCGGCAAGGGCTTCTGTACGGCTAAATGGAATCATGTTAGCATACATTTACACACAGGCGATAATCACAGTTGTTATCATCCTAGTATGCATAAAGTAAGTTTAGAAGAACTTGCTGAAAATCCTAGTGCGTTACATAATAGCAAATATAAAAAACTTCAACGTAAGGCAATGTTAGAAGGTGAGAGACCACCAGAGTGTCAGTATTGTTGGAATTTGGAAGATTGTGGAAATTTAAGTGATAGACATTTTAGAAGTGCCGAATTTGAAGAAATAGAAAAAGGAACTACAGAAAAGATTGCGTCAATGCCTTGGGACGCTGATGTTGCTCCTAAGTACATGGAAGTTAACTTTGGCAATGAATGTCAAATGAAATGTAGTTACTGTACACCAAGTATTAGTAGTGCTTGGGAAAATGAATTTAATAAACACGGCGATTATCCTTTACATCAAGTTGTGAACAGAAGACAATACCATGCTAACAACAAAGATAGAAAGAATTGGATCTATAAAGAAAAAGATAATCCATATATTGAAGCATTTTGGAAATGGTTTCCTACAGTGTATAAAGAGCTTCATACTTTTAGAGTAACTGGCGGTGAACCGTTGTTAAGCAGTAACGTATTCAAAGTTCTTGACTATATTGATGCTAACCCGCACAAAGACTTAGAGTTCGCTATTAACAGCAATTTATGCGTCCCTAAGCGCAATTTAAACAAGTTTATAGACAAAGTAACTACTCTTACACAAGAACGCAAATTAGACCGCTTACAAGTGTTTACAAGCATAGATACGTGGGGTAAACAAGCAGAATATATAAGAGATCCGATGGACATTAATCTATGGGAAAACAATTTAGATCATCTTATGAATGTTGTTCCAGCGGCACAATGCGGATTAATGATCACCGTAAACTTTATGAGCGTACATAGATTTAAAGATCTGTTAGTTAAAATTCTTGAATGGAAACACAAATATAATACAAGATTTAATAATAGATTTACAATTGACACGCCTTACTTACTTGAGCCGCCTCATTTAAGTTTACAAATCTTAGACGATGAACATTTGGATACAATGTACGATTGTTTAAAATTTATGGAAGATAATAAAAATAATTTAGATTGTAGATATTTTAATGATACTGATATAACAAAATGGAAAAGGGTTATTGATTGGGCAGAACAAAACAGATTCAAAGATCAAGAGTTAATTAATAACCGAGGAGATTTTTGTTTATTTGTAAATGAGTATGATAAAAGAAGAGGAACGAACTTTTTAAGAACGTTCCCCGAGTTGACAGTATTTTACAACAAATGTGCTAGTTACGTAGATCTTCCGCCAGCGGAAATATCTTTGAAATAACTTCGGCACAAACATGAGCAATGTCCATATGCTCTTTTTGTGTACCATTAGCACCGCGCAATTCGATGTAGTGAATCCAACTACGCAATGTACCGTTCATATATAAACGTGTTTTAGTACAACCTTCGGGTAATACAGCACGAGCTTGCTCTTTAGCAATACCGTTCTTAATTGCCCATTCGTATGCTTCTTTAGATGCAGCAATGACTTTTTCTTGTTGTTCACTCCAATCCATCATAAGTTTAGCATCATTTTCGTCCTTGGGATCAAGCTCTACAGAGTTTTGTCTATTCTTTTGATCCTGAAGTCTTGCTTCACGAATAACAAACTGATTACCGAATTCAGCAGGGTCAGCATAGCGTTGACTAAATTCTTGAAAAGCAAATGACCGATGACGAACAATTTGATGAGCAATATCACGAGTAGTATCAATTTCCAAACAAGCATTAACCATTTCGAGAGGTGACCAGTGTGCGTGTTTAATTAGATACTTAATTAATTTTTCGCCAGTCTCTTCATTCATCTGATTAGATGGGTTAGATACTCTAGCACAGAAAGCAATCAAATCTTGTAGATCATCAAACTGCGGAACTTTATCTTCCTTGTCTGGATTCTTGGCAATAAACTCTTTTTGAGCTTCTTCTACAAATTTTGGATCTGCTACTGAGTAAGATACAATTCGAACATTCATTTATTCATCGTCCTTCATAATGTTTTTTGTTTGATCAGTTATGTCTTTTTTTAATTTTTCAATATCGATGTTGAAGTTTATGCCTACAATATCAGTGGCCATTTCTTTTAGAGCAGACATTAATCTTTCAACAATTTCATTTTCATGAGAGAATGGTAATTGTTCAGATATGTCTACTTCCCAAACCCGTCCGTCGTTGAATTCGAGTTCCACTCCATGAATATACCTTATCGGCATACCACTCATGTAAATGTGTTCGAAAACCTCTGGCCACTCTTGAGATATATGTTTTGGTGGACGGAACGGTTTTTTATTATGCACTTACATCTGCTTCTTTTTTCTTAGCAGTAGGCTTTTTCTTTGTAGGAACTAGTTCTTCTGCTTGTCTACGTAAAGCCGCGGCTTCCTTGCTCAAACGATCTGCTTGCGAACGATATGATTTTGCTAGGTCCTCATCCGATAACGGTTCATTAGGATCACGTGCTGGCTCAACAATATCTTCTGGTGTAGAAGGTGTTTCCTTAGCAGTAGCAACTGTTTGCTCTGTTTCAGAAACTGCTAACTGATCAACAGTTACGCCTTTTTGTTCAGCAATCATTTGATTCAATTCAGAAAGAACAACAGTAGCAGATGTAGTAGGTGTCATTAATACACCGCTAGTTCCGACTTTCTTAAGTTTTCCGTCGGTATGTAATGCTGTAAGCATCTGACGTCCATCTGGAAAATACCGTCTTGAAAGTACGTCAGCGAGTTCGTTTGCTGTTTGTGCTTGATTACTCTCAACGACTTTCATAAGCTCGTCGTGTTGTGCGTCTGATAAGCGAGCTACGTCTACTACAAGAGCACTATCTGATTCTCCAGGCAATGTGCGATATGCTACTAGCACTTTCGCTCCATTGTTTTTCATTTTACCTGTATGTTTCATAGCCATGATGTTTCTCCTTATTGCGCAGGTTGTTGCGCAGGTTGTTCATTTTGTGGTGCTGTTTGCGCAGATTCTTGCGCATCTTCACCTTCTTTTTTAGGTGCTACTGATTCTAAAAACGCATTTAGTTTATTAAAGGTTTTACCAACTGCTTCAAGTTCGTTACCTCTAAACGCACCACGAGTTGAAGCAACATCGATAATAGTACGAATAGCATTCAAATCGTTGATTGTAAGTTCAGCTGCAGCACCAGCGCCTTCAGCGGCAGGTTGTGCTTGGGGTTGTTGTGTTTGATCTGTCATTTTTAACTCCTTATGTATGGACAGGCTAACATAAAAAATGTTAACTCTTTTTCATCTTCGAAACCAACTTGTACACTACTACCTTTTGAGTTGGTTCCTTTAACTAGACTATATCTTCCCTTAAGTTTATTCTCAATCCAATCACAGATAGGATCATCCCAGAAGAAAACATCTTCTAGTGAATAAACATGAAAATGAGGTGGCATCCAATTTACTTGGCGCTTTCCTAATATGCTTAGTGGTGATATATCTAACATAGTGTTGTATTTAAATAATAGTAGTTAATGATTGCTTAATCCTGGTTCATACGTTGTCTTAGTGCTTTATTGTATCCATATTTCTTAACATCTCCACTAAAAAGATACAGTTCAAAAGCCGCTCTTTCTGATAATACAGTAATATCTTTTTTAGTAATGAAGTATGGTGATTCAATAAACTTGTCTAACCACACTAATATTTGAGGTGTTATGATGAACTTTCCTGGAAACTTTATTGTATATGATTTAATTTTAGCATCTTTTGTAGCAAAGTCAATGCCTTTTTTCGTCAATCGTAAGCCGCCAGAATCCTTACTCCGAATATTGTACCACCATTCTATGATTTTTTCTTTTAATAGATCGGTTGTTGGAGTTTGATTAGCGGCAATAAGAAATTTCTTTGTATAATCATCCTTTTTGATCATCGCTTTGGAGAATTTCCCCTTTGGTTAGTTTGACAACTTCAAACGCATCTGTTTTAAACATTCTATTCAATTTTCTAGCCAAATTATGCGCATGACCTGGATTAGAAAAAGATACCTTTTTATATTTAGGACCAGGATAGCTAGTAACTAGACTGCCGCTCTTTAAATTGAAAGGAGAACCTTGGTAAAACACTGCCCAGATTGCTTCGGCTTCGAGAATCTGTTCGACTTTATATGTTTCTTTGTTAGCAAACTCTAACAAAATTTTTGGCTTTGGTCTACTCATATATACGTAATCCTTTTAATTAACTACGCATATATTTATCTTCTTAGAAGCCGCCGCCATCCATTTTGACATCAATGTTTTGTTCTGCTACATTAACTTCTTTTAGTTTTTGATTTATTTCTGCTATTGTTGTAGATAGCTTTGATGTAATAAGAGCTAGATCGTACGCAAGTTCTTTGCCTTCTTGAAGTGTAATCTTAATCTCTTTTTGATTGGCTTTTTCAGCAGTTCTAATACGCTGTACTAATCTTTCAATACTGGGCATTCTATCTGGCAAATTGCTCATTTTGAAACCTTTGATAGTACTTGACGCATTTCTAGTTCTGTTTTAAACGGGCCTTTAAAGTCGTAGCGTTGAAGTGTAATTAGTTTAGGACAAAAACTTTTTACCCACCCTTTGTCGAATCTAATTACATAGTATCCTGCGGAATATAAACTTTTACTATCTTTGCTTTTGGTAAACAACGGTAGTTTCTTTTTAATATCAAACATAGAGTTATGAGGATTTGCGCTAGTAGGAAATCCATGTACTTCATTTGGCTCTGCGTTGTTTGCTTCTTTTTTAATTTTAACAACAAAAAAGTCTTTACCAAAATGTTGTAGTACACTTTTTCTGTTTGGAAAGAACTGAACGCCGTTAGCATTACTCATTACAAAACGATTCTCATCTTTTCGTAATGTAGCAAACTTTTCACCATCTTGTTCAACAATCCAAAACTTATCTTCAATAATCGGTTTAGCTGTTAGTAATGTCATTTCGGATACCTCGCATTTAGTGGCTCAGCATAACGTTGTGCTTGATCTGCGATCTTCTGTAGATCAAACAAATTACAAAACTTCATAAGTCTGATACCCACTTGATTAATATTTTTAGGATTATCTGTACTGCTTGCTATAGTTGTAGCAATTTGTTCTTTTATTTCATCAGGCTGTGCCGCCAAGTCAATTAATACACGGTTACGATTGTAGTCATCTAGTACACGATGCTCTTCGCCGTTATGATCAACCCAACGCTGAAGCATAAGATTATTCCAATTAAACCCTTTTGTATCCTTGTCTTCGTATGCTTCAATAAGCCCTACTTTGTTCTTAGTACCTTTCTTACGCACACCTGGATATGCTGAAAAAACGTTGTCGCTTGTGTCGCCTCGCATACACTTCTCAAAAAGCAACCATTGCGGGTCAGGTGCTGCCTTGGGTTCTTTTGTCTTTTTGTCAATAACTTCTTTGCCTTTGTCATCAAAGTAACCTTCGTGTGTAATTGTCATATTAGCAACACCGTTATATTGCTTAACATTAGGAGCAATAAGTTGAGCAAAGTCGCTATCTGTAGAAATAATAACATGATCGTCTTGAGGATGACTTTGAACCCATCCAGCAATCAAATCATCTGCTTCTAACACAGAATTTTGTAATACAGTACAGTTTGTTTTATCTGCTATAAAGTCTTTAAATGTGTCAAATGCTTCCCAAAACAATTTATCTTCTTCTTGTTCACGTGCTGTTAGAGCATCGCGAGTTTCTTGTCGATTGCGTTTGTACGGAGCATAATGATCCTTACGCCAACTACGTCCTTCTAAGCAAAATACAACATGATCACCTTTAAAGTCTTGCCATGCCTTAATAATACTGCTAAGTGTAATATGAAAAGCCATTCCGATCTTAATATCAGCATCGCCACGTACTACGTGTCGTGCTCTAAAGAAAGTGTTTGCTGTATCAACTAGTATGTAAGTTGCCATTTAATTCTTCTTCCACATATCGTTTGAGTTCATGATCACCAATATTTTCGGGGATCTCATTCTTATAGAAAAGCCGATAACTATCACTACCGTATTTCCCAATTCCATATAACATTGTAGCATCTTCTCCGTCCCAAGTCAAGTAATCTTTTGACATCTGACGTAGACGCTTTTCACGAACATTTACCATTCCAAGCGGCTTAATTAACTCTTTAATAATATGATCTGGAGTTCTAAGTAATTCCTCTGGAGTCGGACATACTAAGAATAGTTTTGGTAAAACTGCTTTAACTTGTTTACGGTTTGTTTGATTCAAACAGATAACGCCTACCATATGTTGCCATACAGTGGATACTTGCTGTTGTACCATTAAATCGTCACGCATCATGAAACTTCAGACTTACCTTTATCAATCGGAACTACATTAATATAACCAGCGTCGACTTTAGAATTTTGTCCTTCATCTTCTAAAACGTTTCTAGCAAGGTCTTTAAACCAACGATCCACAATTTCTTCTTCAGGATCGCCATCATATCCATAGCCTTCTTTTCTTAATTTATTAACAAAATATTCATTCCAGTCAAGTTCAAAGAAACCGTTGCGAATGTTTTCAGGATTAACTTGCGTATCTAATACAGCAACCCAGGGTTCTTTTTTCTTTGTTGCCGCCTTCTTTTGTTTTTCTAAAATCTCTCGGTATTGATCTTGAGGAGATTTTGTAGTTGACGTATCTTTGTCTTTTTTATCTCTTACGAGTTTGTTCCACCATCCCATATTATTTTCCTTATGTTCCAATTGCGTTTCCGAACAAGTATACATGTACTCTAGCCGCAACATTGTATCCTCGTTCAAATGCTTTTTTAGCAACAGCACCGGCTGTTGCAGTTTGTTCTTCTTCTCTAGCACCGACAGGCATAACCCAAACTGGGTAGTCTACTCCTTGTGCTTTGAATTGTGAGACAACATCTTCCATTTCGTCCCACTGTTGTTGTTCACCGCCTACAACAAACTTTAGTTGACCTTTTTCAGATAAACTTCTATATTGTGCTACTGTTTCAGGCTTAATTGCTTTCTTTGCTTGTTCACCTGCCACACTCCATAGTTTAGGACTTACACTAAAGAATAATTCAACATCTTTTGTAACGCTATTATCTACATGCCAAAAGTCCATAAACTCTTGTGTAAGAGGTTGTGTACCATTTGTTTCAAATGTAACACTTGCTGGCATGTCGCCTAGTCTAGCAAATTCACACATGATACCAATGAATGCTTCCTGTGCGTGTTTCATTAAAGGTTCGCCTCCTGTAACACAAAAATGCTGTCGTTGTTTTGTTACAGGATGTAGGAATAACCCTTCTGGATTACTGTCTGTTTTTAATGTGTTTCTAATTTCGTGAGCAAGTTCAATAGCTGTCTTATGTCCCATTAGATGTTTAAACTTTTTGCTCCAAGTATAAGAACTATCACATCCTTTGTCCCAAACAGGCAAGTCCTCTACACGATTAACTGTGCTAGTATCAAACTTTTCAAAAGGCAATTCATATGTTTCTGGATTAGTAGGATCAATTTGTCCAAATCCATTACATTGTAAATTACACAAGAAAAAACGTATCCAAGCAGTAGGAACACCTGTGTAATGTCCTTCGCCTTGAATACTGTGAAAGATTTCGCTATAATAATATTTCTTGTCAGTTGCTATTGTCATTTTACTATTATACCTTTTTTAACTGTTTTTGTCAACATCTTTTTTGGTTAATTGCCAAGCACCGTGTGGCAATTCTTCCCATAACAGTTGATCTCCAATATCCCAACCGACCTGTGCTAGTGCTTCAGGGGGTAGTTCGATAAACAATTCTTTTGTTTTATTGTTTTCTTGAACCTGAATAGTCCATTGATTATTGCCATGACTTTTTGGATACTCGCTCATTTTAACTCCTTTAATTTTTCTAAGATAGTTTCATAGACTATTTGATTTCCGTGGGCTGTATAATGATTAATATTTCCTCTAAAATCAGGCCATAGTCTTGAAAGGTCAAGTTTGTTTTTTTCGTGGGCGTATTTTAACGAAGAATCAAAATGATCGATATGTAATGTTGGAACATATCTAGTTACATCACTTATTTCTTTTCTAAGTAGATTATATATTTCTTCGTAATAATCAGGATCAAAATGATGATTAAAGTATCCTTTAGCTGATCTCACTGCTGGATTTAATGTAAACTTTTTTGCTTCTACATCGGAAAGTAAAAGATCGCAGTCTTTGTGTAATTCTGTGTTATGAATACTTTGTCTAGTGTGTACTCTATATGGACTTGTATGACAAATAATTACAGCACCAAAGTATCCAATATTTGATATGTTTTTTAATTGTTTTAAAATTTTATATTCGCTCACACCTGCTTGTGCTACATTAACAATGTTATAATACTCACGCATTAATAAAGGCCATCCTAATCCTGTATCATTAGGATACCTAGCCGCAAAACTATCACCGGCAATTAGTATGTTTTTAACCAACTTAAAAAGTCTCCTGATATAAGTTTATGGTATTCTGTATTGTAATGTTCGTTATCAGCAGTATGATATTTTTTATGATCTATATACTTCTTAGAAAAATATTTTTCTACAGATACATCTGAAATTTTAGTTGCTTTTAGTTTACCATAATAGTCATTATATTTAGGTAACTGGGACCTATCTGTTATATTAAAGATATAAAGATTAGCGCCTGCGTCGTGACAAATATTGTCCCATGTATATATGTCTTGGAATAATTGCCTATATTCGAGATGCGTGTTTAAATCAAAGAAAGTCTTGATTTCCATGAAACTACTTTTTCGAATATCTGGATTAGTTAATCCTTCTTCATAACTAAACCCTAGACCAGGAAAATTAAAATCACCTGCGTGTGGTTTGTTGAACAATTGAAACGCATCGTCTTTGATTACATCGTCGTAGTAAATATCTACTAGTCCGTTATGTTTAGTGCCAAAGTGTAACTTAAAATGATCTGGATCAATAATTGTCTTTCCAAGAGTTTTATCATAGGCGATAATAAATCTGTTTAACGGCGCAAGCAATACAAAGACTTCATCAATATCATTTTCTTTTATTGTAGAAATTAACCAGTCTTTGTAAACGTTGTTTGTTGCTCCAGACATAGCGTAAACAATCGAAGGCTTATTGTGTAACAAAGCATATTGATCAGCATAGTTATTGTCATTCCAAATAGAATAACTACCTTCGCCTGTTTCGCCTGGTATACTATCGTAACCGCAAGTATGACTATCGCCTATGAATAAAGTTTTTTTCATATTAGAAATATTTTTCTAGTACTTCAATTTGATCGTGATATTCAGCAATAATGTTAAGCTCTTTTTCGATTGCTTCTAAGATGTCTGGATGTTCTCCGACACCTGCTGAATTTTTAAGAAACACTTCGACATTCATTGCGTGTTTAGCAATGTGTCCTTTTGCGTGATTTTTAATTGCTTCGATCATGTTATCTCGATTGTATTCTTTTGCTAGTGAACTCATTGTTCTTCTCCTTTTCTATAGTTGCCTTTTTCTGGTATTACGTGACGTACACCGCCTCGTGGATCTTCCATATCACCTTTGCGTCTTGGAATTAAATGTACATGTGGCCACATAATAGTCTGACCTGCTTCTTCACCGATGTTCTGCCCAATGTTATAAGCATCGCAGTAACCCTTTTCTACCCAATCGTAACCCCATGCGTAAGCGGCTTTATAACACTTTGCCAAGTTCTCCCAATCTGCTATCTTAGGAACAAACAATACATGCCCTTCTGTTACTGGAAAGCCGTCTTTGAATACGGTAAAATCTCTAGTATCAATCAAAACATCTGTCCACGGAACGTCTTTGAATTCCATTAGAAACCTCTACCTCTATTGATTTGATACTCTCTAGGACCTGGTGTAGTAAACTCCATGCCCATCTTATTGCCTACATATACTTTTCCATTCCAAACCATTTTAATTTTGTTTTGTGCCATGTATATATCAACAAATTTATTTCTTTCAAATCGATCAACATCAGCTTCTATTGTTCGACTATTATCTGTACAAGTTACTGTACAGGTTTTATCATGTTCAGTTGCCATAATACTCTCCTACGTTTTCCCAAGGGTAAACTAACCAGACATCGTCCTCGGCTTTGTTAATTTCGTGAACAGTATAATCCACCCTGCCATTAAATTCACTTGCTAGATTATCAGTTAATGTAGCAAATCGAACATTACTATGCCATATACGTTCCCATTTAGGATCGTTAGGCAAGCAACTACCTTGCCAATCTTGTTTAATCCAGTTAAACGTAGCACCAGTATCGTTGATGTCATCTACAATAAGGATTTTCTTTTCTAAAGGACCGCCGGTAATTTTATCTTCATCTTTATAAACATAACCAAACGCATCTTCAGACATCCAACAGTTGCTTTCACAATGGCTATCATCGTCACGCAGACTAACTTTTAGTGCTTCACAGCGAATACCTGTCATGTTACTAATAATAGTAGCTGGCACGTTACCACCACGTGTAAGACCTACAATATAATCAGGACGCCAATTGTCTTTATACATTTGATTGACAATGCTTACACACATATTTTCAATGTGTTTCCAACTGTAGTAGTGCTTCTTAATCATCCTTTGCTCCTCGAGCCAAATATTCTTCATTGTGGACCCATTTGTATCCACGTTCCATAATATCACCTTTCTTAATAAAAGGCATAAAACCCCATTCCTTTTGTTTTCGTCCCATAAAGAACAAACTCCAACATGGAATTTCGTTACCGTTTTCGTCCTTGGCAAGTTCTAACCAATGTAAGTCGTCTGCTGAACGCATACGGAAGTGTCCAGGTCCACGCCATACTTTGGTACTACCCACAACGCCACCGGTTGTGTGATTGAAAAGCGGAATGTGTTCCCAATAACCACCTTTAAGAATAAGTGTAGCGTATCCCCAAGGATGATCGTGTAGTGTAGGTTCGTCACTAACAAGAACTTTGTGTAGTGTAATGTTAAAAGGAAAGTTTTTACGTTCTTTTAAAAACACATAATAACGGATAAGATATGGAATCTTTCCGTCTCTGTCTGTAATTACACGCTTGCGACCTAGTTTTTCTAGCAATCTAAGAATCATTAATCCACTCCGTTACGCTAATTGCTTTGTGTACTTTTTGTTTTGCTTCATCTTTGCTTTTAGCTTTTACCCAAGCAGTTCCTTCGCTGTCACTAAGTTCAAAGTGAATATCAACAGAGCCTTTAAGTGTTACAACTGATGGACATTTAAAATGTAACACATACTCTTTTAATCTTGTTGTAATGTCAATTATGTCAGCCATTGGTCTGTATACCTACTATAGATGTTACCATAGACTTCATGTACTCGTTTAACGTATTCGCCTTCGTCTATAGCGATGTTATGTAGATGTCGTTGCCACATAGCTCTAGTAACAGGATCTAAATCTGGATTATTATCTAACAGATTTTGAATAGTATCTCTTCTTTCCTGTTGCTTCATTTCGCTATACGGTCCCATCACTCATCGCTTTCTTCGTAATGTTCATTATCCCATTCATTAAGAATGTTAAAAAACCCTAACTGCATAGGTGAATACTCATTTAGATCTTCACGAAAAGCAATAATTTCGTTTACTTGCTCTTTGGTCAACTCTAAAATATTATCAATCTCATAAAATTCACAAATGTATTCAGTTACACTATCTGTAACATCACGTTCAATGTTTTCTTCCCATTTATGAATTCGTCCCCATTCAAATGCCATTATAGTTCCTCCGCAATTCCAATTAATTCAGCAACTAAAAATGCTAGAGCAAACCAACCGATGTCTTGCCACCCTAGCAATACTACACACCCTCCAATACGAACAAGGCTCTTAACCATGCTTAAATGAAAATGCTTTTTGCTTACGTCTACTGGTTCAGTCATAATCGTCCAACTTTTTTGGTGTTTTCCCTAAATCTGGGTTTTTTACTAACGCAAACATCCAGTTTCCTTCTGTAAAGTTAGCGTTAATGAATCTACAATCATATTTCGATTGAACTTTATAGTTTGATGCCAGTTGTAATATTGGTCCAATTCTTTTGTGTTCCAATGCATCTTCTAGTGTAAAAGAATCTGGAACTCTAAATAATTTGTTAATCATAATGGAAGCCTTCCGGTATAAAGATCAATACCTAAACTAATCATACCCATTATAAAAACTGTAACAATAAGAACTTTTGCTACAATCACTGCGATATAATCACTTAAATTATTCATCGTGGAGCAAACTCCTGTTGTAGTTTAATATTGTCCATAAACTCTTTCTTTGTACCTGGGTCGTCTTTAAACGCACCTTTTAGTACAGTTGTCTGCGTAAGTGAGCTATGTGCCATAATACCACGGTTTTCACAACAACCATGTGTTGCTTGAACGTACACGCCTACATGTTCAGCACCTGTTGCTTTTTGAATTTCACGAGCAATGTCATTAGCAAGTTCTTCTTGTAGTGTTCCGCGACGAGCGCACCATTGAGCAATACGTGTATACTTACTAAGACCAATTAATTTCTCTGCCGCAATAATGCCAATATAAGCAACTCCAGTAACAGGTTGATGATGGTGACTACATATACTACGAAGTTCGCTACGAACTACAAGCATGCCTTCGTAACGGTCTTCTGAATCATTTGGAAATGCTGTTGCGTTTGGAATTGGATCATATCGCCCGCTCATGATCTCATTAAAGTACATTTTAGCAAGTCGTCTTGCTGTACCTTGTGAGTTAGGATCGTTGTTCCGATCAATAACAAGAGCATCCAGCACATTTTCAAATGCTACTGTTGCTTCTTCGATAAGTTCTTCTTTGTCGCCCTTTTGTAGGACTTCTGAAATGTTGTCACCCGCCCAATAGCGAATGTTAGCATCTTCTAGCTTTGCTTTAATTTCATCTGATTTTGCCAATTTGTTTCTCCGAGTTATAGACGAGGATGTCTCTCATCATATTAATATTGTAACACTTTTATTAAGTTAGAGCAACCAAAGAATTTATCTTTTAGTTGATCAACTTGTTTATTTAGGCTTACACGATAATTGTCGTAATTTTCCATCATAAATTTAATGCGTTTTACAAGTTCGCCTTTATTAAGTTTATACTGTTGGAAGTCAGTAGTCCATTCGCTTGGATACTTGAAATCGTCAACAGCCATTTCACTGTAACTTAATCTATCTGGCACCAAAGGCAACGCTCCAACAAGTGCGCCTTCGTACCAACTAATACCAAGTGTTTCTTGTAAGTTAGCACTAAAAACCATCTTTGCTTCACCTAGTAAGTTGTGATACTCGTTTTTAGTAAGTTCACGTTCTTGACAGATAATAAAATCGTATTCTGGCAGGGCTTCTTTTAAATCGCGAAATATTTCTACTTGCTTTTCTGGAGCAATTCTGTGCGGAAATAGCACAGTATTCTTTTTCTCCATGCCCTTATATACTGTTAGAGTATCGTCTAAATATTCCATAGGCCAGCCAACACGTTTAAAACGCTCGTCTTCGCCTTCAAGTACTTCTTGTGTCCACTCGTACAAATATGGATCGTCTTCCCATAGCGTTTCTACAAACATCTTAATATGAAAGTCTGTAGCAAAGAAGTTATGATCGTACACATGGAACATGCTCTTTTCAGCATGTCTTACCCACGGAGCACTACCAATTAGCCTACCAAGGAAATCATGAGGATCATAACTACCAGCATGCCAAAGGCCACCGATTCGTATATCCACGCCCAAGAGCTCAGCCATGTAACGAAGCTGGATAACAGTTGGGTTCCACGCATCCGTATATAGGAAATAATCTCCATCTTTAATTTCTCCTTTACAAAACATCTCGCCAATCTGTTCGAGTTGTTTAGATTTATAAACGTTAGTACCACCGAAGTTAAGGAAAGCCCCAGGCGTAGTAGCCTGAGGCGTTTCCCCACCGCTAATTACTTTAACTTCTTTACCCGTAGACCTTTTCAACAATGTCGGTACATAGTCTTTCCATTGTTTAGTATAACGTGTATCAACTGCTTCGATGTCTACGATGTAAATAGTCATTAATTACTTCCTTTTTGAAAATTGGTAACGTGGCTGGCGGTGCCGATAGTTTTTACGTTTGCTCGCTTGGAACGCACGAAAGTTTGAATTACTTTTGTCGTAAAGGTGAGCAGGATTGAACTCACGGAGTTCAAATCGGCAAAAATCGAGGTATGCTTCGAGATCAGTGAATACACGGTCATACGCATCGCGGTTGAACTTAATTGCCATTTTAATATTCCTCTTGCTATCAAGTTATTGTGGTTTAGGATAAAAAATTGAACAGCCATTTTCGCCATCTTCGGCGACATCAATCTCTACAAAGCGGCCGGGATACTTCGCAGAAATTTTCTCATACAGTTCATCCGCAATCATTTCGCATGAACGATGATTTAGAACGAGCACTTCACTGTCGGTTGTACTCTCTCCATTATAGAGTCTTTCCATCCAGCGTTTGAACTGGATGAACTCGATGTCTCTATCGTTGTGGAACACCTCGATGCGCACCCGGAAATGAAAGATATGGCGATGAGGCACACCAAGAAACGACACATCGTCCCAATCACCTGTTGCCAATTTCGGGTCACTATCTGCTCCTGGATACATATGAACACCTTCTTTACGGAAGGTAACCCATATACTTCTATTAGCTTTACTTAGCGGATTATTCATTTTTGCGTCTTCTTCTTTCATTCGTCTCATCATATAGTTGTGATAACTTTCTTGTTGTACACTCATTATATTACTACTCTACTATTTTGTCAAGACCATACTTTGCCCAATCTGTGAATTTAGTGCGATCTTTTAGATCGTGTAAACTGTGACACCAAACACCTGGATTGGACGCTTTAAATCCTTTGTCGTCAATTTTAACCATTGTGTTATAATTCCATTGATCGATGTAAGGAATCACTACACGGAGTTGCGGAATAAAATGATTATATTCTACTAACGGTCCGTCTAAAAATTCTTCGGAAACATCTAAAGGAATATCCAAACTACAAATGATATCCTGTTCCAAGAAATGTTCAATCATTTCTTCCCATGCTTCATAGTCTTCTGCTATTTTTGGTTGGTAACTATGATTAGAACCGAAGAAGATGTGTTCACATTCTTCTTTCTCATACCAAAGTTGAATGTCAGCAGGATCTTTTAAACCTGTTACAAACAATGTTTTTAAATTGTAAGCAGGAGTCTTTTCAACTTCATATCCTACAAAAAAGTCAACGTCACTATTAACACCCGAAGCATAGTTTCTTTTCATTAGACAGTTTCCTTTGCTAGTCCTTCATGATATAGTTCTTCCAATTCGAGAAGTTTCTCGTCATTTGGATCGTTAAAATCTTCAACACCGCCTGTTTTTTGATCTTCATCAAACAAGTTGTTGAAGGTATTATTCGCAACGCCGCCTTTCAAACGCATACCCATCATGTTATTCAACATGGGCTTTGCTTGTTCAATCATTTCAAAAGGCTTTTCGCTCGCGAACAATTCTTCTACGAAGCGATCAAAGTACAATACATTACGTGGAACCCAATCACTGAATTCATCACTCATGTCTGAATCTTTGATCTTACGCCACTCTCTCCAATCTGGTTTGAATCGAGCAGTTTCGATATCCATTAAGTTGTTAGCACGTTGTACCGCAACAATGTGACAGTATGTATTATGTGCCATCATTAGTGCATAACTAAAACTATCCCAAGATGTTTTTCCAATCTTGCCTATTTTGTTTTCCATTCCTTCTTTGTACCAGCAGACGTCACCTTGTGTGATTCTTCGTCCGATTTCTGATTCGAAAGGGAAGGGGATGTCAAAAGCCTGGCTAATGGCTTTGTTGTCGGGTGCTTTGTCCATGATGACTGACCACCGCTTGTTTGTGTGTTGTGCGTTTGTGTACACAAGTCCGTGTGCTGTTGCGATAAACGGTGAGGCGCAATCAAAAGATATGGTAAAGTTTTCATTAACGGTCTTTCTTACTTGTCGTTGAATACTAGTCAAATAACACGACCAGTCTAGTTGAGCTGTGCCTAAGAAGTGCATCCAGTCTCTATCATCTAACAGTTTTTCGTCACGCAATGTAATGATACGTTTAAGTGCGATTTCCATATCACACATATTTTTACCACCCATTGCCCACCCTTCTGTTGGAAGATGTTTAACTGCTTGATACCAAGCATCAGCAGTTTCCCAATCACTACCTTGTAATACGTTTAAGAACTTTGTTTGTCCTAAGCGATTACGAATAAAGTAGTCATTGTTGTGTAGTGTTTTATTTAAACAATCATCAAAACTTTTTAGTCCTGTCTTAGGCGAATGAATATGATCGCTTGCCCAAGTCGGAACATCGAGTAGCATTGACCAATCAGCAGTTAGTTCAAGCCAGTTTAAAATTTGACTACGAGTTTTATCAGCACTAGCACCTTCAAAATTATGCCAATCAAACTTAAGAACACCTTTACCAATCTGATATCCGCCTGAGTCGCCTAAGATAACAGTATTCTTTCTGTCTCTATTTTGAATCATAGAATCTTGTACAAGTGTTTTGTCAAGATCTAGTTGTGCGTGGCCTGCTGAATACAAACCATACTTGTATGTAAAATAACCTTCTTCTGGATTTAGAAAGTTCATACCTTCAATGCCGCGATCAAAGCCTTGCGGAATACGATCCTGTGGAACGAATTCGCCTTGTCTTTGTTTAGATATGTATGTGGAATAGAAAGTACTAATCGCAGGCAAATACACTGCGTAGTCTTTCTGTAACGGTGTTAAGTTTACTGGTGCTTTCATAATAATATTTAGGCCGCCTGTGCTGGAATGATATATTTGTAATTTGCTAGTCCGCTGTCTAATTCAATTTGGATAGCGCCATCGTTACTAAGACTCATCTTAGTATTGTTTACATCAGCAATCTTAAGAATACTTAGGATTGGAAGTACTGGCCAAGTCCAGCCGCGATCTAAAGTACCTTCAACATCAGTAGCAAAAGTAAATTCGCCTGCGTGTGAACTAGCATCACCAAAACTAAATTTCAAGTTGCCTTGATCTGTTTTAGCAAGGAATGTTGGATGCTCTGGGTTTGCGCCAGCTTGAAAGCTCATACGCTGTACACCAGCAAGTGTTGGAACAACAGTAACGTTCCAGTTAGCGCCACGGAACTTAACAGTTTTCATCTTCTCGTTAATAATTTCCATGTTCATAAAACGATAATCGTTTTTGAAGTCGCCATCTTTATTTTCAAAGTGGATGCCTACTGGAACTGTTTCTCCGTTACGATCTGCTGTAGTAATACTGATCTTAGCATCTTCTTTGTATTCACTACCATCTAGCAAATACTTTAGTTTGTTAAGTTGTGGCATACCAAAGATACCAATCATGTCTGCGTATGGATTATGTGTTTCTGCTTCCATAATCACAGAGCGGTCGTCAGCCATTGAAAAGATCGAAGTCTTACTTTCTTCACCTGTAACCTTTACGGTAGTAAGAAAGCCTAAGTTCTGTGTATGGCTTACAATGTCTTGTAAAATGTCTTTCATTGAGATGTCTCCTGATTTCTATATAGTATAGTAGATTTATTTAGGTTTGTCAACACTTTTTTATTCAAAATCAAACAAACTGTTAAATGTGTTGTCTTGCCTTGTTTGACTGATGTCCCAGTCAAGCACACCGATCAAGTTACCGAGTTTTTCATCAATAACTGTTCTTTCCATTTGGGAATCATCAAATGGTAATTCTTTGAACCATTCTGGAAGCCTAAGTTCGTCAACCGGATAAGCCACACTAGTAAATCCCATTGGGTTATCCTTTACTTTACAAACAATAACTTTAGCACCGTCCGTGATGTTCATTGAATACTTGTCGCCGTTCATACGCTTGAGTGTGTTCCAGTTAATACTTGCTCTTACGTGTCCTGGCATATTTGCTTTACCAAGTTTCTTTTCCTTTGCTTGGTATTCGGTAATCTTATTAGCACGTTTAGGCGAACCTTTCTCCCAACCCGGCCTTCCATGAAAGTCTGTTCTAAACTCAGTAATGTAATCTAGTACTGCTTCCTTTTCTTTACCTGACAACACCATTTCTAATACTTCTTTTAAAAAGTCTTGAATTACAACAGGAGTATCTGATCGCTTAAGATCTAGACCCATTGCCTTGATGTTACCTTCTTTACCGTCTGTATCTACACGGAAACCTTCCATGTCATAGTACAGTACAGCATAACGTTTCTTGGTAATAAACAGTCCGCTTACAGCAACTACTTCTCGACCTGCTTTAATTACTTCGCCTCTACTCTTAGGACAATGAAACTTGTCTAACATCATTTTAGGAAAACTTGCTGATGCTTCGTCCGCGATTTGATCGTAAAGTTTCACGATACTATCTTTATCCCACGGAATTTGTCCTTTTTCGATTTCATTACGAAGAACTGGATACGCACTAAAATAGCAAGAGTCAGTGTCGCCATAGATAACTGCTTTACCTTTGTAGTCGTATTCACCTGTAATAATTTCGTTAATCTTACTAGCCATGTGTTTAACAATAGTACGACCAGTTAGTGTGGTCGACTGTCCGATTCTATTATCAAAGAATCTACATCCTGGATTAAGAATAGCACCATACAAACTGTTCAAGTTAATCTTCTTAACTAGCTGACGCTTGTCCCAATATTCGATTTCAATTTTATTTCCAGCATCTTTGGCTTCTTTTAGTTTGGCTTGCATTTCTTTACGTTCAGCATACCAACGTTTTAGTAGTCCAGGAATGATACCTTCTTTTTCGTAAGTAAAAATTGTACCGTTAGCACTAAGCATCCACGGTTGATTACTCTCAAAAATTAAGTCATAAATTTGAGCGCCTGATAACGTATCGCTGTTACCATCTTCCCAGTCGATAGTAATTTCTTTTGCTACATTACGTTCCATAACAAGTTCGTATTCTAAACTACCAAACTGCCCTTCCCATGCCGCGGCAAACGACTTCTTATTACGAATCATTTGTTCGTCGATGTAGTTCTTGGTATAATCCTGTCGTAGTTGTCCTACGATAGTTTCTGGACCCATGTTCAACGCACGAATCGCTGACGGATACAGAGAGTTGATATCTACGGAGCCAATCCATTGTGCGATGCCTTTTTTAGGATACGCAACATAAGCACCTGCCGCAGGTTCACTGCCGGGCTCTCGCCTAATCCTGTTAGGAACGATAAAGCCACGTCTGTGTGCCTCGTTGATAATACCTTGTTCTGTAACAGCAACAGCACCCATTGTTGTTTGTAGCATAACAGTATTTTCATGAGCAACTGTGTTTGCGAGATCAATAAACTTTAGTTTCTTATCTAGTTTGTCCAACAGCGCAGTATCCTGTCTGTTATATTCAATGAACGTTCTAAAGTCATTGTTGTATAACTGATCAAGTGTGCCTTCGTAAACAGTTTTATTTTCGCCGATTTCCATTTCGCCAATAGCATCTAGTCGATATGTATGACGTTCTTCATAGGTATATTTGCGATATAGTTCAAGACTGTCTAAGTGTACACGACCGTAAAAGTCATACGTAACACTTTGTCTACCAAACTTTTCGTACTCACGCTTCTTAGGAAGTTGATCCCATAAGCAAAAACGTCTAGTATCCTCTTTGCTTAGTACTTTAGTTACACGATTAACAGTATACGGAATATCAAAGCCTTCACTGTTCCAACCAGTTAAAATGTCAGCATCTTGAATTAGGTCCAAGAAAGCATCTAAAAGCTCACCTTCTGTTTCAAACAAGTAAGTGTTGTCAAACTCTTTAACAGCATCTTGTGCTTCTTCCATAGACATTGTTTTGGGAGGAATCGCAAAACAGACTAATGTATCTAACCACTGAAGATGAATAGCAATAGATGTAATTGGCATAAACGCATCTTCTGGCGATGCGTAACCACGTTCCGGATCAAAGTCGACCTCAATATCGAAAAACGCAACATTTAGTTTAGGTGCGTCTTGATTGAGATAGTTGTCCTCTAAACATCTAAAGATAGGATTGATATCACTTTCGTATAGTTTTTTATTGCTGTAGATTTTTTGTTCTTTGTGGAAGTCTTTTAGATTTTTACACGTTACTCGAGACAATGGTTCTCCATGAATGCTAGTGTACTTTCCTTTAGCATCTGGATAATAAAAAACATATCTTGCAGGGTATTCTTTAAATTGACGCTTACCTTCGGCGTCTCGTTCGACAACATGAATAGTGTCGGTATCACGGTTGTAGAAAGCATCTACGTAACTCATTTCATCTCCTTATACATACCAATTTCGGCTGGTATAACCAATTCGATCACTTATGGCTGATCTTGCCTTTCTCACTTCTATTTATTACCACCAACTTGCGGCAACCCCGAAACCGAATACGTTTACACAGGCAAAGTATGTTGTTAACAACATAACCCACGCCGCACCTCTGCGATAGCTTGCGTATGCTTGTGTAATACTGCCGACAAAAAACCCAGGATATACAACAAGCATATTTGGATTTTTAGCATTGATAGCTAGTGTAAGACTAGCACCTACTGTAAAAATAAAACTTATTAGTTCTAATACAAATGCTGTTTTATCGGATTCGTAACTATTGATCCAAAAATCTATTACTTTTTGTTTCATGAATTAGTCTTTCGATGGAAGGTTGTTAGTGATACCAAGAATTCCTTCAATTTCTTCCCATTCGTCTTCATGTTTTGCCCATTCGTCTTTGTGAGCAATTTTGATTGCTTTGTTAATTACTGCTGGCTTAATTTCCAATTCTTCTGCTACTGCCTTTACTGTGTCTTTTAATCCTGCCTGTAGATCCTCAACTTCTCGAAGAACTGTTGATCCTTCTTTAATCAAACGTTCAAGTTTAGCTTTTTCTTCCGGACCGTAATGTGATCGTGCCATAAATTAATCTCCTAGTTAATGTGTTTATTATATAGCCATAAAAAAAGACAGTCAAGTAAAAAGACTGTCTTTCTTTACCGTTTTAGAATATATTATTCTGAAATAATTTTTTTGGATACGTCCCAAATACCGCCACGTGATTCGTAAATCTTAGCGGCAACTGCTTCTGCTTTTAGACCACCTTCGGAAACTTTTGAGCTTGCGACACGCTTTGCCCAATTCCAAAGGATTGTATCAACAGCATCAATTTTCATTTCGCCGTTACTTTCTTTTACAATCTTGATAGCATCTAAGAACTTCATTGATTCAGCAACTGCTTGCTTCTTAGTAGCAACAACTGATTCAGTTTTAGCACCTTTCTTGTTAGCAATGGCTTTTTGTAAGCCTGCTGGAAGTTTCTTTTGTTTTGCTGAAAGTCCTTTTGAAGCAGGCTTTTTCTTGTCTCCGCCTTTTGCTTTTTTATCTTTTTGAGCTTTTTCAATTGGCTCTTCTTTATTGCCGTCACCGTCAACATCTGGATAATCAGGCATTTTCTTCTTGGCTTCTTTAACAAGTTTGGACTTAACAGATTCAAGGATATTTTCAATTTCTTCATCAAAAGTTTTTGCTTTTTCTTCTGATTCGTTTTTAACTTTAACTTTTTCTAGTTTGGCACCTTTGTTAACAAATTTGCCTTCAACTTCTTTAACTTTGGACTCTTCTACAGTTTCAACAGACTCTTGTACCTTGTTACAATCACAGTGAGAGCAACCAGGGCCGCAAGTGCAATCTTCTGCTTTTACATCAGAACCGCAACACTTGTCTGAGCAGTAACCTGCTTTTGCTTCATCAACTTTTTGTGATTCAGCAAGCACTGTTGAAATACCTGCTTTGATACGTAGTTGTGCCGCTTCACTAAGCATTACTGGTGCTTTTGTGTCTGCTTTAGGAGCTTCAGCATCGGGATTAGCGATGTCCGTAGGCTCAATATCTCTTAATTTTTTTACGATTGCGTTAAAGTCCATTGTTTTATCCTTGTTTGCGTTTAAGCCACTGCTCTTGTAGGCTTTGTGTTAGTTCTTTTTGTACAGATTCATTGTATGATTCTGTTTCATCCTCGTCAGGAAGTTCTGCTGTAGTGTCTGTATCGCCGAACTTTGACTCATACTTCATGTAATGATATACACTAGCAAGATAATCGCTTGCTTTAGTAATCTTAGCCTGAGTCCAACCTTGTAGCTCGTCACCAGATTCAATCATTTTGAATAGTTTTGTTGCGTATTCAGCGGCTCTATATAGCTCGCTTCTAGCCATATCAGCTTCATGATCCGGCTTCACATCATCTGCTTCGTTAATAATTGACACTTTTTTCTCCATATAACTATTTATCTTTGTTAGCCTCTTTTAAGCACACCCTGGCCAGCCATCAATTCGTCACCGTCTAGTGCGTTTGGAGCAACCTTACCCTTGTGAAATTTAGGCTTTTGTGTTTTTGGTGCTCTTGTACCACTTTTTCCGGGCGAACCAGTATAAGACTTGTCTTTACTGTGTTTAGCAACAGGTGTACCTGAGCTAACTGCTGGAGTAGCAGTAGCGGTTGCTGAAGCATATTCTACTATAATATCTCTAATCTTCATTTTATTTCCGTAACGGTTCTAATAACACTCTTTTTACCATACTGTGCTAATACAAGTCTACGTGCCATTTCTCTGTTCTTTGCTACTACAGTAGTATCAATAACTTGGCTGTAAGAAGGCATATTAACTTTTATGCCAACCTTCCATAGTTTAAAACCTTTTATTAGCTCTTGGTACTTCATAATGTATTTATTTCTTTTTAGACTTGCGCTTTTTGTTTGAAAATAACTTTTTAACGTTCATGTATTCGCCGCCCACAGGAACATCAGCGGTAGCGTTTTGCTTGGTTACAATACCAACACCTGCGGCATCCTCGTTTTTCTTCCGTCCAGCACAATGCGCTTTCTGCGAAAACCCCTTAGGATTACTACAGTTAATTGAGCGTTTGTATTTATTGCTCCATTTCTCTGTTACAACTTCTGCTATTCTCATTTCTTTTTCTTCTTTGGTAAACCCTTGTGCTTTGTAGCGGCAAAGTCTTTTACATCTGACTTTTTCATGTCCTTGGCCACTTTACCCGCTTCTCCGCTCTTTTTCATATCGCCTTTCTGCATTGCTCTAACGATACCAAAGAATTGTTGTTGTTTTTTGCTGGCCGCCTTTTCTGTTACAATGTCTCTAATTTTCATTTCTTTCTACCTGATTTCATATTAGCACACCAGTGATACATTTTGGCCTTTTCGCCTGAGCTGTTCTTAGCACGTTTGCGTAAATCTGTCACGCTACCGTTACAACTAGCACCTGAACGCTTTACACGCCCTGGTCTGCTTTTGCCTTTTACTTTACCGTCAGCAAAGTTTTCTTTAATAACTGACAATGCTTCTAATATATCTTCTGATGTAATAGTATAACGCATTTTTCCTCTAGGCTTTAGAGTCTTGCCTACGATAAATTTCAACCATTGCGAAATTTGTTCGTAATCGTTTGTTTGTTGTATTTTATCAGCGATTAGATCAACTACAATACCTTTGACTGAGCTAGTAGGAACAACAAGCTCACCTTCACGTTGAATACTTTCTCCACCGCCATCGCCACCCATGTCGCCTCCGGAGCCTCCGATAGATCCTACAAATCCTCCGACCGGGTATCCGTAACGCAACTTACGTTTTTTCTTTTTGCGTCCTTCTTCAACTTCGTCATCCTTGGTTGCTATCATCTTGCCCAAGTCTCTGCTCTTGAGATTCTGTGGTTGATGTTTCTCTTCCCCTGAGCCAATTCGTCTGGCACGATTTAGGCCATCCAGAATGACTTTTAATGAATCTTCGTCTGCTTGAAACTTGACTCCGATGCCTCCTGCTTTTTCCCATGCTGTTATATTCGCTCCTCTGTCGTCGATCAATACATTAGGTGTACCGTCTGCGTTTACCGCATGTTTTTCTTTATTTGGTGTAATAAAAATTTCTGTGGGTTGAGGATTTAAATGTTTTTTAATCCACTCTCTTTTGTGCTTTTCTGAATTGGCAAAATCGTTTCTAAGTGGACTAGAGATAATACCGTAACTACCTGCGGCTTGTACAGCAAGATCTACAATTTTATCTGTTACAGGAAATTTAGGAAGTCTAGCAAAAAAATCAGTACCAACCATTTTATCAAGTGTAGGATCAACTTTAGCAGGAGGTACATCTCTGTAGCTCTTTGCTCCGGCAAGTTTAGCATACTCCTCAAAGAAGTTTGCTAGAACACCATCCATGTCTAGATAAACTTTTACACCTTTTGGTAGCTCTAATTCACTTGCTCTCATTTTCTACCTCTAAACTTTGCTGGCATTCCTAACCAATAAGGTCTGCTAAACCAAAGCTCAAACCATTCTTTATCACCCGGCTTGATTTTTCTTTCTCTTTCAATTTCTTTTTTTTCAGTACCTGTGACACTGATATTAGAACCTTCGTATGGTTGATAGCCCTTAAATTCGTTAATACCCGCTAGTGTCTTTAGTCTATCTAAATCCATTATTGATCATCTACTGGTTTTCTAGTTAAAAGAATCTTGCCTTGAAGTTGTGGTTTGTTTTTAATAATAGCAAGTGCGTAGTTGTTAGCACCTTTCTTTACACTGAATACTTTAGGCTCACCTTTTTGCTTATAAATTTTACCGTCAATTTTAATATACCAAGGACCCTGTTGGTCTCTTTTCATAATCTCATCTTCGTGTCCGAGCTCGTATTCTAGTTCTTTACGTTTAAATTCTCTTTTAGAAGCACTACCCCAGTCAAAGTCATCGTATGCTTCGTTTTTACCTGCGTTTGCCATTTTAGGATCCAAATCAGCAACTCCTTTAATTTGTGCTAATTTATGCAAGTCATTTTTGTCTAACGGACCTGCTGTAATACGCTTAGGATAATTTAATTTAATATATAATTCAAGATCTTCTTTGTCCATATATGCGTATGGAGTAAAGTCTGCGTCTATGGTCTTACCTTGGGGAGTCACAATAGTGTGCCAAATCTTTACATTGTCATCTTCTCGATCTTCGTCGGGCATGTATTTGTGGCCCATTACTTCTATATCGAGATAACCTTCAGCAATTGAATTCATATCGTATTTCTGGCCCTTGTGTTTTTGATAACCAGTGTTTTGATCTCTCTTTTTATCCTTGTGAGAACCTGCGGCATTACTTCTGCGAAGTGCTTCCATATCACGCCAATTAGGATCTCTTGGTTTAATCGAAGCACCACCCATTGGCTTCACCAATGTTGCTTCGCTTTTATTTGATTGATGATTTAAGCCAAGTGCTTGACGTACATCATCAAACATTGGTTTTGCTAAACTTTCTACAGGTACACCCTTTTTAAAAGTTTCAAAATCATTATTTGCTGCCGCTTCACGCATTTTACTTGCGCTCATGCCACTAGCATCGTCTGCTTCTTCGTCTCTAAATCCACCTTCTTCAACACTAACTTCTTGGATGTTAAAGTTAATATGTCCTGCTTTGTCAGGCGTATTATTAAAAGGAAGAACTTGACTTTCAAATTCTTGTACTCTGTCCGAACCACAAACAAGAACTACCTTCTCATAGCCCTTGGTTTCTAAACTTTTCATAACAGCCATAATAGTGTTTAGGCTAGGATCTGTACTAATAGGAATATCAAAAAACTTTTGTGCGTATGATAGTTTCTGTTTCCATTGTAGTGGATTTTTGATTTTGTCCCAAGGTCTAAGTTTTTGTGTTTTATCAGTTAGAAAAGGTGTATGGGTCATTGTTAAAAACAATATAGGATCTCCCCCATATTGTTTTGCTTTAGCATTGATAGCATCGACCAGCACACCGTGACCTGTTGTTGGAGGATTTAATCTTCCAAAACCAATTACTGCAGTTTTTAATTTATCCTCAAAAAGGTCAAATAATCTCATCCGTTGTAGTCCTTGCTTTTGATATGTGCTAATTGCTCTTCAGCGATCCTTTTTGCTAATTCTAAAATACTTTCATTACTAAAAATATCATCTTTAATATCTGACAATTCATATTTGTCAGCATAATGTTCAGCACATTGTTTCAATGGCTTTACATAAAATTTATAAGAAGTTTCGTCATCGGGATTCTGTCTGTGTTTTTTAATAGCAGGAAATAATACATTAGACACGATATCATTGTCGTTATCAATATAAAACTTTAGATCGTCTAGATAATTAATATCTGGATTTAATCTAGGATCTTCGTTATCGGGTCTTGAAAATAATTCCATTAATCTCATACTAAACTCCTTACCACTTACGGCATGACCAGTAACGTGCTTTAGTGCGTGGACCTGGATTAGCGCAGTTGTGTCTGGCACGGAAACTCTTGCGTCTAGCAGGATTAGATTTTTTAATCTTCATGTTAGGATCACCAAAGTTTACTTTTTTAACATTACCTGTCTTTGGATCACGTACATATACTTTAAACTTCTTAACGTCGCCTCTTGTAGGCTTGCCAAGGCTTACTTTGCGTCCTTGATATTCTGCTTCTTCAACGCTTTCTGCTCTTGCTGAACTTACTTGTGCTCTGATATTATCAGCACCTTTCATTCCTGCTTCAAGTGCTTGATAGTCTTTTTTGATTTTTGCAGCGTGTTTTTGCATTTGATCAATTTCCATCTCGTAGTAATCACGATTGGGACCTGGAGGAGTCATATACATAATATTCTCTGTACGCTTAATGGTATCCATTGTATTTTTATACAAGTCGTCTAATGCTTTTAATCTTTCTTCTGGACTTTCATTTGCTTCATCAACATTGATATCTTCTCTTTCCATCTCTGGATTAGGATCTTTAACTTTACTACGATCCCACTCAGCGCCGCCTTCCCATGCTTTAACAGCATCGTCAACAAAGCTCATAATTTCTTTCGGATCACTTTTCATGTCTGCTTTAGCAACAAAGTTTTTAATCATATTGTATGTTTTGCTTCCAATAGCAGGGGTTTCTTCTGGAGCAACACTAACAATAGCATTAGCAAGTTTTTCTACATCGTTTGAAAGTTCAATACCGGCATCTGTTTTAAAACTAATTTTTCCTGTGGCGTCAGCCATAAGTCTTGCGACATCAATCCATTTCTTTTCCGAGTCGCGCTTTTTATCGAGATCGACGGTTGCTTCTTCAATATCTTCTGGGATACAACTACCTTTTGAACCACGTGTTGCGCCAGGCTTTTTGCGCCAACCTTTACGACACTTGTCATAAATTTTGCTGTTTCCGTGTTGCTCGCCTTCGTCAAGTTCTTCTTCAAAGACTTCGCCATCATATAAAAAAGCACCATTCTCTTGAATGTGTGCTAGTGCTTCGTCGTCTACATCGACAACGATTCCGTCCTCTAGGACGTCTGTGATTGTAGTTGAAATTTCTAAATCTTCTGAAAAACTAAGACCGAACTCGTCGCCTACTTGTGGGCCTGACGGTTCTGTTTGTGATTCTTCAATTTGCTTGAGCCTGTCAAGAATGTCGCGCATAGTATAATCCCCTTATTACGGTAATGTTATACTATATTTATGCTTTTGTCAATCTTAATGATTAAAACGTATTTCGCGAATTGTGCCGTTTGTGATATTGTATGCGGCTCTTACCCATACAAAATTACCAGTAAAATTGCGATATGTACCGGTTTGCGAGCTACTGTCAACGCCGAAGTCTGTTTGATCAATATCAAACCAATCGTCTTCAGTAGGGGTAATAGCAAGTGTGCCTTGCATTTTGATAACACCAACAAAGTCGTTTGTGCGATAAGTCACAGTGTGTAATCCATCTGAAAGGTTATAGTAACCGTCTCCTTTTGCTTTATCAGTAAAAGAGAAGGTAGAACTATCTACAGATTCCGTTGATTCATTTGTTAATAATACAATACTTTGTGTTGGCATAGTGTTATTTATCCTTGATTACGAATTTGTATATTGTGCCTACAAACTCAGGACTATGAAGTTTCATAAACAATATTAGATTTTCATCTTCAATAAGTATGTATCTACGATCCCAATTTATGTCAGTGTTAAGGAACCAATTAGTAAGACTTTTAGAAAGTGTAGTCTTGTCACCCTGCTGTGCTAGCCATGTAACAAAATTACTTTTCTTATCATATGTTCCGCAATGCGGTTTTAAATAAACCCTATATTGAAACCTTTTGTGAGGTAGTCTTTTTACAAATATTGATTTTTCTTGAGATACTAATTGATCAATATTTTTTGGATCAGGCTCAGCAATTAATCTAATATACTCGTTGAATTCCATTTCAACATGTTTGATTAAATTAGTATCGTTTGTATACAAATCAAGCAGGTCGCCTTCGATACGTTTTTGATAAGTTTCTTTTTTGTAGTTGTTTAGTAAAAGACCAAGTTCTATTAGTTTATCTTTGTTACCAGCCGCACGGTTATACAAACTATGCGGATAGTAAGAATCTTGTCTATGATCGTTGAAGTAATTTGATAAGTGTGATACGTCATTTTTGTAACGCATCACACTTACGCCAGGTAGCCTTAAACTTATTTTATAAAGCCATTTACTGTAAAATAAACGAGTTGTTTCATTACGTATCGTCATTTGGAATAAGGTTACCCTTCTGTATTCTATTGTGTGCTTTCATTGCTCTTTTTTGAAATTTATCTAAGTCGTCTCCTAGATTTTTAATTTCGAATGATAGCGCATCATCAACAATAGTTACAAAAACTCTGCCACCTTCTTTTAGATCACCAAATAGAATTTGGCGACTTAACGGCGATTTAATGCTTTTATCGATGATTCTTGACAATGGTCTTGCTCCCATCTTAGCATTATAACCTTTTTCAGCAAGCCAATCTCTTGACTTATCATCTAATACAATTTCAACATGCTTGTCTTGAATTTGAAGATTAAGTTCACGGATAAACTTATCAACAATAATACGTACAGTTTCTGGTTGTAGTTTACCAAATCTTACGATAGCATCGAGTCTATTACGGAACTCAGGAGCAAAGTATTTTTTAACTGCTTTAATATCTTCGTCATTTACTTCAAGGTCGTCGAACCCGATGCTGTTGCGTTCATTGTCAGCGGCACCTAAGTTTGAAGTCATAATAACAATAGTATTACGAGCATCTGCTTTTTTACCATTAGACCCAGTAACAAAGCCGTTGTCCATTAATTGTAGTAAAATATTACTTACATCTTTGTGTGCTTTTTCAATTTCATCAAGCAAAAGAATTGAATTAGGATTCTCTTGTAGTTTTGTAATAAGCTGTCCTGAATCTTCATCGTGTCCTACATATCCTGGAGGAGCACCAATTAGTTTAGCAACTGAGTGTTTCTCTTGATATTCTGACATATCAAATCTAATCAATGGCATTGACATTTTGTCTGACAACTGTTTTGCTGTTTCAGTTTTACCACAACCTGTCGGACCAACAAACAAGAAACTACCAATCGGCTTGTCTGGTGATTTCATTCCGGATTGTGCTACAAAAATCTTATCAAGTAAGTTTCCAATAGCATCGTCCTGCCCAAACACTGCGTTCTTTAAATTATTTTCTAAGTTAGCAAGATTAGTACTTTCTTTTTCACTAACATTCTCAAAAGGAATCTTAGTCATTTTACTAACTTCAAACATAATTTGTTCTAAGTCGACTAAGTTTGTTTCTTCACTAGGATCGTCGATTACTTTAAATCTAGCACAAGCACAGTCGATAATGTCGATTGCTTTATCGGGTAATTTTTTATCAGTCATGTACTTCACTGACATTTTAACTGCTTGGTCAATAGCGGCGTCAGTAATTTTAACATTGTGGTACTGTTCGTAATAACGTTTCAGTCCACGAATAATCTTTCTAGTAAGTTCTGGGCTTGGTTCCTCAACATCAACACGTTGGAAACGTCTCATTAGTGCGCGATCACTTTCGAAGTGTTTGCGATATTCTTCCCAGGTTGTACTAGCAATAACTTTTAATGTGCCTTTGGTTAACATAGGCTTTAGCATATTAGCAAGGTCGTTCGCACTTCCGTTTGCCGCGCCAGCACCATTCATCATGTGTGCTTCGTCAATAAACAGAATGATTTTACCTTTCTTCTCTAATGCTTTTAATACTGCTTTTAACCGTTCTTCAAAATCACCTCGGTATTTACTACCGGCAAGTAACGCACTAATATCTAAAGTGTATACCATGTGATCTTTAATAAACGTTGGAACTTTTCCTTGCGCAATTTTTAACGCTAACCCTTCAGCGATAGCAGTCTTACCCACGCCTGGCTCGCCGATAAGCAATACGTTTGATTTTGTACGTCTTGCTAAAATAAGTTGAATATCTTCTAATTCAGTTTCACGTCCGATGACAGGATCAATTTTTTTCTGTTTAGCCTTTAACGAAAGATTATCACAATAAGCATTTAAAATTTTATCTAACTGTCCTGCTGACAACTTTTGTTCCTCGCTCTCTTCTATAAAATCATCGCACTTTTCGGTAAAGTATTCTAAGAATTTATCTTTGTTTATACCTGCTTTAGTCAAGTAGTAATAAGCGAAACTTTTCTTCTCGCCTAATATAGAAAGGATCATATCTTCAATTTCGATCCTGCTTCTGCTACTAAAAAGTGTTTGTGTAAAAGCTCTGTTCAAAGCACGTTCAACACTTTGAGTTCTGCGGGGCTTTTCTTTTAATTCTGGATTAGTAATATCTGTTAAGTTGTTCTTTAGATAATGTTCTAAATTAGCTTTAATGTAATCTGACTTCGCGCCGAACTCCTCAAGACTACGATAAGTTTCCTCATCGCACATAATACTAAACATCAAATGTTCGATTGTTACATACTCGTGATTTAATTTACGAGCAATGTCAATAGCATGTTCAAAAACAGCCTGTAATTTATCACTGGGTTCTAGCATGTTTGTTATTTTTCCTCATTTTCTTAATTGCTAAATCTAACTTTAATTTACTAATTCTATCAGTATAACATATTCCGTTAAGATGGTCAAACTCATGTTGAAAACATTTTGCCAAATACCCGTCCATCTTTACTTCATGTAAGTTTCTGTCTCTGTCATAGAACTTTGCTTGTATCCATTCAGGTCTTGATACTTTAAAATATAAACCTGGAAAACTTAAACAGCCCTCGTCATCTAATACTAGCGTATCACTAATTTCAGTGATCTCAGGATTAAAAACAGCAAAAGGTTTAGGAAAGCCTGGAATAGTAGTGCTTCCCATAACAAATACTCTTTTCAATAATCCTATCTGATTAGCGGCAAGTCCAATGCCTTTGTTTTGTATCATAAATTCACACATATCTTTTTCTAGTTGTGAAGCATCGCCGTCCTTTTCAAAATCCCAAGGCTCGGCAACTTGATATAATGTTTCTTGTTGACCTAGTTTAAACTTTTCCATTTCTCAAATCCGAAAGTGTTTTAATTTCATGTTTGCTTAATTTCTTTGGTATTCTTACTTTTAATTTAATTAATAAATTTCCTTTAGCACCATTATGTGGATTCGGTAAACCTTCACCTGTTACTCTTAGTACAGTATCAGGTTGTGATCCAGCCGGTACAGATACAGTAAATGTTTTTCTATCTAAAGTAGTAACAGAAATATCAGTTCCTAACATAACATCGTATACATTAATGTTTTGTTCTATGATAAGATCGTCTTCTTGTCTTTTAAATGTATGATGCCTTCTAACGTTAACACGGACAATTAAATCGCCTGCCGGATATCTAGGATTGCTGTGATCTCCCATTTGCGGATATCTAATTTGAGATCCGTGGTGTACACCTTTAGGAATGTTAATTGTTACTAATTTTGTGTTACCGTTTCTGAATCCAATTTGTGCGTCAATAGTCTTACCAAATAGCACATCTTCTAGTTCAATTTGAACTTCAGCATGGATCGGAGGATTTCTGTTTGGTGCTTGTCTAGCAAATCCAAAGTTCTGAAACATATCTCCAAACACATCTTCAAAAGGATTTTGTCCTCCTGCGAAGTTTGAACTATTATAATGTCTTTGTGGATTATCGTACATAGCACGTTTCTGTGGATCTTTTAGTGTGCTATATGCTTCGTTAACTTTTTTAAATTCAGCCTCATCGCCACCACGGTCAGGGTGGTGTTTCATAGACTTCTTTTTATACGCCTTGCGTATATCTTCGTCTGAAGCGTTTTTATTAATACCGAGAATAGAATAGTAGTCCATACAATTACTTATCGTACAGACTACCTTGAAGATTTATTATTGATTTACTTTTTCTTATCGGAGTATGCGTTCGCACCAAAATAGGCTGCCACTAACGCAGAAATCGCTACAAAGTAAGTTGGAGCAATGTCGCCAATAATTGCCGCGGCTTTATCTAAACCAAACAAAGAAGTAATCATAATTGTTGTAGGATAAAGTAACATTCCAAACAACGCAAACCATGTCATGTATCTCATCGCATCACGACGAGCATCAGCATCTTCTAGTGCCTTGCGTTTAAATTCTAGATCCATAGCCGCTTCTTCTGCGCTAATGTGACCATCACCATTACGGTCCATGTCTCTTGCTACGTCAGCATCGACTTCGACTGTAACTGTTTTCTTTTCTTCATCTGCCATTTTAATCGCTCCTTAATGTATGATAAAGTATTTATTTTGCTTCGGGTTGAATTTCCTCTGGCTTTACTGCTTCTTCGTAGTATAGAATAATTTGTTTTTGCTGTTCGATATATCTACGAAGTTCAGCAAAGTTTAGAGAAAGGTTTTCGTAATCTTTTACAGAGATAGCAATGTAAGCATCGCCGCCGTTCTTAGCTTCGAAGTCTTTTACAAATTCGTCATAATTTTCTTTTGAAACCACATAGATTTTAATGTCATTCAGTTGAACTGGTTTAGGCCAAGCAACTGTTGGTACAGTAGTTTTTACTGTATTAGTTACTACTTGTATCTGTGGTTCCGGTCTGAGCATCGAGCATCCCGTTGTCAGGAGCAGTGATAGACTCAAGATCATCCCATAACTTATTAGTCGCATTTTGCATTCTCTGTTGAATTAAACCTGGCTTTTTATTTGCCAAGTGTGTTAGATTGTGTTTTTGTAGAGTAGAACGAAGTTCATCTCCGTACTGCTCTGCTTTTTGTAAATCTGTACTTAGTTGTGTGTTTAGTTCGCCTAGTCTTTTGGACTCTGCTCTTTCAAGTTGTAATGATTGTTCACTAGTTTGAACAGCAATTTCCATTTTAGCAACATTGGCTCTAGCAGTTTCTAAATCACTTTGAAGTTTTTTGACATAGAAAACACCACCAGCGGCCGCTGAAAGTAATACTAAAATCATCGCAATTCTAATTGAACTAAACATAAAAGTATTTACCCTAGTAATTCAGCAAGTGTTTTTGGTCCAGCAATACCATCTGCTACTAAATCATTTTCATGCTGCCATGCCTTCAGTGCACGCTCAGTACCTGGTCCGAAGACACCGTCTGCACCAATACCTAATGCCTCTTGCATCATTTTAACGCCTTCGCCGCGGCAACCTTTACGTAGTACACCAATATCATCAATATCGATTGTTTCACCATCATCTTCGCCTAGATCTTCAGCATCCATACCAAGTACTTCCATAGCATGTTTGTAACGTCTTTGACGATCTTCTAGTCCGATATTACCACCGTTGATCTTCTTAGTCATCTTTACAACATCGTCTGTGTCAGCAATGTCGTTTAGGTTGTTTGCGTCCCAGAACCAGCAAGCTGATTCAATAGCGCCTGCTGGCGTTGCTACGTACTCTGCCGCTTCTTCTGCTGTCATGTCTACGCTCTTACCAAAACGTGTATAGTTATCACGACCAGTAAGTTGCTTTAGTCCACGACCACGGAAACGCCAGCCGTCACCTTCTTCGACGTTGCCCATCTTGTACTTACGGAACTCATCGTTGTAAACACGGTTGGCAATCATCTCTGGATTGCGAGCATACTCATCTGCGTCTGCTTTTGGCGCATCACCGAAGTAACGACCAAATACCGCACGAAGTGCTTTCGCACTATAATTTAGATTTTCTTCAAGGCGCTTAAAGCCGCCTGATTCGTGAGCGCACTGACTTAGGAAGTGTGCTACTCTGCGCTCTGTAGTAATGCCATACTTTGGCAATAGTTCGCATAAAGCATCATACCAGTTATCAGGATTATCATCAATAATCTCTGCTAGGTGCTCTTTCGTAAAGTCAAATTCAAAACTCATTTGTATATCCCTTCTTTTTAATAGATTTTAATCTTCATGGCTTTTTTGCCGTTTTCTAGAACAAAGTCATCACCGTATTTTGTAATGTTCATTTCCCCTAGTAGTTTAGTTAACCAAAGTACTTCTGCTGTACTCTTAGTATCTAATTTAATTGTTTCTGATAATTCTTTGCTTATATCTTTAGCAAGACCGAATGATTCAAGTTTAAAAGACAATGAAACTCCAAACGGTTTTTTAATAGTAATAGTATCGCCTTCGACAATTAATTCGTCTTTATATGTTTTACCAAAGAACTTGTTGATACTTTCTACCCTAATGTTTTCCATCATTGTGTCGTATTCAACCGGAGACTTACTAATAACTTCTGCTAGAGAATCTAATCCGTAGGTGCTGTTGCTTTTATAATGTTTAAAGTTCCAACAATCAACTCCTGATAGTTTAGTAATACCGTTGGCTAGTTCTTTGATGTTGTTTGGTAAGTCAGCATCTCTTTGTAGCTCAACAAACACATGATAGTCACCATTACTGTCTTCTCCAGCACTTACGTCACTGTCTAATACAAAGTTATATCCTTTTTCGATAAACTCCATCATATCACGAGCAGGTGATCTTTCTTTTGCTATAAAAGATAAAACACAAACATCTCTATCATCGCCCATTTTACTTTGAAAAGAATCTACATGGAATGTATCTAAAATTAAACCATTTAAATCATTTGCTCTCAAACCCATTATTCTTCTCCTGTATCAGCAGTAGTGATAGCATCATCCGGCGAATCAATATTTGGCGTTGGTGCTTTATAATTTTTAGTATTTGCTGATAAACTTCTATAGCCTTTATCAATATCAAACATTAATTTTTTAGGAATTTTAACTTCTACTTCCCAGATAGTTTCAACATCAACTTTACCCTTTTTAGTTCCGGGTCTAATGTCATCTGGTGTTTTAATCTTTCTTACAGTTTTTAGTTCATCTTTTTTAAACTTAACAGTACAACCATAATCTAATAAACGTTGTCCGCCTTTTGGATTAGGCATCTTTTTTTCAGGCCACATCCATGTACACGTAACGAAATATTTTTCTTCTTTGGGACCTTGGACTAATTCGCCGTCCTCCCAGTTCTCATATACATATACACCTAATTCGTCTAATACACGCTCATAGTCCTTGAGCATGTTTAAAACGTTATTAGATCCATATACGTTTTCGATATTTTGTAAGATTGATTTTAGTTCAGCCATGTTTTATTCCTCATATATATTTATCTTAGCAGAATCTTTAAAGCATCTTTTTATTTCAGATTAGTCGACTTAAATAAAAATGTGTTCGGCAAGTGAGCACGACATAAAGGAGGGTTCTAATTGCCAACACTATTTCGTCTTAAAATAGGAGGCTATCCTTTGAAGAAAAGAAAAAGAGCAGCCAAACAGGCTGTAGACCACAATCAAAACGTAATACAATTAAATAAATTTATTCCACAGAAAAAAAGCAAAGTCACAATATATCCCAAAAATCTAAGTCAAGAAGATTACTTGCTAAAGTTACAAGACTATAGCAAGGATATTGTCTTTGCGATTGGACCTGCGGGTACAGGCAAAACTATGATTGCTTGTCAACACGCAGTGAAGATGTTCCAAGAAGGTGTTGTGGATAAAGTAGTTGTTACCCGTCCTGCTGTAAGCGTGGATGAACAACATGGGTTTTTACCGGGAGATCTTAATGAAAAGATGGCACCGTGGACAAGACCTGTTTTTGATGTATTTGAGGAGTATTTTTATGCTAAAGAAATACAAGGGTTTATAGCAGAAGGCATCCTTGAAATTTCTCCCTTAGCTTATATGAGAGGAAGAACATTCAAGAATAGTATTATCATTGCTGACGAGATGCAAAACGCAACTCCTAGTCAAATGAAGATGCTATTAACTAGACTCGGTACTGGATCTAAAATGATCGTTACCGGTGACCTACAACAAGCAGACCGCCCACAGAAAAATGGACTGTTGGAATTCTTAAATTTATATGATAACTTTGAGAATAACAAACGGGTAGACGTCTGTAAATTTTCAGCGGAAGATATTGAACGCCACGAAGCAGTCAAAGAAATCCTCGCAATTTATGGAGAACTAGACGATTAAACAGAACTAAAATAGTTGGGTAGTGCTAGAAATAGCACTACTCTTCTAAGAACTTAATGCGGTCTTCCATTACTTGATACGTTTCGTATTCAGGATAAGGTTCCTTCTTTTCAGTAATGTTAGGCCATACTAGCGATTTTTCTTCGTTGTATTTGTACCAATCAACTGAAGAGTCTCCTAGACTAATATCATTGTCTGAAATAATTGCTTCTTCAGGACATTCAGGAACACATACTCCGCAATCAATACATTCACTTGGATTAATTACTAGCATGTTTTTACCTTCATAAAAACAATCCACTGGACAAACTTCCACACAATCTGTATGTTTACACTTGATACATTTATCGTTGACTAGATATGTCATTGACAAAGGTCCTCATACATATATGTGTATTGTCTGTGCTTACTTCGATCATAAGTGTATAACGGAATAAACCCGAATAATTTTTTAAAAATAGTTGTATTCACTGTCCTACCCAATTCCAAACTCCTCTTATTGCTAAAAGCAAATAAAATAATTCCATTAATGCTCGAGGCGTATCTCCGTCTTTCCACCCCATGTAAATCCATATACTACAACTAAAACAAGCAATAAACCATCCTAGCCATTGTAGCTCTGGATCGCCTCCACTTAGTATGAAGGCACCTAGCATTGCTAGTACAAACCCTAGCCAACGCCACCCATCAATATTTTGATAGTATCTTATCTTCAAAGACGTCCTAACTTGACTAGTGTAGCTGAAAGATTAATTTCAGGATCACTAATCAATGTATGATCAACCAAGCCTTGCTTGATAATCAAAATTGCCTTCTCTTGATTTTCTTCATCGCCAAAT
>Ga0209138_1000199_pt1 | contig 61508 bp, 69 predicted proteins | sample SaaInl3SG_22_DNA_FD_184645 | JGI IMG/M metagenome (GOLD analysis project Ga0209138, IMG submission 184645) | Marine microbial communities from expanding oxygen minimum zones in the Saanich Inlet - ESP_153SG_22_DNA (SPAdes) (version 2) | ecosystem: Environmental > Aquatic > Marine > Intertidal...
ACAGTGTTTGAAGACAAGCAAGTGACTGTTCAACAAGAATTAGAGCGCCTTAATTCTACCTTCATACACCCAAAGACAGAATCTGCTCAAACGCTCGACGAGAAGCTAACAACGCCTCTCACGCGTGAATATTCGATGGCTGATCTAGTGCGACGACCCGAGCTGTCATACAGCGATGTTGCGAGCTTAAAGGGTGAGATGGTTCAAGATTTAGCTACGGCGGAGCACATCGAGACGCGAGTGAAATATGCCGGTTACATCGCGCGCCAACAAGACGATATAGACCGTCTGAAACGACATGAAAATACGCCGATACCGGCTGGATTTGATTTTTCAAAGGTCTCTGGATTGTCAAATGAGATTTGTCAGAAGCTGATACAAAATCAACCCAGTAACATTGCTCGGGCGAGCCGTATACAAGGTGTTACACCTTCTGCCTTATCGCTGTTATTAGTTCATTTACGAAGAAGTAGCGAAAAACCCGCTGAACGCATAGCCAGTAATGCGTGACTTTCAGTACGACCTGATTTGCAAAGGGTTGGCCGCACTATCTATCGATGAGAAACGTGCCGTGCAGCTCTATGAGTATCTCCAGTTGCTACAGAAGTGGAACAAGCCGTTTAACTTAACGGCGATTAAAAAAGCTGAAGAAATGATTCCGAAACACCTCATGGATAGTCTTTCAATATTGACACACCTTGGCGGTGCTCGCCGTATTTGCGACGTCGGAACAGGAGCAGGACTGCCAGGTATTCCACTCGCAGTTTGCTGTCCAGAAACAGAGTTTGTACTCTTAGACAGCAACGGAAAGAAAACCCGCTTTCTCCATCAAGCAAGGCGCCATCTAAACTTAAACAACGTCACTATCGTTGAGGGACGCGTTGAAGACTTTCAACCGGAGGAAGGTTTTGACGCCGTGTTGAGCCGAGCGTTTGCCGACTTGACGCGAATGGTTCAGGTGACACAGCACCTGCTGAAAAAAAACGGTGTTTGGCTCGCTATGAAGTCTCAAACACTCGAAACCGAGAAGGCAGCGCTGGATCCACGTATTGTTCTCGTTGATCAGCGGGCGCTTCTAGTGCCAGGCCTGAACGAAGTGAGGCAGCTTGCGGTGCTTAAGTGTGCCGAGACAACACTATGAAAATCATCGCTGTCGCAAATCAAAAAGGGGGTGTTGGTAAAACTACGTCTAGCGTCAACTTGGCGGCCTCACTTGCTCAAATTGGACAGCGCGTTTTGTTGGTGGACATGGATCCACAGGGCAACGCGACGATGTCTTCTGGCATAGAAAAAAACAAACTTGAGCGCTCCGTGCTTGACATGTTGCTCAACGAGTCGACATTGGCGGAATGTTTAATCACTTCACCTTCGGGCGGGTATGGTGTGCTTCCTGCGAACGGTGATCTTACAGCGGCTGAAGTAGAACTCATCGATATCGATGGGAAAGAACTGCGCCTCAAAGCCGGTTTATCACAAGCCGCAGCGTCGTTTGACTATGTGTTAGTGGATTGTCCACCGTCGCTTAACATGCTGACTGTAAACGCCATGGTGGCCTGTGATTCAATTTTGATTACGATGCAGTGCGAATATTTTGCACTTGAGGGGTTGTCGGCGTTACTCGGCACCGTGAGGCGCATTAACGAGACGGTTAACTCTGACTTAGAAATCGAGGGTATTCTTCGAACAATGTATGATCCCCGCAACTCACTGACGACGGAAGTATCAGAACAATTATTCAGTCATTTTGGTAGCTTGGTTTATCGAACGGTTATTCCGCGTAACGTTCGGCTGGCAGAGGCACCCAGTCACGGGGAGCCAGGGATTGTTTATGACAGGTATTCACGCGGTGCTCGTGCTTATATGGCACTGGCTGAAGAGTTTCTGCGCAGACAGTAAAGGCCAATGTCCCCAGGAAAAGTGAATGACCACAAAAAAAAGAAAACTTAATAGGGGCTTAGATGCCCTGCTTGGCGCCGAATTAACAACAAAAGCGGCGGTCAGCAACGTGTCGTCTAACGCGGGTTCAGGGCAAAGTGAGCTGCGCCAAATTCCACTGGAACAACTGCAACGCGGTCAATATCAGCCACGTAGAGATTTTGATGAGACTGCGCTCAATGAGCTGTCGGATAGCATTAAAGCCCAAGGGGTGATGCAGCCTATTGTCGTGCGACTTGTCGCCGGTAATCGATACGAGATTGTTGCTGGGGAGCGACGTTGGCGCGCCAGTCAGCGCGCGTCTCTTGATGTTATTCCTGCCATTGTTCGTCAGATTAGTGACGAAACAGCGATCGCAATGGCTTTAATTGAAAACATTCAGCGCGAAGATTTAAATTCAATCGAAGAAGCGCGAGCTCTAAAGCGTTTGCAAACAGAGTTTGACTTAAGCCAACAAGAGATCGCAACCGCAGTGGGTAAGTCGCGGCCAGTGATTGCGAATCTTTTGCGGCTCTTAACGCTTGAACCCGAAGTTGCTGAGATGCTGGAAACAAGGGCCATTGGCGCAGGGCACGGGAAAGTGTTGTTGGCGCTTGAGGGTGGTGGTCAGATAAGGGCTGCGCGCAAAGTGGCTCAAGGAAAGTTGTCTGTTCGTCAGACCGAGGCGTTGGTTAGGGCGTTGTTGTCGCCTAAAGGCGCTGCCGCGCCGGTAGCGAAAGACCCTGATATAGATCGACTGGCACGGCAGCTGTCAGACCGGTTTGGCACAAAAGTGACTATTGAAAATAAAAACGGGCGCGGCAGGTTAGTCATTCAGTACAGCGACCTTGATGTGCTTGACGGTATTTTAAACCGTATCCAATAAAAATTGGCATTTTGCTTTGTTGATGCTGTTTGGCAATTCGAATAAACTTGCGCGCGCTTGAGGGTCTGAGCACTTAGGAGCACTTAGTGGTTGAGTACACGCGCATAACGCTTGCTCGTCACCTTGCAAAGGCGCTTTTGTATTCCAGTGTTGTGATCGGGGTTGTGTCACTGGGCGTTGGGTTGCTACTCGATGCTGGCGCGGCGATCGCTGTTTGGGTCGGAGCGGCGATAGTGGGACTGCCACAGGTGTGGCTCGCCACAAGCTTGTTCAGTCGTTTTGGTGCGCACGCTCCAACGCTACTGGGGATCGCAAAGTTTAGTTTAAGTGCGTTGTTGTTTGGTGTTTGGTTTGCGAAATCACCAAACCCGCAGGCCGGGCCGGTGTTTTTGGGCGCGGTATTGTTATTAGTGTGTAGCCCGGTGTTTTATTTCTGGGTTGCGAAACAAAAGAGTTAAAGGCGTGTCGCCGCAGTGAGCGTGCGACTAGATGGGGCAGCAACGAATGGCGGCGACTGGTCAAGAAAAGACAGTTTCGGACTACATTGTCCACCACCTAACAAATCTGACGTACGGTAAGTTACCGGAAGGTTTTGATCGTTACGACGGACACACAGTCAGTGCCGGCGGCGAGTGGGTCTATGCGCATGGTGCCGACGAAATCGCCGCGATGGGCTTTAATGCGATTCACGTTGACTCGCTTGCGTGGTCTATTGGTTTAGGCGTTATTTTTTGCGCACTCTTTCGTTGGGTTGCGGTTCGCGCGTCGGCCGAGACCCCTTCTGGATTGGTTAACTTTATCGAGATGGTTGTTGAGTTCATTGACAACCAAGTTAAAGACACGTTTCACGGACAAAACAAACTGGTTGCGCCGTTGGCGCTGACAATTTTTGTCTGGGTCTTTTTAATGAACCTCATGGATTTAATACCGGTCGATGTCGTACCGGAGCTGATGGTCTTGGTAGGCGTTGAGTACCAAAAAATAGTCCCGTCGACGGATCCCAATATCACCATGGGCATGGCGGCAGGTGTGTTTATTTTGATGTTGTATTACTCAATCAAAGTGAAAGGCTTTGGTTTTGCCAAGGAGCTTGCGTTTAACCCCTTTAACCACTGGGTGTTTATTCCCGTTAACCTATTCATGGAAATTGTAGGTCTATTGGCTAAGCCGTTTTCGTTGGGGCTGCGATTGTTCGGGAACATGTACGCGGGTGAAATGATTTTCATTTTGATTGCTGCGCTATTTGGTGCCGGTATTCTCTGGGTGTTACCCGCTTCTCTTTTACAGATCGGTTGGGCAATTTTCCACATTCTGGTTATTACGCTTCAGGCGTTTATTTTTATGGTTCTTACGATCGTGTACCTCAGTATGGCGCACGAGGACCACTAGTTTTTGAACTTCCATACTTAGACTCAATAGGAGACAACAATGGAAATGATCTACATCGCAGCTGCGATCATGATGGGCTTGGGTGGCATGGGTGCCGCTATTGGCGTGGGTATTTTGGGCGGTAAGCTCATCGAAGGATCTGCGCGACAGCCAGAGCTGGCTTCACGCCTACAGGGTACGTTCTTCTTAGGCGCGGGCCTGGTTGATGCGATCCCCATTATTGGTGTTGGTATCTCTATGTACCTCATCTTTGTGGTTGCAGGCTAAAAAAACCATCGGCTCCTCACCGGTGATCCGGTGAGCGTTATACCCACAGGAGACTACTGTGAACATTAATCTGACCATTATCGGACAGATCGTGGCGTTTATTGCGTTCGTCGCTTTCTGCATGCGATATGTGTGGCCGCCGATTCTCGCTGCCATGGAAGAGCGCCAGCAAAAAATTACTGATGGTCTCGCCGCCGCCGATCGTGCAGGTCACGATTTAGAGCTCGCTCAAAAAGCAGCGGTGGATCGGCTTGCTGAAGCAAAGAAAGAAGCCGCGGTGATCGTTGACTCTGCTAATAAGCGAGCGGCTACGCTTGTGGATGAAGCAAAGGTGGCCGCCGTTGCAGAGGCGGACCGCGTTAAAGAGCTCGCCACAGCTGAAGTTGAGCGCGAAAAGGCTCAGGCGAAGGAACAGTTGCTTGCACAAGTCAGTGCACTTGCGGTTTCGGGTGCTGAAAAGGTCTTGGGAGCGGAGATTGACGCGGACAAGCACGCTGCGATTCTTGAGCAGCTGGTTAAGGAGCAGTAAGCGTGATCGAGCCAACAACATTGGCAAGGCCTTACGCGCGCGCAGCATTTCAGTTTGCCGTCGATAATACTGCGGTTGATGTTTGGTACGAGGCGCTTCAGCTGCTTACGTCCGTGGTTGCAGAACCCAGGGTTGCGCGTATTTTAGACGATCCTGCCAGCACCGCGGTGCAACGTGCCGAAACAGTATCTGCTGTGTTGGGTGACGACGCGCCAGCGGGTTTGTCGCAATTTGTCGCGGTCCTGTCTGAAAACCACCGATTGTCATTGACGGGCGAAGTGACGCGGTTGTTTGCGGAGCTCAAGGCGTCGTTGGACGCAGCAACAAACGTCACACTGACGAGCGCGTTTGATGTTAACGATGAAACGGTTGAAACACTTTCTTCCGCGTTAAAAGCAAAACTGGGTAAAACAGTCGACATGACTGTTAAAACAGACTCCACCCTTCTAGGCGGAGCCATTATTCGAGCTGGCGATATGGTTATCGACGGCTCAGTTCGTGGGCGCTTGCATAAGCTAGCGACTGCGTTGAAATCTTGACAGAGGAACCGGTCATGCAACAACTGAATCCTTCAGAAATCAGCGACATCATCAAGCAGCGTATTTCGCAGCTCGATGTTGCTTCGCAAGCGACAAACGAGGGCACTATCGTCTCAGTAACGGACGGTATTATCCGAATTCATGGACTCACCGAAGTTCAATACGGTGAGATGGTTGAGTTTGAGGGCAATGTCTTCGGCTTAGCGCTTAACCTCGAACGAGACTCGGTTGGCGCGGTTGTACTTGGCGATTATAAGCAGCTCGCCGAGGGTCAAACCTGTCGTTGCACGGGCCGTATTCTCGAAGTCCCGGTGGGTCCTGAGCTTCAGGGCCGTGTTGTCGATGCACTGGGTAACCCCATTGACGGTAAAGGTGCGATCGACGCGCAGTTAACCGATGCGATTGAAAAGATCGCCCCAGGCGTTATCGCTCGGCAGTCGGTTGACCAGCCTGTACAAATTGGGCTCAAAGCCATTGATGCGATGGTGCCGATTGGTCGTGGTCAGCGGGAATTGATTATTGGGGATCGCCAAATCGGTAAGACAGCGATTGCGATTGACGCCATTATCAATCAAAAAGACACCGGTATTAAGTGCGTTTACGTTGCCGTGGGCCAGAAGGCTTCTTCTGTTGCTTCCGTGGTGCGTAAACTTGAAGAGCACGGTGCCATGGATCACACCATCGTTGTTGCCGCAAACGCGTCTGACCCCGCAGCAATGCAGTACTTAGCACCGTTCGCCGGTTGCACTATGGGCGAGTATTACCGCGATCGCGGTGAAGACGCGCTGATCATCTATGATGATCTTTCAAAGCAAGCCGTTGCTTATCGTCAAATTTCTTTGTTGCTTAGACGTCCGCCTGGCCGTGAAGCCTATCCTGGTGACGTCTTTTATCTCCATTCACGTTTGTTAGAGCGTTCAGCACGGGTCAATGCAGATTACGTTGAAGCGTTTACAAACGGTGAAGTGAAGGGTCAAACGGGCTCGTTGACCGCACTGCCAGTGATCGAAACGCAGGCTGGTGATGTCTCTGCGTTCGTACCGACTAACGTGATTTCGATTACGGATGGCCAGATTTTCTTGGAGGCCGACATGTTTAACGCAGGCGTTCGTCCAGCGATGAACGCCGGTATCTCGGTGTCGCGTGTTGGTGGCGCTGCTCAGACCAAAATTATTAAGAAGCTTTCAGGCGGTATTCGAACAGCGCTCGCTCAGTACCGTGAGCTTGCCGCTTTTTCTCAATTTGCTTCAGACCTCGATGATGCGACTAAAGCTCAGCTCGAACACGGCGAGCGCGTTACTGAGCTCATGAAGCAAAAGCAGTACGCACCGCTCTCAACGGCAGAAATGGGCGTACTGTTGTACGCGGCCAACGAGGGTTACTTGAAGTCGGTTGAGGTGGATAAAGTGGCCGATTTTGAATCGTCTCTTTTGTCTTATATGCACGCAGAGCATGGTGCCTTGATGCAAGAGATTGTGTCAGACGGAAACTGGAACGACGATCGTGAGGCTGCATTTAAGTCGGGCTTGGACACGTTTGTTGCGACGCAGACTTGGTAATTAACGATGGCAGCTGGTAAGGAAATTCGCACTAAGATCACGAGTATTCAAAGTACTCAGAAGATTACCAGTGCAATGGAAATGGTCGCGGCAAGTAAGATGCGCCGCGCGCAGGACCGCATGGAAGTGGGCAAGCCGTATGCCCGTCGTATGCGGTCGGTGGTGGGTCATATCGCTAATGCTTCGGCGGAGTACCGACACGCCTACATGCAGCAGCGCGCAGTAAAACGCGTCGGCTACATTGTCATCTCCTCCGACCGAGGCCTGTGTGGCGGATTGAACATTAACCTGTTCAAGCGTGCACTACAGTCCATGAAGGCGCATTCAGAAGAGGGTCATGAGATTGACCTGTGTTTGATTGGTGCTAAAGGCCAAACGTTTTTTGGTTCAGTGGGTGGAAACGTGGTCGCGAGTATTCGTGATATTGGCGAGCAGCCAACGGTTGAGCAGTTGATTGGTGCGGTGAAGCTCATGCTTGACGCTTATATCAAAGGTTCAATCGACAAGCTTTATTTGGTGAGTAACGACTTTGTAAACACCATGACGCAATCACCTACGGTGCAGCAACTTTTGCCGTTAGAAGCAGATGACCAAAAGCAGTATTCGCATCATTGGGATTACATTTACGAACCCGATGCGCGTGAGTTGCTTGACAGTCTGCTGGCGCGATACATCGAAGCGCTGGTTTATCAGGCGGTGGTTGAGAACGGTGCTTGCGAGCAGGCCGCTCGAATGATCGCCATGAAGAACGCCAGCGATAATGCGGGTGAGCTAATTGATGAACTTCAATTGGTATACAACAAAGCTCGCCAGGCGGCGATTACGCAGGAACTGTCAGAAATTGTAGGCGGTGCTGCCGCTATTGGATAAGCACGCGTGCGCGTGGTTTTGATTTATGTTGGCGCCATGGCTGAGCGCCGCAGAACAACACAGAGGACTCGAAAATGAGTAGTGGAAAGGTTGTACAGGTTATTGGCGCGGTCGTTGACGTAGAGTTTCCCCGCGACAGCGTTCCCAAGGTGTATGACGCCCTGATTATCACGGACAAAGGCCTGACGCTGGAAGTTCAGCAGCAACTCGGTGACGGTATTGTTCGCGCCATTGCGATGGGTCCATCGGAAGGTGTCAGCCGAGGTCTCTCTGTAGACAATACCGGTGCTCCCATTGCGGTTCCGGTTGGAATAGAAACGCTTGGTCGTATCATGGATGTACTGGGTAACCCTATTGATGAGCGCGGACCAATCGGTGAACAAGAGCGATCGTCGATTCACCGCGCGGCTCCCGCCTATGAAGAACTCGCAGCGTCTGACGAGTTGCTTGAGACCGGTATTAAAGTCATTGACTTGGTTTGTCCGTTTGCAAAGGGCGGGAAGGTCGGGCTCTTCGGTGGTGCTGGTGTTGGTAAAACGGTCAACATGATGGAACTGATTAACAACATTGCGACCGAGCACTCGGGCCTCTCCGTATTTGCTGGTGTGGGTGAACGGACACGAGAAGGTAATGACTTTTACTACGAGATGCAGGAATCTAAAGTCGTCAACGTAGAGAACCTACCCGAATCAAAAGTCGCAATGGTTTATGGGCAGATGAACGAGCCGCCCGGAAACCGTCTTCGAGTGGCTTTGACGGGTTTGACCATGGCTGAGAAGTTCCGTGACGAGGGACGAGACGTCCTCTTATTCGTTGATAATATTTACCGGTACACGCTGGCGGGAACCGAGGTGTCAGCGCTCCTCGGCCGTATGCCCTCAGCGGTGGGTTATCAGCCCACACTGGCTGAGGAAATGGGTGTCCTTCAGGAGCGAATCACGTCGACTAAGACTGGTTCTATTACGTCGATTCAGGCCGTATACGTTCCGGCGGATGATTTGACGGACCCTTCTCCTGCGACAACGTTTGCGCACCTGGACTCGACGGTCGTTTTAAGCCGCGATATTGCAGCGAAAGGAATTTACCCTGCGGTTGACCCACTTGATTCAACCTCGCGTCAGCTTGATCCGCTGATTATTGGTACCGAGCACTACGCCGTCGCGCGAGGTGTTCAATCAGTGCTTCAGCGTTACAAAGAGCTCAAAGATATTATTGCTATTTTAGGCATGGACGAGCTGTCTGAAGAAGACAAGCTCACGGTCGCGCGTGCTCGAAAGATTGAGCGCTTTTTGTCGCAGCCCTTCCACGTCGCTGAAGTATTTACCGGATCGCCAGGTATCTATGTGTCGTTAAAAGACACCATTACTGGCTTCAAAGCAATCTTGGCGGGTGAATACGATCACTTACCCGAGCAGGCGTTCTACATGGTGGGCTCGATCGAGCAAGCTGTCGAGAAGGCCGAGAAGCTCAGCGCGTAATCGGAGGCTGTAATGGCACTGACCATTCACTGCGACATTGTTAGCGCAGAAGCTCAAATTTTCTCAGGTCTTGTTGAACTGCTGGTTGCCAGTGGTTCATCGGGCGAGATGGGTGTGACTTACGGGCATACCCCATTACTGACTGACCTAACGCCAGGAACGGTCCGCGTTGTCATTCAGGGTGGCGAAGAGGAAGTTTACTTTGTCTCTGGCGGTTATTTAGAAGTGCAGGGCGACGTGGTGACTGTTTTGGCAAACACGGCTGTGCGTGGTGAAGACCTTGACGAAGAAGCGGCTGAAGCAGCGCGCAAAGCGGCCGAAGAGGCGCTGGCCAACCAGTCCAGTGAACTCGATTACAGTCTTGCTTCGGCACAACTTGCAGAAGCATCGGCACGGCTTGCAACGTTGAGAAAGCTCAAGAACCGCGCGGGACGTTAACGCCCCCCGTTGTTAAAGGCCTTTTCGTGTCACGTTTGTCTGACTAGAGACGCTATGAACTTTTGCCGTAGCAGTTGTCATACTGCTGTGCGATCCTCCCAGCAAATCACTCGATAGGTTCAGAATGCTCGAAGTTATTGTTCTGGCGGCCGGACGTGGAACACGAATGCGGTCCGCATTGCCCAAGGTTCTTCATCCTATTGGCAAAAAGCCGATGGTCAGCCACGTGATAGACACGGCCCGTGAACTAAACGCGGCTAAGATTCACGTCGTTGTCGGTCACGGTGGTGATGCTGTATCAGATGCTATCGCTGCTGACGATGTAAGCACTTACTCTCAAATAGAGCAACTAGGCACAGGTCATGCGACGCTCACTGCTGCGCCTTTTTGTAGCCCAGAGAGCACTGTATTGGTGCTTTTTGGCGATGTGCCGCTTCTCTCGTCTGATGTACTCGTCGACGTTGTACACAGTGCCAGTTCTGGAAATCCAGTGCTGCTGGCTGCAACGCTTGATGACCCCACAGGGTACGGACGCGTCGTGCGCAATGCCGCGGGGGATTTTGCAAAAGTAGTCGAACATAAAGATTCCACGGCAACCGAGCGGGAGATTGTGGAGATCAACACCGGGGTGCTGGCGGCCAAAGGGGCCGATTTACTGGGATGGCTTAGGCGTGTCACTAATGACAATGTGCAGGGTGAATACTATTTACCTGACGTTCTGGGTCTGGCCATTGAAGACGGGGTGTTGGTCAACGTGGTTGTGACAGATCGGGCCGATGAGATTTTAGGTGTGAATGACCGACTCCAGTTAGAGCACATTGAGCGATCGTTCCAACGCAAGCAGGCCCAAGCGCTGATGTCCGCGGGTGTGCACGTTGCGGACAGTAGTCGACTCGATATTAGAGGATCACTGTCGTGTTCCGAAGATGTATTCATTGATGTAAACGTGCTGATCGAAGGTGACGTGGTCATTGGTCGCGGGGCCGTCATCGAGGCGAATTGTGTGTTGAAAGACTGTGTGATTGGTGAAGGCGCGCAAGTGCGTGCGTTTACACACATCGAAGGCGCAAGGGTTGGCCCAGACTGTCAAGTTGGGCCCTATGCACGCTTACGGCCCGGTGCAGACCTTGGGGTGGGTGCTAAGGTGGGCAATTTTGTGGAAGTGAAAAACAGTACTTTTGGCGACGGCGCAAAAGCGAACCATTTGGCTTATGTGGGTGATGCTAGCGTGGGTGCTGGATCGAATATTGGCGCAGGCACGATAACCTGTAACTACGATGGGGCGAATAAACACCGTACTGAGCTTGGTGATCATGTGTTTATAGGGTCAAACAGTACCCTCGTTGCGCCCATCCAGATTGAAGACAACGGCTTTGTTGCCGCGGGCTCGACCATTACGTCGAAGGTGGGTTCGTCTCAGCTGGCGGTTGGACGCGCCAAGCAACGAAATATTGAGGGGTGGAGTCGCCCCGAAAAACCGGAAAAGTAGGAGTATTTATGTGCGGAATTGTCGCGGCCGCAGCACAACGCGAAGTATCAGAGATTTTGCTCGAGGGCTTACGGCGGCTTGAGTATCGTGGCTATGACTCCGCCGGCATGGCGCTGATTGATAATGATCAGGCACTACAGCTTCACAAGTGCCAGGGCAAGGTTAAGGGGCTTGAAGAGGCTAACGCATTAAGTCCCATCGTGGGTTGCCGCGGTGTTGCGCACACGCGTTGGGCCACACACGGCGCACCGACCGCTGCAAATGCGCACCCCCACATCGCCGGGGATCGAGTCGCGTTGGTTCACAACGGCATTATTGAAAATCACGCAGCGCTTCGCAGCGACTTAGAAGCCCGCGGCGTGACGTTTCAATCAGAGACCGACACCGAGGTGATTGTTCACCTTGTTCAGGCGCAGTTGGAAGCGGGATCAACGCTGTTTGACGCGGTGAGAGAAACGGTGACAAAACTACAGGGTGCGTATGCACTTGCCGTGGTCGATATTGAGTACGAAAACGAAGTGGTCGTGGCGCGTGAGGGAAGCCCTCTGGTTTTAGGGGTGGGCATTGGTGAGACGTTTGCGGGTTCCGACACACTGGCTTTGCGTCAAGTCACTGACACGTTTGTCTATCTTGAAGACGGTGATCTGGCGATTTTAAAGCCCGGTGGTTATCGTATCTTTGATTGCAATGGTTCTGTCATTGAGCGCGATAAAACCCGTCTTGCGGGCGGTGATAACCAGGCCGACCGTGGTGGCTTTGAGCATTACATGCTCAAGGAAATTTACGAACAGCCCGATCGACTGCGCGACACGCTCACATTTACTGAGCTTGATGATGCGTTATTTGGTGACGCTGCTGCTGAGGTCTTTGATCAAGTGCAAGCGGTTCAGATTATTGCCTGCGGGACCAGCTATCACGCAGGTTTGGTTGCTCGTCATTGGCTCGAGGGCTTTGCGGGTGTGCCTTGCCAAGTTGAAGTCGCCTCGGAGTTTCGTTATCGGCGGTCCGTTTCATTACCCGGTACGCTCGTGGTGACTATTTCTCAATCGGGTGAGACGGCGGATACTCTGGCCGCCATTAAACATTTACCCGACGATTATGCCCTTGCGAAGCTTGCGATCTGCAACGTTGACCACAGCGCCATCGTTCGCGCGAGCGACCTTGTGTTCCTGACTCGAGCTGGGCCTGAAATTGGTGTGGCGTCGACGAAAGCGTTTACCACGCAGCTCGCTGCGCTCATGGTGCTTATGGCGTGTATTGCTCGTCGCCAACCCGCGAGCATCTTGGATGAGGCCTTAGTGAAGCAGGCCATTGCTGAAATTCCGTCGGCGGTTGAAGCCACACTTGCTCAGAACCCTAAAATAGCGGCACTGGCGCCTAGTTTTGTCCATCGCGACCACGCCCTATTTCTTGGACGGGGTGTTTATCATCCGGTTGCTAAGGAGGGTGCGCTCAAGCTCAAAGAGATTTCTTATATTCACGCGGAGGCCTACCCTGCAGGGGAGCTTAAGCACGGCCCATTGGCGCTCGTCGATGACAAGATGCCTATTGTGGCGGTTGCGCCCAACGACCAGCTTTTGGATAAGCTCCGTTCGAACCTTGAAGAAGTTCGCGCGCGCGGTGGTCAACTGTTTGTGTTCGCTGACCAGGCGGTTGGTTTTGAGAGCGGCCCCGGTGTAACAGTGATTGATGTTCCCTCCGTGTCAGAGCTTGCAGGGCCTATCGTGTATACAGTGGTGCTTCAGATGCTGTCTTACCATGTTGCGGTTGCCAAGGGTACGGATGTGGATAAGCCGCGTAACCTCGCCAAGTCGGTTACTGTAGAGTAGGTTTTGCCCGTTGTTTACGTTGTTGTTGGTTTAAATGACGCCGCTCATGAAACACTTAAAATAAAAAATAATTTATATAGAGTGTTTCACTTGAGCGCGGGTACAAAGTGCCCGGTTTTATCGCTGTGGATAATTTCTTCCCTGATGTCAAAATTGCTTATTCGATAGGCCCATTGGAACTCTGGGCGCGGCGGCATTATCCTCGGTACGAATCAATTAGGTTTTTTTAAGTAGCCGAGTCCTTTCTCTGGCCGCTGACTATCTGCCCGGCGTTTTTGATGTCGGGTTTATGGGCCGTCCCTGCCCTTTCGATGTTGCTTTTTAGCCGCCACTGTCAAAACCAAAACACTTATTAATTTATGAAAAATATAAGAGTGTTTTGGTTTTGCGAGCAGTAAAGGATGCGCCCTCCCTTTATAAGATCGGTCAGGCCGGGGAGGCGTGTATCAAACCCCATCGGGAATTCATTGGTTGCCCCTTTATAAAAAACACTTAAATAATTTCAAAAATAATAAAAGTGTTTCGTGATACGATGAGATTCAAGAGTCTGCGAGAGATTTCGTGATGCTAGAAAGGTGTAAGGTTGTGGTTCCCCGAAAGACGACGCAGACCCAAACGCGACGGGTGAGACTCGCGGATGGGTCCTATATCGACCAATCTCACGAGGTAATGACGGAGGTTCGGTATGACCGTTTCGATGGATCGAGTCGAGTCCGTGGGTCTTCTGGCCAAACACTGACTGCGCCAATCCAAATGATCAGACTGTGGGGGACATACTTGCGGGTTGCACTCGAGTGCGAACACAAGACAATCGAATTTGACGGAGTACCGATCACAGTCAACCGAGACTTCTACCAGGGTTGGGATATCGACGCCCTGCTTTACACGAAGTTTAACGACTGGTTTTTTGGTAAGGGCTCTGCTCGTGGACCAGACGGTTGGTTGCAAGGCAGCAACCCCCACCGACATTTGTTTCTCGAGGAAGAAATAGGTGTGTTGAATGCACTGGATTTTGAGGCGGAGTCATTTAGTAATGATCACGTGTATATCAAGGTTCCAAAAAATCGATACCGATCACAGGTGGGACGCGAAGTTGATTTAGCGTTGAAACCCCATCTTTTGGAGTTCGGTGTTACTAAGCGCGTAGATCGGTTTAAGTTGTCCGGCGTAAAGACGCCTTATATCCATCTTCACAAGAGATACAACATTTTGATCCAAAAACTGAATGGCAAGTCGCGCAAGGAAATTATGGACTGGATTAACGAAAATTATGACCACGTTGCTATGGCCAAGCAGCAAGGTCGAACAAAAGTTTATAAAAAAGCAACCAAGACAATAGAACTTTTGGACCCCTCACTGGATAAGCAGGTGATGTCTCACGAGCAATCCGTATCCCGTGAATGGGTCAAAGGCGTAGAGAATTTACGGCGAGTCGCACAGGGTGTGTTCCCTTAGCCGCATGGCGCGCGCGCGGCAATGGACTTTGCAGATATCCCGGCGCAACCACACGCCAACGATGTGATTTGAAAACATGACTGCCGAGGCGATCGGTTTGGGTAATCACACGTCTAATCCCTGCGACACTGGCTGCAAACGTTGGGGGCTGTGGCACGTTTGCTCTATTGGACTTCGCCCTGTACCCGCTGTTTTTCTCAGGTATACTCGCTCGTTTCAATTTTCAAGTGCCGATTAAGCGGCGCTGAGTGAGACGCTAATGGCTGAACCTGCCGTCGGTATCATCATGGGTTCACGCTCCGACTGGGGCGTGATGGAGAATGCCGCGCTCATTTTTGACACGTTGGGCGTGTCTTATGAAACCAAGGTTGTCTCCGCACATCGCACTCCTGATCGACTTTTTGAATACGCGCGATCAGCGCGTGAGCGCGGTCTTCAAGCCATCATTGCAGGTGCTGGCGGTGCGGCGCATTTGCCTGGCATGGCGGCTGCAATGACGCCGTTACCGGTGCTCGGTGTCCCTGTTGACGCGACGGTCCTCAATGGAATCGACGCGCTCATGTCGATCGTGCAGATGCCCAAAGGGGTTCCGGTTGCAACGTTTGCGGTTGGTAAGCCTGGAGCCGTTAACGCCGCCTTATTTGCTGCGGCGATGCTGGCAAATGACGATGCTGTCATTCGTGATGCGCTCGATCGCTATCGAGAGGCACAGTCTGCGAGTGTGCCGATTAATCCTGTTGATTGAGCGGTAGAGCTGTTATGTCAAAAGGTCGTTTAGGCATCATCGGCTGTGGTCAGTTGAGCCAAATGTTAGGCGAGGCGGCGAACAGGCTCGGCTACCGTGTGTCCTACCTTTGCGTCGACGAGACTCCAGTGGTTGAAGGCTTGGGTTCGATTTATTTTCCTGATCAATTAGACGCGTTCCTCGCTGAGTGCGATGCGATTACCGTTGAGCGTGAGAGCCTGCCCGATGCAATGCTGAGGCGTGCAGCTGAGATTGGACTTGCACCGAATTACGAGGCTTTAGTGGTACTGCGCGAGCGTGACACGCAAAAAGCGATGCTCGATCAGCTCAATATTCCTACGTCACCCTGGCGCCTGGTTGAAACACCGGGCGAGTTGGACAATGCGCTTGCCGCCTTACCCAGTGCTCATATGCGCTGTAAACGCACGTTGGGAGGCTATGATGGCGGCGGTCAGTGGCGCGTTAACAGCCAGTCGCTGAATACGATTCCGGTAGACGCCTACCCTGTCATTGCTGAAGCGGAGATCGCCATCGAGACCGAGTACGCCATTGTCATTGGCCGTGATCAAAACGGCCACACCGCATGCTATCCCATGACTGAAAACGCGATGCGTGACGGTATTTTGATAGGCAGCTATGTTCCGTCGGGCATCGCGCCAGAGATGGCTGAGCAAGCCATTGATTACGCCAACCGCCTGGTGGACGCAATGAACTATGTGGGTGTCTTGGCGGTGGAGTTTTTCGTCACTGAGGGACGATTGATCGTTAATGAAATCGCACCGCGCGTTCACAACACCGGTCATTGGACCATAGGGGCCTTGGGCGCTGATCAGTTTACGCAACATGTTGGTTGCGTCATGGGTGAGGCTGTGAGGAATCCGGTCTTCACTGAGGCGGCGGCCATGGTCAATCTGCTGGGCGATGCATTACCGCGCCGAATGCCCGAAGGGCCCATTCGCACCCTGATTCAAACGTACGGTAAAGGGTTCCGGCCGGGTAGAAAGTTGGGTCATATAACGCTAATCGGTCCTGACGTGACTTCAATTAGAGCAGAGGCCGCCGCACTCATTGCTGAGCTGCATGATACGTAACCCCTTAGTATGTTGAGAGGGCTAGGACATTGAATACCCATGTGTTCAAGGCCCCGATCGAGACGTCGCACTTCCTACTCTCTCCAACCACGAAAGACGATTTCGAATCGTTATACGCAATTGCCGCAGACCCGTTTGTGTGGGCGCAACACCCTGAGCGAGATCGATAGCAGCGCGGGAAGTTTGGTTTTTTTTTAACGCTGTTTTGCTTAACAGCTTGGGTTGCTACTCGATTCTCGAAAAACCATCGCAATGCATTATTGGGTCCACACGCTTTTATGGGCTCGATGCGGAGGCCGCGAGTATTCGTATTGGTTTTCCGTTCTTAGCGAGGTTCTTATGGGACACGGGTGCAAATGCTGAGATCAAAGGCGCCTTGTTGGCGCTGAGCTTTAACTATTTCGATACGGTTTTTTTGATATTGGTCCAGAAAACAGTCGATCAATTGCCGCAGTGACCAAGCGCGGTGCAATCTTTAGTCACAACGCGTCAGACGATAAAGCGGTTTATGCGCTGGCAAAGTCAACTTGGAACCAGCAAATTAAGTGCTCGCGTAAAATCGAAGGCCAATTATGAATAGCCAGACTCCCCTACCCGTTAACTTCACTGAAAAGTTCGCGTTGTTTAATGAGCAATGGACCCCCAAAGTCATTGCTCAAATGAATGACTACCAGTTTAAGCTCGTGCGCCTTCAGGGAGAGTTTGTCTGGCATGAGCACACCGATACTGATGAAACGTTTATAGTGCTTGAAGGCTCGCTGATCATCGACTTTAAGGAAGGCTCCGTCACGCTCAATGCAGGAGAAATGGTCGTCGTGCCCAAAGGCTGTTTGCATCGTCCTCGCGCCGCCGCCGAAGCGAAACTACTGCTCGTAGAGCCGGTCGGCGTGGTTAATACTGGCAATGCTCAGTCTGCGCTGACTGCACCCCTCGATGACTGGTTATAGCGTGGTGCGTGTGCACCTTAGGAAAAACAAATGCCTCACCTTTTTACGATCATTGTCGCGGGAATGTTGTTTTATGCGGGTTTTGTGCAGACGTTTTGGGGTAACGCCCCCTACCTAGGCTGGGGAATTACTGTCATCGCTGCATTGGTTTTCGCTGAGCCTGCCGGGCACGTTATGGCGCGTTTAAAGATTTCCGAGCGGCGCCGCAAAATGGTGCATGGCATCACTTTGGTCGTCATTTTGTGGATTTCTTTGGGTGTGGGCGAGCTTTGGGACAAAACGCAGTTGATGTTGGAGCATCTGCCAATGCCACACATCACAGGGTTTTAGTTGACGCTCCTTTTGAGCTTAGCGTTCTTAAACTCGCCGTCTTTGAGCTGTGTGACAATGGATTCACCGTCTGCGCGGCTGCCAATGCCTACGACTTGAACACGGTAAAAGAGCTCTCCAGATCGCGACTCCACCGCTACTTTAGCGTCGAGTCCCTGAGTATTGAGCTCGGCAATAACGGCATCTGCGCGACTGCCCTGGTCATAGGTGTCTACGAAGACAAACCAATTTTCCTGCATCGGGAGTGATTGCAAGCGAATCGGTGTTTTCGCTTTGGCTGCGACAGGCTCCTTGATGTCCTGAACACGAGGCGCAGGTGTCGGAGTCGCTTGAGACTTTTGGGCGCCGGCCGGCGCTTTTCCAATCCAATACGGCCCAGCACTGAGCTGTAAAGACATCCAATCTGACGCCTGTGCGGCATCGCGTTTTGATTCGAAACCTGCCGCTCGTATTCTAAAATACTGCTGCCCGCTCACCTCAGCTTGTACCACTGAAACATTAACGGGCTTGAGCTGCTTTCTCAGTAAGTCTGCTCTGTCGGCAGCGACAGCTCGAGAGGTATGACTCTCCAAGTTGACAAACCAACTGCCGCCAACTTGTGGTGGTGCTGTTGCTGCAGTGGGCTTTTTAGGGGCTCTTGAGAGCTGCGATTTTTCTATAGCATCGGCAGCGCGCTGCGCTTCTCTTTCTTTTAGAGACTCGTTTTCACGCACAAGTGCATTGTATTGTTCTTGGAGATTACCGTTTTGTGTCGTCAGTGCCGCGTAGTCTGACGCTAACTGAGCATCCGGTTCGGCTTTCTTATTTTCAGCGCGCTTGAGTGAGCGAACGGTGTCTTTTAGCGTTGCGATCTCGACATCCGCGGTGCTGCGTGTATCCACCCAAAGACCGCCCATACCCACGGCGGTAATCAGTCCAATCACCGCGATCGCCGAAGCCACCTTGGTGTTGCCGCTTGAAGGCTGAGACTCGGTCTTACTATGGTCCGTTAGCAGTGCTTCCGACGCTGACGGCGCCTCATTGTCTGCTGTCTCTAGTGTCGCGGGCTCCGCGGTTGTCTCGCTCGCGGGTGGCACCTCGAAGTCGTCGTCCTCGAGCCAATCAGTGCTTTCATCAATGTCGTCTTCGTAGTCGCTCGAGGCCTTTGGTTTGAGGCCTTCCGACCAATCGGCCGGTGGCGTGAGTACACGTTTTTTATCGTCTTCTTTATCGTCCATGCTCTGACCTCCTTTACCCCACAATAGAGTATCAGAAAGACGGGTTAAAAATGCCTTACATGGCGTCTCAAATGGCGCTTTCGAGTACACTGTGTGGATGGATGTTTCAGATATTCTCGATGGTTTGAATGAGGCGCAGCGCTCAGCAGTGGCTGCGGAACAAGGCAATCAGCTGGTGCTTGCTGGCGCGGGGTCGGGTAAAACCCGTGTGCTCGTCCACCGGATTGCATGGCTGATTCGCGCAGAAGGGCTCTCGCCTTACTCGGTGATGGCAGTGACGTTTACCAACAAAGCTGCGCGTGAGATGCGGGGCCGTATCGAAGAGATGCTCGGACGGCCGACTCAGGGTCTATGGATCGGTACTTTCCACGGTTTGGCACATCGACTGCTACAAACGCACTGGGCCGAAGCGGGACTGCCCCAGAACTTTCAGATTTTGGACAGTGACGACCAGTTGCGGCTCGTAAAGCGCGTTTGTCGAGAGCTTGGTCTTGACGATGCAAAGTGGCCGCCCCGACAGGCGCAGTGGTTTATTAACGGGCAAAAGGATGAGGGACTCAGAGCCGCTCATATTGATCCCCCACTTGGTGATCTCTACACCAAGACTATGGTTAAAATTTACGCGTCTTACGAAGAGGCTTGCCAGAGAGGCGGTTTAGTCGATTTTGCGGAGCTTTTGCTGCGAGCGCACGAGCTGTGGCTTAAGTCCCCTGAGACACTGGCACATTACCAAGGCCGATTTAATATTTTATTGGTCGATGAATTCCAAGACACGAACTCTATTCAGTACGCTTGGCTGCGGGTGCTGGCGGGGAAAGCGATCCCAATTGTTGCCGTCGGTGATGACGATCAATCCATTTACGGTTGGCGCGGCGCTAAAATTGAAAATATTCAGCGGTTTACTCAGGACTTTAAAGACACACAAACGGTTCGTCTCGAGCAGAATTACCGTTCTACCAAGACCATTTTAGACGCCGCTAATGGCGTTATTTCCCATAACGGCGGTCGCTTAGGGAAAGACTTGTGGACCGATGGCGATGACGGCGATCTCATCAGGTTGTATGCGGGTTTTAATGAGCAAGATGAAGCCCGTTTTATTGTGGAACAAATCCAAGCGTGGACGGATGAGGGAAATACGCGCAAGTCGAGTGCCATTTTGTACCGGTCAAATGCACAGTCCCGAGTCATTGAAGAGGCGCTTATACGTGGGGGTCTTCCCTATCGGATTTACGGTGGCCAGCGATTTTACGAACGCCTGGAGATTCGAAACGCACTGGCGTATTTGCGTCTTGTTATTGGTCGTGGTGATGACCCGGCGCTGGAGCGTGTGATTAACACACCGACGCGCGGTATTGGCAGTAAGACCATTGACGACCTGCGCGCGATTGCGCGTGACCAAGGCGTTTCCATGTGGCAGGCGATCGTTCTTACCCAGCAAAATAGTTTGCTCAGTACCCGAGCCCGGTCGTCGCTCGCAGGCTTTGCTGCTTTGATTAATGAACTCGACAGCGAAACACTGGAACTGCCGATCGAAGAGATGGTGGAGCACGTCATTCATCGGACGGGTCTGATCGATTTTTATAAGGCCGAGAAAGGCGAGCGAGGTCAGGCGCGGGTCGAAAACTTAGAAGAATTAGTGTCGGCGGCAAAGACGTTTCGGGCCGAGGACGACACGCTATCGCCGCTCCAGCAGTTCCTTGACAGTGCGGCGCTTGATGCCGGCGACACACAAGCGGACCCTTATGAGGACAGCGTGCAAATGATGACATTGCACTCTGCCAAGGGGCTTGAGTTTCCGTTGGTCGTTCTGGCAGGCCTTGAGGAAAACTTATTTCCACATCGCATGTCGGTCGAAGAGCCTGGCCGATTGGAAGAGGAGCGCCGACTCGCGTACGTGGGTATTACACGCGCTCAGCAACGACTATTAATTACTTATGCTGAGAGTCGCCGTCTCCACGGCAATGAAACGTACAACACGCCCTCGCGCTTTGTTCGCGAAATACCGGCAGAGTTAATCGAGGAGGTGCGGTTGCACGGTGGTTTGACCCGCCCGCTGATTGACCGTTTTCAGCAGCCCGCCAGCGCTTCTAACGAATCGGGTTTGAGCTTTGGTCAGCGGGTTGTGCATCCCATGTTTGGCGAGGGCGTGGTGCTTAACATGGAAGGTCGGGGAGCAAATGCGCGTATCGAGGTAAACTTTGCTGAGGGCAGTAAGTGGCTCGTCCTACAGTACGCAAATCTTCAGGCTTTGTGAGGCTCCTATGAAAGAGAGAACGCTCTTACCCGTCGCCATCATTGGTGTCCTTGTGCTTTGGTTGGCGACTGTTGGGCTGTGGGCCGTCGATGCGCAGAAGATAGACCAGAGCTCACGCGACCGGCTCCCGGGTGAGGAAGCTCAGGCCATTGAATGGAAACTCGTCACTACATGGCCGAAAGGTTTGCCTGGGCTTGGTTCAGCCCCTGAAAACTTTGCTCGCCGAGTCGGTGAAATGAGTAATGGGCGTCTTACCGTGCGGGTTTATGGCGCAGGCGAAGTCGTCCCCCCTTTCGAGGTCTTTGACGCGGTGGCCCAGGGTGTGGCCGAAATGGGGCACGGTGCCGCCTACTACTGGAAAGGTAAAATTCCGGCCTCCGTGTTTTACACGGCGGTACCTTTTGGAATGACGGCACAAGAAATGAACGGGTGGTTGCACTATGGGGGTGGTCTAGAGTTGTGGAGAGAGCTCTACGCGCCGTTTGGTGTTCGGCCATTTGCAGGGGGCTCCACAGGTGTTCAAATGGCCGGTTGGTTTAATAGAGAGTTAAAATCAGCAGCAGATCTTGATGGCCTAAAAATGCGAATTCCCGGGCTTGCAGGAGAGGTTTTTGCGGCTTCCGGTGGAACAGCTGTTCGTCTCGCAGGCGGTGAAATCTATACGTCTATGCAAACGGGTGTTATTGACGCCGTTGAGTGGGTTGGGCCTTATAATGACCGCACGCTTGGCCTTATGGAGGTCGCCGAGTATTACTATTATCCGGGGTGGCATGAGCCCGGCGCTATGCTGGAATTCACGGTTAATCAAGACGCGTTTGATCAGTTACCCCAAGACCTTCAGGCCATTGTTGAAGGTGCGGCTCGGGCAACCAACCAAGACATGCTCGATGAGTTTACTGCGCGTAATAATCAATCGTTGACGACGTTGCTGACTGAGCACTCCACGAAACTTCGACCACTGCCCGATGACGTTTTAGACGTGCTCTACATCAACTCGGTGAGTGCACTGGCACGCTTGAAAGCGGAGGACCCGATGGCACAGAAAATTGCCGCGTCTTATGAAGTGTTTTTGGAGGGGGTGCGCCGGTATCACGAAATATCGGAGCGCGCGTATTTGAATGCGAGAGACAGAGTCCTCCCACCGATTTCATTTACTGACCAGTAATCGCTCTTGTGCGTTTTACGTTATCGATCGCCACGTAGATAAACTCGCCTTCGGTGACTTTAATGGGCTCGCCGTCCTGCTGTGAGTTTATCCATACCTCGATTAGGACACGAACGGAGCTTCGACCAATGTCGAGGATGTCACAGTAACAACTGACCACCGCGCCGACGTGAACGGGTGTGAGAAAGGCCATGCCCTGAACCGCAACAGTAGCCACCCTGCCACCAGCGACCTCGGCTGAGGCAACGCCGCCGGCGATATCCATTTGCGAGAGCAGCCAGCCGCCGAAGATATCGCCGTTAGCGTTAGTGTCGGCAGGCATTGCGACCGTTTGCAGCGTCAGTTCACCAGTGGGTCTTGGTGTTTCGTCAATCGGATTCATAGCGCTCTCCAGGTCGGGCGTTATTTTTCATAGCATTTACTGACTCAGTGCAGAACTAGATCAGCGACCGATCATACTCGGCAGCCACGTCACAATGTCGGGCCGCATCCACATCAGGGCCAATAGGCCAAGTTGAATGATTACAAACGGGATGACACCACGGTAAATTGCGCTGGTTGCAACGGACTCATCAGCGACTCCACGCAAATAAAACAGCGCAAAACCAAAAGGCGGTGTTAAAAATGACGTTTGTAAGTTAACGGCAATCATGACACCCAGCCATATGGGATCAAAACCCATAGCAAGCAAAATAGGCGCGACGATTGGAACAACGACGAACGTAATTTCTATAAAGTCTAGGATAAACCCCAGCAGAAACATGACCACCATGACAATGAGTAAGGCCATGTGCGGACCGCCACCGAGACCGGCAAAGAAGTCTTCGATGAGTTCATCGCCACCAAAACCTCTGAATACGAGGGAAAATAGTGCGGCACCGATCAGGATTAAAAAGACCATGCTAGTGGTTGCCATGGTCGATTGTGCAATTTCTCGAAGCGTTTGGCGGTTTAAAGCAGATCGGTAGGCCGCCAAGATCAATGCGCCGACAGCACCGACGCCTGCCGCCTCTGTGGGCGTCGCCGCGCCAACGATGATAGAGCCAAGGACGATGGTAATTAGGAGCAGTGGTGGCAGCACGGCACTGATCAATGACAACTTTTGAGTGTTGCGCTGTTCTGGCGCTGGGCAGCTGCTTGGATAGCGCCATGCCATAAACAGCACGTATCCAAGGTAAAGACCAACGAGGACAAGCCCTGGAATAAATGAACCGACAAACAGATCGCCAACAGACACGGTTTGTGTGTTGATAATCCCGCTTTGCAGCTGTGCTTGTTGATAGGCAGTCGACATGATGTCGCCCAATAATACCAACGCAATTGACGGCGGAATAATTTGTCCGAGCGTTCCCGTCGCGCAAATAAGACCCGTTGCGAGTGACGGGTTATATCCGGCCCTGAGCATCGACGGCAGGGCAAGAACGCCCATGGTGACAACGGTAGCGCCAACGATGCCGGTACTTGCGGCAAGAAGTGCACCGACGATGACAACAGATATGCCCAGCCCGCCCGTTCTGTCGCCCAAGCCGCTGGCCATTGCCGTTAACAGCTCTTCTGCGATTTTGGCTCGCTCCAGTGTGACTCCCATGAGGATAAACAACGGTACGGCGACCAGTGTTTCGTTCGTGACAGTACCAAACATACGTCCGGGCAACGCACCCACAAAACTGGCATCAAAATACCCCGCAATGACCCCGCCTCCAGCAAATAAAAGCGCAGTGCCGGCCAATGTTAGTGCAACGGGGAAGCCAAACAGCAGCAACACACAAACGGCCCCGAAGAGTGCGAGTGCGAGTTCACCTTCAATCATCGTCGGTGACCTCGCAGAGCGTGATCAAACCCTGAATGATGTGACTCAGTGCTTGTAGTCCGAGCATTAGTGCCATGGCGGGTATAAGCGTTTTGAGCAGAAAAACTGCGGGTATACCGCCCGGCTCGGGTGACGATTCTAAAATCATCCAGCTTTCCGTGACGTAACCCCAAGACATTATGACGATCAAGGTGCAGACCGGCAGTGTGAATAGTGTGTGGCCCAGGGTGTTCACCCAGCGCTTCTTTCGCGCACTAAAGTTTCGGTAAAAAACGTCAACGCGGACATGTTTGTCCTCGAGTAAGGTCGGCGCCGCACCCAACATGAATAAGGTCCCGTGCAAATATAGGACGGACTCCTGTGCAGCGATTGCGCCTTGTCCAAAACCGTAGCGTAAAACCACGACTGTTGTTGTCACCAAAGCCATGACCAGACTGGTGTAAGCGACGGCATTTCCCACCGAACGGTTCACATTGTCTATAGTCTGCGCAAAAGTTGCCCAGTAGTTCACCGTTTTAACCCATTTCTCAAGTCGACGTGGAAGGTTATCATCGAGTGAACAGCAATTGCAGAGAGATTCGCCGTGCTTACAGTTTTGTCACCCGCAAAAACACTGGATTACCAGACGCCTTCTATCGTAGAGACCGCTACTGTGCCCCGCTTTATGGATCAATCTGCACTGTTAGTGGACGACGCAAGGACGCTGGCTCCTGACGATATTCGTGCATTAATGGGCGTGAGTGAGAATATTGCCCATCTAAATCATGAGCGCTTTATGAACTGGGAGTCCACAGCAACCCCTGAAAATGCCAAACAAGCCTTGCTAGCCTTTAAGGGCGACGTCTACACGGGTCTGCAAGCCGATTCCATGGCCGCGCCTGACTTTGAATTTGCGCAGGCACGACTGAGAATTCTCTCTGGACTTTACGGATTGTTGCGACCGCTTGATCTCATGCAGCCGTATCGGCTTGAAATGGGACTGAAGTTTGGTAACTCGCGTGGAAAGAACCTCTACGAGTTCTGGGGGAATCAAGTCACAGAAGCACTTAATGCCGACCTCGCCTCAGCAAATACGGACGTGCTGATTAATTTGGCGTCAAATGAATACTTCAAGGCCGTCAAGCCAAAGGTTCTGGCAGCAACTGTGATTACGCCGCAATTTAAGGACCTAAAAAACGGTCAGTACAAGATGATCTCATTTTTCGCCAAAAAGGCCCGTGGTGTTATGGCGCGGTTTATTATCGATAACCAACTCACTAATCCTGAGGCACTTAAATCCTTTGATGGGTCTGGATACTACTTCAGTGAAACTCAATCTAAAGGCGCGCAGTGGGTTTTTCTGCGCGATGAAGTACCTCAGTAATTAGGCGCGCTCCTTGAAAGGAAGCAGTGCTGTGGCTTCGTCGCGATAGCGTTTGACCTGCTCGCAGTCACGGCGGCAAAAGTCGGCGACGGCCTCTTTGAGACGGGGTTCGGCAATCCAGTGATTAGAGTACGTGAGTGTGGGTTCGAACCCGCGTTGTATTTTATGCTCCCCTTGAGCGCCGGGATCAAATCGAGATAACCCGTTTTCAATACAGTACTCGATGCCGCGGTAATAGCAGGCTTCAAAATGTAGAAATTCGAACTCTTTTAAGCATCCCCAATAGCGGCCAAAGAGTGTGTCCTCATCCACAAAATAAAGCGCTGCAGCAACCGGTACCTCGCCCTCATGAGCAATAACCATTACCGTGTTTTCACCCAATGTTGGGCACACGCTAGTGAAGAATTCGCCGCTTAGGTAGCCTTCATGACCGCTTCGCTTGAGGTATGTGGTTTGGTAGCAGTAGTAGAAAAATGCCCAATCGCTCGGGCTAATTTCAGCACCGGTCTTTGTAATAAGTGTCAAATTTTGAGCGGCGATCGCGGCACGCTCTTTCTTTAACGCCTTGCGTTTACGACTATTGAATTCCGATAAAAATTCGTCAAAGTCGGAATAACCTCGGTTAAACCAGTGAAACTGCGTGGTCATGCGTTGCACGAGACCGGCCTCAGTCAAGACGTCTGACAGCGTCTTTTCTGGAAATAAAATATGCCAGCTTGATATTTGTTCGGACTTGCACCATTGCGTGACGCCGGCAATAAATTCAAAGGTCGCGTTCTCGCGATCAGGATCGGTCCAGAGTCTGGGCCCGGTAGCCGGTGTGAACGGAATTGCCGTGATCAGCTTCGGATAGTACTCCAACCCACTGCGATGCCACGCGTCGGCCCATGACCAGTCGAAAACATACTCCCCATAACTGTGACTTTTGAGGAATCCTGGCGCCATTCCAATGGGCTGATCTTCATGCCAAAGCGCGAGGTGACAGTTTTGCCAGCCCGAGTCTCCGCCGGTACTCCCTGAGGACTCAAGACCAGACAAAAAGTCGTGCTTTAAAAACGGGTACTCTGAGGCAAAAGACCTTTCCCAATCTGCTTTGGGCAGTTCGTTAACACTGGGATACACTCTGAGTTCCACGTGGGGGTTTCTCGCTAATGACGACGTTATGCGCTCATGCACTCGAGACGCTGTAATGTCCCAAAAGCCCCACCGCAACGATCAGTCCAATCCATTTGCTCTCGTTAAACGCTTGGAAACACGTTTCACGAGACCGGTTGTTGATGAGCTTTTGATGCCTCAAGAATAAAGCGCCCACCAGGGCTATGGAAATAAAATAAATAGGTCCAAGACCAAAGCTCAAGCCTGTCGCCACAAATGACCATAGGCATAGAACTTGTAGAACAAGGATAACGCGTGTGTCCAAATCGCCAAATAGAATCGCGGTTGATTTTATACCGACTTGGAGATCGTCCTCTCGGTCAACCATTGCATACTGCGTGTCGTAGACCACAACCCACAGCAGGTTAGCGAGAAATAGCCACCATAGCCCAGACGGGAGGTTAGCTGTGGTGGCAGCAAACGCCATGGGAATACTCCAAGAGAACGCGGCGCCAAGGACCACCTGAGGCAAATGGGTGAAGCGTTTCATGAACGGATAAATAATGGTCAACACCGCGCCGACGATGGAGAGCTGAACGGTGAGCCAATTGGTTTGCATCACCAACCAGAGTGCCAAAGTCAGTAATGCGGCGAGCAGATACATCGCTTCACTGACCGAGACTTCGCCTGTTACCAGAGGTCTACTGCGCGTTCGTTCCACAAAGCCGTCAAGTTTGCGGTCAGCAAGGTCATTTGTCGTGCACCCAGCGGACCGCATGACCACGGAGCCCACCACGAAGGTGGTTACTAGAAATACCGAGGGCAAGCCGTTCGATGCGATAATAAGACCCCAGAGTGCGGGCGCCAGGAGTAGGTATGTCCCTATCGGCTTGTCCGCACGCATGACCTGTAACAGTGCGCCGACTTTTTGGGTTGAGATCACGTTTATCGACAAGTGGGTACCTCAATGAGTGAGTGACAGATCGGATTATACGTGGGCAAACGCTTCACGTGCGCGAGTCCAACGCGATTCCAGACGTTCTGCCCTAGCCCTATTGCTATGGACCAGTCTGTTAGCAACGGCTTGCGCCTCGTCTAACAAGAATTCGTGTTCGGGAAGCCGAGCAACGCGAAATGATGAAACGCCTGTTTGTCGCGTGCCCAATACTTCACCCGGACCTCTAATTTTTAGGTCTTTCTCGGCAATGACGAACCCGTCTTGGGACTCGCGCATGACACCCAGTCGTGAGCGAGCGGTTTGGCTAAGGGGTGTGTGGTAGAGCAGCAAGCAGTGACTTTCGATCGCACCTCTCCCCACGCGACCTCGAAGTTGATGGAGTTGTGCCAGCCCAAATCGCTCGGCATTATCGATAATCATCATGCTGGCATTGGGCACATCAACGCCCACCTCGATGACCGTAGTCGCTACAAGAATATCAATCGTATTGGCTGCAAAAGCAGCCATAGTCTTTGCCTTTTCAACCGAATTCATTCGACCGTGCAAAAGGCCAATGGTGAGGCTTGGTAGTGCCTCTGTTAACTGTTCTGATGCGATCTCAGCGGCGTTGGCATCGAGCGCATCACTCTCTTCAACGAGGGGACATACCCAATACGCTTGCCGACCCTCAGAGCACGCTGCCCCAACCCGCTTAATCACCTGCTCGCGCCTTAATGAATCAATTAACACGGTGGTTATTGGTTTTCGTCCAGGCGGCAACTCATCAATAACGGAACAGTCGAGGTCCGCATAGGCAACCATGGACAGTGTTCGTGGAATGGGTGTGGCGGTCATGGTGAGTTGATGTGGCGTGAGATCGTCAAGGCCCCGCTGGGTCAGTGAGAGACGTTGATTCACGCCAAAACGGTGTTGCTCATCGACAAGAACAAGTCCTAATGAACGAAACGCCACATGCTCCTGAAATAAGGCATGTGTTCCCACCACAATATCCACACTACCCGCCTCAATAGATGCCAACGCCTCTTTGCGTGCCTTGCCCTTCACCTGACCGGTGAGCCACATTACCTTGATGGAGAGGCGTGTAAACCATCGTTCAAAACCTCGGTAGTGCTGCTCTGAGAGAAGTTCGGTGGGTGCCATCAGCGCGACTTGGTGCCCGCACTCGACCATGTGCGCGGCGCTTAAAGCCGCGACCAAGGTTTTGCCAGAACCGACGTCGCCTTGTAGCAGTCGAAGCATGGGTATTGGCTTTCGAAGGTCCTCAAGTATCTCCTGACAAACTCGGGTTTGAGCCGAGGTGAGTACAAACGGAAGTGCCGATACGAGGCGTTCGGCAAGCGACCCGCTGCCACTGACTTGGGCAGCGCGCTTCTTGAGCGTTCTTGCTCGGCGCGACAGCAGTGTAATTTGATGTGCGACGAGCTCCTCGAGCGCGAGTCGGTTCTGCGCCGGGTGAGACCCCTCTAAAATTGCTTGAACATCGGCATTGGCGGGGGGGCGGTGTAGCACTTGAATGGACTCTGCAATTGAGGGGCCTCCATGAGTCAGACCCTCCAGCAGATCATCGGGTGGGTTCTTAGACAAGTAGCTTAAGGCTTGCCGGGTCAGGTTGCGCATTGTTGATTGCCCCAGACCCTCAGTCACCGGATAGATGGGTGTGAGAACGTCTTCGAGTTGTGTGTCTTGATCTCCGAGCTGATACTCGGGGTGAGCAAACTCCGGCTGAGAACCCGTTAGTCGGGGCTGTCCAAACAACGTGATGGTGCTGCCCACCTTGAGCTGCAGTGCTTGTGAACGGCGAAAATGAAAAAAACGAAGTGTGACCAACCCGGTACCATCATCAACCTTTACAATGAGTGTCGGCCGGCGTCCGCGTGCAATGCCCGATGCTCGAATGGTTCCACGAACCATTGCATCGACACCTTCGCGGAGTTCGCCAATGGGTGTTAAGCGTGTTTTGTCTTGGTATCGGAGTGGAAAATGGAACAGCATGTCTTCCACGGTCCCAAGTCCCATAGCACTGAGCTTTTCGAGGACCTTCGGTCCTACGCCCTTGAATTGCTGCAGTGGCAGTTGAAGAATGTCAGTCGGCACAGTGAGCTTCATTAGGATGGCTCTATGATAATAACGGGATGAAGGTGGGCAGGTGAAGACTCCACACGTAATGGTTATCGGATTCGGCGATTTAGCGAGACGCTTACTCCCTAAACTTCAGGGACTGGCCCATGTAACAGGCGTTTCTAGACGTCCAGAGATTCTGCCTGATGCGCTCACGACTCGCCTCTACGGCGATTACGGTGTGCCCGGTTCACTGCGTGACGCGGCCGCGTTGAAGCCCGATTATGTGGTTTTTACCCCTGTCCCAAGCGGTCGCAACATCGACGGGTATCGAGCGGGCTACGCTCAGAGCGCACGCAATATTGGCGAATCGGGGCTGTTGCAGCATTGCCGAAGGGCTATTTTTGTTTCATCCACACGGGTTTATGCAGAAAAAGACGGAGCGTGGGTGACTGAAGACTCGCCACTTGCCGCAGATGATCCTTTTGTTCAAGCTCTTTTGGAGGGCGAGGCCTGTTTTCGACGACACGCTGTGGCGACCATTGTTCGCCCTAGTGGGCTCTACGATGGTGCTCGTCCCACCATGTTGACGCCCATTCTTGATGGATTCGTATCTCAATTTGGTGATGCCTACACCAACCGTATTCACAGAGACGATGCGGCTGAGGCCCTTGCCGCTATTATTTTGGGCGATCATTCAGGTCGTGCCATACCAGCAACGCTAAATCTTAATGATGATGAGCCCGTGAAGACAAAGGATCTCGAAGCTTGGTGCTTTGAGCAGCTTGAGCGCGAGGCGCGAGGTGTCAGAGAAAACCGACCGCGTAACAGTCGTCGCATTAGTAATACTAAGCTACGCGGCATGGGTGTGACGCTTATGTACCCGAGTTTTCGTGATGGTTATCTTGCTGCGCTGCACTCCCAGCGTTGAACTGAGAATGCGTTAGAGCGCTAAGATGGCCTCAATTTCGATCTGTACGCCCTTGGGTAGTGCGGCGACTTGTACACAGGCCCTCGCCGGGTAAGGCTCAGTCAGTTCTTCGGCCATAATCGCGTTGACGACCTGAAAGTTTCCCAAGTCGGTTAACGAAATATTAATTTTGACCGAGTTATCAAGCGATCCTCCCGCGGCGTTTGCAATCGCTTGAAGATTTGCAAAGACCTGACGCGTTTCAGCTTCGATGCCTCCGCTGACCAGCTCCATGGTTTCTGGGTCGAGGGGAATCTGCCCAGAGATCCATACAGTATTCCCAACCTTTACAGCTTGGGAGTACGGGCCAATAGCCGACGGTGCGGCGGTGGTACTGATGACAGCTCGGTTATTCATATCAACTCCCGTTTAACGTCGGCTACAGCGCACAACTTTGCGAACACCTTCCATAACTCTAACGCGCTTCATCACACGAGCGAGATGGACGCGGCTATTGAGTTGCAGCTCAATAATAATACTTGAAAAATGGACTGATTCGTCTTGGGTCGATATGCGCTCAATATTGAGGCCAATCGCACTGAGTTTGGTCGCAAGCGTGGCGATCATGCCACGTTTATTCGCTGACTCGATGCGAATCGCCACGGGATAGACGCCTTCGATTTGATCATCCCATCGCAAAGGCATGAGGCGCTCGGTTTGCTCTCTGAGATCTGACAGATTCCGGCAGGTCTCCCGGTGCACAACAAGGCCTCGATCAGGACTTAAAAACCCCTCGATAGGGTCGCCAGGAAGCGGGCAACAGCATTTGGCGTAGACTAAAACGTAACCTTCGGTGCCCTTGATTTCCAGAGCGCTTGTATCGTTTTCAAGTGATGCGCCGGCTTGACCTAATAAGTTAGCGGCCACGACCTGGGGGAGCTGATTGCCGAGTGCGATGTCTGTCAGGATTTCATCAAAGCTGCTTTTGGGATAGTGCTCTGCAATGAGTAATTTCTGTGATTCAACACTTACGATGGCATCGGGATGCAATGCAGTGAGTGCTTTCTCCAGCAGCTTTTGACCCAGATCGACGGAATCTTCGTGGTGTTGCTGTTTGAGGAAATGGCGAATTTGCGAACGTGCGCGGGCAGTGACGGCAAAGTTTAACCAAGAGGGTGTCGGTCGCCCCGCGGGCGACGTGACAATTTCAACGGTCACGCCACTTTCCAAGGACTCTGACAGAGGTGCTAACTGGTTATTAATTCGACAGGCGACGCATCGGTTTCCGACGTCGGTGTGGACTGCATACGCAAAATCGACCCCACAGGCGCCTTTTGGCAGCTCCATAATGGCGCCTTTGGGCGTGAATACATAGACCTCATCGGGGAACAAGTCGATTTTAACACTCTCAATAAACTCAAGAGAGTTACCCGCTGTTTGCTGCATCTCAAGAAGACCTTGAACCCATTCGCGTGCACGCATCTGAGGAATATTGACATTGTCTTGATGGCTCTTGTACAGCCAATGCGCGGCGATCCCGTTATTCGCCATGTCTTCCATATCACGAGTGCGAATTTGAATTTCAATGGGTACGCCGTGCATCCCTTTTAATACGGTGTGGAGCGACTGATACCCATTGGCCTTTGGTATGGCAATGTAGTCTTTAAATTCGCCAGGCACCGGCTTGTAAAGCGAATGAATAATGCCCAGTGTTCGATAGCACGAGTCTACGTCTTCACACACGATACGAAATGCGAATATATCCATGATCTCTGAGAACGACTTTCGCTTCTCCCGCATTTTCGAATAGATGCTGTAAAGGTGCTTTTCGCGCCCTGCGATTTCGACCCCAATTTCTTCCCGTGCGAGTGCTTGCTCGAGCTGCTCGGAAATTTGTTCGATCAGTTGTTTTCGTCGACCCCCTGCCGTCTCGCGTGCGGCTTCTAATCGCCGAGCGCGCATTGGGTAGAGTGTGCGCAGCCCCAAGTCCTCAAACTCCATGCGTACTTCATTCATACCCAGCCTAGTGGCTATGGGCGCGTAAATATCGAGGGTCTCATTGGCAATACGCTTTTTTGCCTCAGGGCTCAGTGCACCCAGTGTCCTCATGTTGTGAAGACGGTCGGCGAGCTTGACTAAAATGACGCGGATGTCCCGCGCCATAGCCAGCGCCATTTTTTGAAAGTTTTCAGCTTGCTTTTGTTCCGCACTGTCAAAATCGACTTGGGTGAGCTTACTCACACCATCAACAAGATCTGCGACCTCTTCGCCAAATTGAGTACGAATGTCCTCTTTAGTAACCCCGGTGTCTTCGATGACGTCGTGGAGAAGCGCCGCCATGATGCTCTCATGGTCCATGTGCATGCGCGCAAGCACGGTGGCTACCGCTAGCGGGTGTGTAACATAGGGTTCTCCAGTCCGTCGTGCTTGGCCGTAGTGCGCCTGTTCGGCATAGAAAAACGCCCGCTTTATCTCTGTAACGAGTTCAGACGGAAGGTAAGCGCTTAAAATATCCTCAAAGCCAGTAAACGACTGTCGCTGGTCATGTGAGGGTAGAAGTTGATGTCTGGAGGTGGTCTGAAGCCCCAGCCGGCGTGTGACGTCGGTGAATGAGGCTCCTAGGGATTGAAAGGGTGTGGACACAGGTCCTTACATTGCAGCTTAGAGCACTGGAGTTTCGAAGCTCGCTGCAAACTCCTCTTCTGCTTCTAGCTCATGCTCGCGCGCCATGACTTCAGGCGTAATCAGACCCTCAGCGATTTCACGCAGTGCAAGAACAGTTGGTTTGTCCGACTCGACTTCAACGAGAGGATCTTTGCCTCCAGTGCTGAGTTGACGCGCGCGTTTGGACGCTAAGAGCACTAACTCAAAACGGTTATCAACATTGTCTAGGCAGTCTTCAACGGTTACACGTGCCATTTAAAAGTCCTGAAATCGAAACGGGCGCGTAGTATAGCGATTGAGTGGCTTGCTTGTCGACTCCGTGCTCTGGTTAAGGTGCGAGTAAATCGGCGATGACCGATGCAAGACGCTCAGACTGTGGCGTCTGCGAGGGCTGTTGGTTACAAATAATTGACTCAAGGTCACTTAAAGCTTGATTAAAGACATCGTTGAGTACCACGAAGTCAGCTTCGCTGTAGTGAATTATTTCATCTCGTGCTGACTGCATTCGCCGCTCTATCACCGAAGCGTCATCTTGGCCTCGACCAGTTAGTCGTTCGCGCAGTGCCTCGGTTGAGGGCGGCAGTACAAAAATAGAAACGGCGGACTCAACTAAGGACTTAACCTGTCGCGCTCCTTGCCAGTCAATTTCTAAAATAACGTCTAAGCCTTTTGCGAGTTGGTATTCGACGCTTTCCTTACTGGTGCCGTAGTAATTGTCAAAGACTTGCGCCCACTCAAAGAACCCTTCCGAGTCACGTAAATGGTTAAACGCTGACTCGCTGACGAAGTGGTAATTTACGCCGTCCACCTCGCCTGGGCGAATCGATCGAGTGGTATGTGATACAGAGACTGCGAGGTTATTCGAGCGCTCAACAAGTGCTTCTACGAGCGATGTCTTGCCCGCGCCGCTTGGTGCAGAGATGACAAAGAGTCTGCCCGATGGGTGTTTTTCATTACTCAAGATTTTGTACCTGCTCACGCATTTGCTCAATGAGTACTTTAAGCTCTACTGCGGCGTTCGTCGTCACCAGTGATGTTGTTTTGGACCCCAGTGTATTCGCTTCTCGATTCAGCTCTTGCATCACGAAGTCAAGACGCCTCCCACAGGGTTGTCCACTGCAGAGCGCATCGTCAATCGCCGCTGTGTGCGCGTCAAGACGATCGAGCTCTTCGGCAACATCTGACTTATTGGCTAAGATGGCCAATTCTTCTTCCAAGCGCTTTTCATCGTGAGGCACGTCAATCGTATTGATACGGTCACGGAGTTTTTGCTGTTGTGCTGCCTGTAAAGCCGGTAATTGCTCTCGGTAATTCAGTACGATTCTCTGTATGCCTTGGCAACGCTCTCGCAGAAGCGTCTCAAGGCGGTCGCCTTCGATCTGCCGATGTCGGCTAAGCGACGCCATAAGTTCGGGCATGGTATTAAGACACGCGTCAATGATTTCGTCTGAGTCGACGGTCGCACTGACCCAAACACCGGGTGTCATCAACACATCCAGTGAGCTGGGCGTGCCTGCGTTAGGTATATGCCGCACAACGGTGGCCAAAGCATCCTTCATATCATTGAGTTTGGTCAGGTTTAAGATCGCCTCGGGCCCGCCCTCGCTCCGATCTAGGCGGACAGACAGTTCCACTTTCCCGCGGACGAGTTTTTCGCTGACCAGTTGCCGTAGCGCGGGTTCTGAGCGCTTGATTACATCAGGCAGCTTGAGGGTCAGGTCAAGAAAACGGCTGTTGACGGACTTACACTCCAGCGACAGATTCCATTCACCTACGGCCACACTTTGATTAGCAAATCCGGTCATGCTCTGAGGCATCTGTACTCCAAGAACGTCGAAAGTGCGTAGTCTAACAAGTAGACTGACGGGCGACACCCACGTATTAGAAGGTAAAGCATGGATTCAAGCACAGTGAAAAGACCGAGCGGTCGCGATTTCGACCAAATGCGGGACGTTTCCTTTCAACTCGATTACACCAATCAGGCCGAAGGCAGCGTCTTGGCGTGTTTCGGAAATACTAAAGTGCTCTGCACTGCATCGATTTCCGACGGCGTGCCCGCGTTCCTGCGTGGAAAAGGTCAGGGGTGGCTCACGGCTGAATACGGAATGTTACCGCGCTCAACTGGAACGCGAATGGCCAGAGAGGCGGCCAGGGGAAAGCAGTCTGGCCGCACCGTAGAAATTCAGCGGTTGATCGGTCGTTCCTTAAGAGCAAGTGTTGACCTTAAGGCGTTGGGAGAGAGGACGCTGACAATCGATTGTGATGTGCTGCAGGCTGACGGCGGGACGCGCACAACCGCAATAACCGGAGCCAGCGTCGCGGTGGTCTCGGCGTTCAACAAACTTCAACGCGCGGGTGACCTAAAGACGGACCCATTGATTGATCGTGTGTGTGCAGTTTCAGTGGGTATGTGGCGTGGTCAGCCGGTACTGGATCTCGACTATCCTGAAGATTCGACTGCGCAGAGTGATGTTAACGTAGTTATGCTGGCGAACGGCGGGTTGATCGAGGTACAGGGAACCGCCGAGGATAAAGTATTTAGTCGCGCAGAGCTTGATGCACTGCTCGACTTGGCTGAAGGCGCTTGTATTTCGCTGAATGCAGCGCAGATGGAAGCTCTAACAGGTTCATAGCTCAAGGTCGTAATCAATGATGACCGGGGCATGGCTTGAAAAAGCCTCCTCGCTCTCGATACGCGCGGCTAACACACAGGGCGATAGGCTTTCAGAAATAATGTGCGTGTCGGTTCTAAGACCGGGACGCTCATCGCCCTCCGGCCACCAGGTATAGTCGTCGCCATTTGCGTTGACCTCTCGAAACGCATCGCTGTAGCCCTCGCGATATAGCGATCCGAGCCAGTCTTGTTCCTCATGGCTGAAGCCTGGGAGATCGAAACGGTTGCCCGCTTCTTCGGCATCTCGGGGTTGCCAAGCCAGTTCCCACCCACCGCACAAAATGAAGTCGCGTTTTTTATTTCGCACTTTCTGCAGGTGTGCACCCAGCTGGGTAAGAAATCGCATTTTTAATGCTTTGTCGCCGCCTACACCTACAGCCGAAGGGACCAAAATGCTTCCAATGCTGCAGTTTTCATAGTCGGCTTGAATATAGATTCCCAGGTGGTCGAAATCCATAAAGCCCAAACCAAACATAATGGCTTTGGGCATTTTTCGGCAGTAAATTGCCACACCATTGATCTTGGGGTCGTCGTAGTTATCGGCAAAATAGGCGTGATAGCCTTCTGGGAAAAAGTCGTTCGATGACAGCGAGTATTCAGAGCATTGAGTGTCTTGTAAGCAAATAACATCAGCGTTTTGCTGAAACGCCCACGTCACTAGCCCGTCTTTGTGAGCTCTCTCAAGGCCGTCCACTACCAGTGACAACAACTTCATTTCTGTTTCCTAAATCGCAAGCTTGATATACTACTCGAGATGCTTTCATTCTGAAATAAGTGAATGATGTGATTAACAATTTTAGCGGTGACGGAAATTGGGTAATTTGATGCCACACTCGGACACTAAACGCCAATTTATTGAACTGTCGATTCGATTTGGCGCTTTAAAATTCGGCGAGTTTACGTTGAAGTCGGGTCGTGTCAGCCCCTATTTTTTTAACGCAGGGGTTTTTTCTTCCGGAGAGGCTATGGCCATCCTAGGCGCCTGTTACGCCGATGCTGCCAGCGGTTTCATCGATGAAATTGATGGTTTATTTGGTCCCGCTTACAAAGGCATACCGCTGGCGACTGCAACGGGTATTGCCTTACGGACGCAGTACAACAATAACTTGGCCATTACCTTCGACCGTAAAGAGGCAAAGACGCACGGCGAGGGCGGTATTCTTATGGGCGCGCCACTTTGTGGGAATATTCTTATTATTGATGATGTCATAACAGCAGGTACTGCAATTCGTCAGTCGGTTGCGCTTATTAAGGATCAGGGTGCAACGCCGTTCGGTGTTGTGATTGGACTTGATCGATGCGAGCGAGGTGCGGGAGAAGCATCGGCGGTTGAAGAAGTGGAGCAGTCGATGGGACTTAAGGTTGCCAGCGTCATTACGATGCACGACATTATTGATTGGCTTGCGGGGCAAACTGAGATGTCAGACAGCCTTAATCAGATGCGTGATTATCGCGAGGAATACGGTGTTTAAAGGTCTTTGCCTAAAATTGGCAGCGCTACTGCTCACGATTCAAGCTAGTGCGGATAATTTGTACCGTTACAAAAATGACGTGGGTGGCACCGTGGTCGATTGGCAGGTGCCGGCCGAGTTTGCAGGTCGAGTTTATGAAGCACTCAGCTGGCAAGGCGAGGCTCTAAAGGTTGTGGCCTTGAAACTTTGAGGGCTGAAATTGAGAGTCGGCGTACAGCTGCGGCGGATTGCGAAGCTCAGGGCGTCGGGGACACAAAAGAAGTTAATTATGTTCGAGACCGATTTGCAAAGCTTCAAGACGTTGTTTTGTTGTGATGATCTCTAGCTCGTGATTAAAGAGCGACTGTATTTGACTATGACGTCGAGGGAACTGGTACGCTGAGCCCTGATGTGGCGATTGACCATTGATCATCCCACGCTCGCGTTGGCAATACGCCGAAATCTGATCGAACGAATTGCGCAATTCGACCTTCCACCAAGGCGAGCAGGAGGTTTGCTGACGTGTTCACTGGAATAGCCGTTCGCCAGCCCTCTTCAACCTCGGCCATCCTTAAGCACTGTCGAAGTTGTGTTTCGATACGGTCATAGACCTGTGCAACTCGCCCTCTTAGACGCTCATGCTCTCCGGTGAGCGCATCACCGCTTAAGATTCGTGTGATACCTGGATTGCGCTCGCAAAAAACAAGAAACAGTGTCAAGATTTTTTTGCATCGTGTGAGCTGATTGGACTCTTCGTTCAGAATTTGTGTAATCCGACTAAATAACGTCTCTTCAACAAAGTCGATCAGTGACTCAAACATTCGCGTTTTTGACGGAAAATGGCGATAGAGTGCCGCTTCTGACACACCCAAATTAGCTGCCAGTTTTGCAGTGGTGATTTTGCTACCTGGGCTTGCCTCAAGCATTTGTGCGAGCGTTTGTAAGATTTGATCTTTTCGGTCGCTTCGTCTTTGTGACATGGGTTCCACCGAGTTGGGTGATTAACGATCGTGACTAATGGTTCACGGTACTCATGCTCTGGTTCGTGATCAAGGTGCCGATCCCCTCATCGCTGAAGATTTCGAGCAATGTGGCATGAGGAACTCGGCCGTCGATGATGTGCGCGCTTGCCACGCCTGCCTTGACCGCGTCCATGGCGCACTGAACTTTTGGCAGCATACCACCCGTAATGACCGCTTGATCGATCAGTTCATCCACACGCTGTGTCGATAAGCCGGTCAACGTTTGACCGTCTGCATCTAAAAGCCCTGTTACATTAGTGAGCAGTATGAGTTTCTCGGCACTTAAGACCTCGGCGAGCTTTCCCGCAACCAGATCCGCGTTGATGTTGTAGGTATTTCCATCAACACTACCCGCAACAGGGGCAATGACAGGGATATAGTCGCTTTCACCGAGCATGGTTAAGATATCGGTATCAATGCTCTCCACCTCCCCAACGAGGCCGATGTCTTCAGAGCCCGTCACACGATGGTTACTTGAGAGCGCTCTTGCTCTGATAAGTTCGCCGTCTTTTCCAGTGATTCCCACGGCGCGCCCACCATTTCTGTGAATGCTATCGACAATCTCTTTATTGACAGAGGCGCCAAGAACCATTTCAACAACATCCACGGTCTCTTCATTAGTGACGCGCATTCCGCCGACGAATCGAGACTCAATCCCAAGACGATCTAATAGTTTTCCAATTTGAGGACCCCCGCCGTGAACAACGACGGGGTTCATGCCGACAAGTTTCATTAATACAACATCGCGAGCAAAGCTCTCATGAAGTTCGGGGTCTGTCATGGCGTTACCCCCGAACTTAATGACCACGGTTTTTCGAGTAAACCGTTGGATATACGGTAAAGACTCTGTGAGTACTCGTGCAAATTGCTCTGCGTCTGATCGATTAAGAGACATGCTGTCCTCTGTTGGTTTTTACCCATGCTGCAGCAATTTACGGAATCGGCAGCCTTAATTCTGTGCTCGTCGCTGTCAAGATGTGGATCGGTAGGTGCTGCAGTCGAATACGGCAGTTTAATCCTACATTATTGTCGTCGAAACGCAGCTGCGGACTTTTATCTGTACTCAGAGTTTAGAGGTAAGCGCAGCCGTTCGATAGATCATTCTGCTTGTTGCGTGTGATCCTCACTTAATCCAGGTGGCGACTTAGCTCTCCAATAATGGCCTCGGCAAGAATGCGTTTAGTTGATATTGGCATTTCAATATTGCCGTTTTGTCCAATGAGGACACCCGCATTACGATCGCTGTCGAATCCGATTGAGGCGTCGCTCACATCGTTGGCAAAAATATAGTCTAAAGACTTTTTCTCAAGCTTTTGGCGCGCGTACTCCCTCACATCTTCTGTTTCTGCGGCGAAACCCATCACGAGCGACGGCCGTGAAGCGCTGTTAGCTATGGTGGCAATAATATCCGGATTTGGTACTAAGCGAAGATCCATTTCTGCGACACCGTTGCGCTTAATTTTTTGCGACGCGACGGACTCAGGCTTAAAGTCGACAACAGCAGCGGCGCCAATGAATATATCGGCAGATGCTGCAGCGAGAAGGCTTGCGTCGTGCATTTCTTGGGTGGTCTCAACGGCAATAACGTGAACGCCATCGACAGCTGAACAGTTCACCGGACCTGAAATTAAGGTGGTTTTAGCCCCGGCGTTGACGCAGGCCTCGGCAAGTGCATAGCCCATTTTTCCAGAGCTCCGATTGCTGATATAGCGCACGGGACAGATCGGTTCGCGAGTGGGTCCGGCAGTGATGACCACATGGCGGCCTGCTAGAAGGCCGGTGCCGAGTGTCTCGGTAATGGCCTCAACGATTAGCGCAGGTTCGAGCAATCGACCCGCACCCACATCGCCACACGCCTGGCTACCTGAACTGGGTCCCAGGACGGTCGCACCTCGGTCACTTAGCACTTTAATATTGTCTTGGGTCGCCTCTTTTGCCCACATTTCTTGGTTCATTGCAGGTGCAATGAATAATGGCGCAGGCGTCGCAAGAACACACGCCCCGAGAAGGTCATTTGCTCTACCCTGAACAAGCCTGGCGATCGAGTCGGCACTTGCCGGTGCAATGAGCATGACGTCTGCCCAGCGTGCAAGTTCAATATGACCCATTGCCGCTTCCGCATCCGTGTCTAGAAGGTCCATATGCACGTCATGGCCTGATAGGGCTTGCATCGTAAGTGGCGTAATAAATCCGCAGGCACCCTCGGTCATCACGACCCGCACGTTTGCGCCTTCGCGAATCAGATCGCGGGTGAGCTCAGCGGCCTTATAGGCCGCGATACTACCGGTAATGCCGAGGATGAAATTACGATTTAAAAGACGTGCCATTTTTAAGTTTGAGCGCTCAGAGTACGTGCCAAAGGTAGCATTCAGTCGCCGGGAATCATACTGTTGTTGCAGGAGCGACGTTGGGTATAGAAAACCAGGTTGTTAATTCTCAAGAAAGCTTTAGAAGCTAGGCGGCACGTGAGGATGTGAAAAAACAAGGAGCAGTGAACGGCCATGGAGCGTCTCGGCACGATCACTCGATTGTAGGCGTATTAGCCACAGTTATGAACGTTTCCTCATTTGCGATTTGGCAGGTTCTGGCGGCTCACACGGACCGACTGAGTCTAGCAACGATTGTTCGCCGCATTTTTGATCAAGAAATTAACCACCCTATGATTGACACCGCCGCACGCCTAAGACTGCGCGCGTCACTGCAGTTACAGACGTTGGTGAGCCGACAGGAACTTTCCGAGACGTCGCGGGTCTTGGGAACAGAGGCTTACGAAGGTTATGTGATCGATGCGCTGTCGGGCTTGTCGCAAGAGCACTTTTTGGCGTTGTTCCTTGACGCTCGAAACCGATTAATTACCAGCGAAGTGCTATTTTACGGCAGTGTCGACACTGCACCCGTTTATACGCGTGTCGTTGCGTTACGTGCGCTTGTCCATCATGCGGTCTCCGTCGTCGTAGCGCACAACCATCCGTCAGGCTGCTTGGATCCCAGCCCAGCAGACAGGGTGGTCACAGATAAACTCAGTCGGGCGTTGCAACTTCTCGATATCCGACTGCTCGATCATCTTGTTGTTGCAAATAATCGATGTCTAAGCCTCAGAAACTTGGGCTTTGTGTAAGACTTCGTGTTGCTTAAGCGCGAGCCCTTTGGTATGTTGCCGCTCCTTTTTTTTGTGGACAGACAGATGTCGCGAGTATGTCAAGTTACAGGAAAGCGCCCGATGACGGGAAACAATGTCTCGCATGCGAAGAATCGCACTCGCAGACGCTTTCTGCCCAACCTTCACAATCACCGTTTTTGGGTGGAGTCCGAGAAGCGCTTTGTTTCGCTTCGTGTATCGCCTAAAGGCATGAGAATTATCGATAAGCGTGGAATCGAAACCGTGTTGTCCGAGCTCCGAGCTCGCGGCGAAAAGGTTTGAGGAGTAAGAACCGATGCGTGAAAAGATCCGAATGAACTCAACGGCTGGTACAGGCCACTTTTACACTACTGACAAAAACAAGCGCACAACGCCTGATAAGTTGGAAATGAAGAAGTACGACCCTGTCGCCCGTAAACATGTGGTCTACAAAGAAGGTAAGATCAAGTAAGCGTTACGTTTTACGAGAACCCCGGCAACGCCGGGGTTTTTTTTGCCCGCATATCGGTTGGAGGTTGTTTTGCCAGAGCTGCCTGAAGTTGAGACGACCCGTCGCGGCATTGCGCCGCATGTCGAAGGGCAGCGTATTGTCAATGTGATAGTGAGAGACCGTCGTCTGCGGTGGCCTATCACTCAGGACTTTGAGCGGCACCTCAGTCAAGCGATAATCACTCAGACACGCCGTCGCGCTAAGTACCTCTTAATCGATCTCGATTCGGGTGCAACGGTGCTGATTCACTTGGGTATGTCGGGCTCACTTCGCATGACTACGGCTAACGAGTTACCGCGAAAACACGATCACGTCGACGTTTTACTCGAAAGCGGGATGTTGCTGCGCTATCACGATCCGCGACGATTTGGGAGCATGCATTGGTTCGTCGGACAGTCGCATGCGCTGCTTGACCATTTGGGGCCTGAGCCACTGTCAGCGGACTTTACGGGGGAGTACTTGTTTCAGCAGTCTCGCAAACGAGGCAGCGCCGTAAAACTTTTTATTATGGATGCCAAAGTCGTCGTAGGCGTCGGAAATATTTACGCCAACGAGGCGCTATTCATGGCGGGAATTAGACCGGACCGGCCTGCGAATGGAATTAGTAAAAAGCGCTACACGGCCCTAGCTGAATCGATTAAGGCTGTCTTAGCGAACGCTATTGAGGTGGGAGGTACGACCCTTCGCGACTTTGTTGGTGGCGATGGGAAGGCGGGTTATTTCGCGCAGAGTTTGCAGGTTTATGGTCGCGGCGGTGATCTCTGTAAGCGCTGCAAAGTCCGGCGTCTTCGAGAAATTCGTCAATCGAGCAGAGCGACTGTTTACTGCACTTATTGTCAGCGTTAGGCGTCAAACTTTTGATTTAGCGCCTCAAGGACGGGGCCTGTGACGAAGTCTGAAACATCGCCCCGCATTGAAGCGATCTCGCGAACAAGCGTTGAAGAAATAAAGGACAAAGTATTTGAGGGTGTCAAAAAGAGGCTCTCAAACTCAGGATTCATCGCTCGGTTCATATTGGCAAGTTGCTGCTCGTATTCAAAGTCACCCGCGGTCCTGATGCCACGTAACACAGTATTGGCACTTTGCGCCGCGACAAACGCAGTGGACAGTCCGCTGAAGCCCTTGACCTCAATATTATCGAGGTGGGCGAGCGACTGCTCGGTCAGATTTATCCGCTCCTCAGTCGTAAACAGCGGTTTTTTACTCGAGCTCTTAGCGACGCCTATGACCACTCGATCAAACAAGACAGCGGCGCGCTCGACTAAATCGACATGGCCTTTGTGTATGGGATCAAATGTACCGGGATAAACGACTGTTTTGTCTCGCATAGAGAGTGCTCCTCACTAGATCGCTGAGACTACACAAACACGAAGAACAAACCAAATTACCGCTGGACCATTAATCGACAGGTAACGTCGCCCATTGTTTTTTCTTTGAGCGTATGCAGGCGCTCATCGTGAACCGTTACCGCCTTCGGTGTTTCGAGGTAGAGCAGAGTATCTGATCTGAGTAGGCTGGACTCTAAAAGCCACTTTAAGCATGGCGCGGTCAGGTTGTTGGCAAAAGGTGGATCAAGAAAAACGACATCAAAGACTCGATCGAGCAAAACAGGTTGTGATGAGTCTAGTTGCAGAACAGACACGTGCTCACCACACCCCAGTGTTTGCGCGCTTGCCTTTATCGCTTGGTTTACAAGGTCACTGCGATCGATGAAGCAGCAGTAATGAGCGCCGCGAGAAAGCGCCTCAAAACCCAAGGCGCCAGACCCAGCAAACAAGTCTAAGCACTGAGCTCCATCGAGGTGACCTGTGAGCCAGTTAAAGAGTGTTTCCCGGACTCGGTCGGGTGTTGGCCTTAAACCTTCCACGCTTGGGAAGCTTAACTTCCGCCCGCGCCATGCGCCGCCAATAATGCGCAACTGATTACTGGATTGAGCGCGTCGAGTTTTGCTCATCATGCGAGTACCTAATGTTAGACTAAAGTAGCATAGCGCTCATCGCAGCGGCTTGTTTCACTTAGGGACGTGAAAATTGGTATGAAGTGGTTCGGACACAAGCAAAAAGTCACGAAAGAAGCGCACATTGATGGCACAGAAGACGATGGCCAGTCTCAAGTGTCGTGGTTTTCACGTCTGACATCAGGCTTAAGTCAAACGAGTCAATCGTTGGTGTCCGGCTTAGAGAATGCGTTGGGCGTCAGAGCTACGATTGATGACGACGTCATTGAAGCCCTGGAGACCGAGTTGCTTATGGCCGATGTGGGTGTGGCCACCACAAAGATCATCATCGATCAACTCATTGAGGCTCACCCACGCAAGTCAGCGGTCGATGTCGATGCAGTCATGGCGACATTGACGGCGCTTTTGGTTGCCACGCTTTCGGATAACGATCATCCGCTTAACCAACCCACCGACGGACCTCTTGTGATTTTAGTCGTTGGGGTTAATGGCGCGGGTAAGACCACAACGATTGGCAAGCTTGCACATCGGTACCTGTCTGAAGGTCAGACGGTGATGTTGGCAGCGGGCGATACCTTTAGAGCAGCAGCGGTAGAACAGCTGCAGGCGTGGGGCGAGCGTAATAACGTCCCGGTGATTGCTCAGCACACGGGCGCCGACAGCGCATCAGTTTTGTTCGATGCGCTCACGGCTGCGCGCGCGCGAAACGTGGACGTGTTGCTTGCGGATACGGCGGGACGACTCAATAACAAGGCTCATCTGATGGAAGAGCTGGAAAAAATTGTGCGCGTCATTAAAAAGGCAGACCCCAGCGCGCCGCATGAAACATTGCTCGTACTCGATTCGGGTACGGGCCAAAATGCGGTATCGCAAGCACGCGAATTCGATGCGGCGGTGGGCGTAACGGGAATCGCGCTGACGAAGCTCGATGGCACGGCAAAGGGCGGTGTGGTGTTCGCCATTGGTCAGCAGATAAAGCGACCTATTCGGTACATCGGCATTGGTGAGGGAATTGAAGATCTCCGACCCTTTAATGCGCACGAATTTGTCGATGCACTTTTCAGTACAGCGAAGTAATTGCTATGGATCTTGTCTTTGATCGAGTGAATAAACGCTACGAGCATCGCGAGGCTCTGATTGATTTATCGTTCGAAATGCACAGTGGCGAAATGGCGTTTTTAACCGGCCATTCTGGCGCAGGTAAGAGTACACTCCTGAGGCTTCTACTGCTCCTCGATCGAGCCTCTTCAGGCGAGGTCTCAGTGGGTGGGCGCCCCTTGTCAAACGTAAAAGAGTCGCGTGTTGCGAAGTACCGACAAGATTTTGGTGTTGTGTTTCAAGATCATAAATTGTTAGCCGACCGATCGGTCTACCATAACGTAGCCCTGCCCTTAGAGATCGCTGGATTTACAAAGCGTGATATTGACCGAAGAGTACGTGCGGCCTTAGACAAAGTGGGTTTGCTGGATCGAGAGCGCGCCTCGCCTGACGCCTTATCCGGCGGTGAACAACAACGGGTTGGTATTGCCAGGGCTGTTGTGGCGAGGCCCAAGATCTTGATCGCTGATGAGCCAACGGGCAACTTAGATCCCCAGCTTTCTGCGGAGATCATGGGGCTTTTCTCTGCGTTTAATAGCGTCGGTGTGACCGTTATTGTGGCAAGCCATGATTTGGCATTGATCTCTCGAATGTCGCAGCGAATATTAACGCTCGACCGAGGACGATTGATTACGCTGGGTACTGGGTCGCGGGGGATCAATGAGTGAGTAACTCGCAAACGACGTCATCAGGAATAGGTGCGGGTCCACGCTCAGCACTAAGTGCTTGGGCGCACCATCACCGTCAGGCTGCGCTGATCAGCGTCGATAAACTGGTTCGGGAGCCCATAGCCAGCTTTCTGACTGTTTTGGTTATCGGCGTGGCTCTTGCTGTCCCCAGTTTGGGTTTATCGCTAGCCGGCGCGGTACAGGGACAGATTTCTCAAATTGATGCGCCGCCTCAGCTTTCAGTTTTGCTTGGACAAGACGCGTCGCTTGAAGACGCTCACGAGTTGCGCGAAGAGATTCTTCGCAAGCCAGGCATCGCTGACGTTAAAGTGATCGACCGCGACAGTGCGCTTGCGGATTTTGTGAGCGCAACAGGACTTGAGAGTTTGGTCCAAAAACTAAATCGAAACCCACTCCCCCACACGCTATGGGTCTACCCCAGTGCCAATATCCGCTTTGTGGGCGTTGAACAACTGCAGGTCGATCTCGGTTCGCTGGCAGGGGTCTCCCAAGTGATTCTAGACAGTCGGTGGTTGGAGCGGCTGAATGCGTTTACTGATTTATTGAGGACGACTGCTCTGATCCTCGGGGCAGTCATGTCGGTGGGTGTTGTGTTAACACTCGGTAACACGCTGCGCCTTGGCATCGAGGCCCGCCGTGATGAGATCGTCGTGATTAAGCTCATTGGGGGCGGTAATGCCTTTGCGAGGCGGCCTTTTTTGTACACAGGATTATTAAGTGGTGCGCTGGGCGGTGTTTCTGGAGGGTTGCTCAGTGGTGTCGCACTGACGATATTAGACGCCCCAATAAAACGTTTATTTGATTTGTACGATCAGGCACCTTCACTACCCTCGTTAATCCTGTCTGAGTTATTGATGCTGATTTCGATCGGCGCTATTTTAGGATTGATCAGCGCCTGGTATTCCGTTCAGCTGCATTTAACACGAATTCAGCCCCGCTAAATTCCGAGGAACTTTTTGGCCCAGTTAGCACTCTCACAACAAGAGTGCTAAAATTTGGGTCCATGTTGGGAGTTTTGGGTATGACCGAGGCAAATACTTCAGTTTCAATGACGCCAAACGCGATCTTAAATATGGTGCCTGGCGCCAACCTAGGTGCGTACGTCCAAACTGTCAGTGCGATTCCTATGCTATCCGCTGAGCGAGAGCAGGAACTAGCCGAGCGCCTTTTTTATGACAACAGCGTAGACTCTGCGAGAGAGTTAGTACTCGCTCACTTACGATTTGTTGTACATGTTGCGCGCAGCTATTCGGGCTACGGTCTTCAAGAGGCCGACCTCATTCAAGAAGGTAATGTCGGACTGATGAAGGCGGTAAAACGTTTTGATCCGACGAAAGGTGTCCGATTGGTCTCTTTTGCAGTGCACTGGATCAAGGCAGAGATGCACGAGTATGTCCTTAAGAATTGGCGCATTGTGAAAGTTGCGACGACGAAGGCTCAGCGCAAATTATTTTTTAACTTGCGAAGTCGGAAGACGGGAACTCATTGGCTAACGCAGGATGAGACGATTGCGATTGCGCAAGACCTGGGTGTCGAGCCATCGGAAGTAACCCGCATGGAAAGTCGCTTGTCGAGTCGAGATTTGGCGTTCGATATGCCGGTTGATATGGATGAAGAGTCGGCTTGGCAGGCTCCACAGCAGTATCTGGAGGATCAATCAGCAGACCCGGCCACGGTGGTGGAAGCGGCTGATTGTGTTGCTTATGAAGGCACCCAACTGGCTACAGCCATGTCTGCGCTAGATCCCCGAAGTCGCGATATCGTTGCTCGACGTTGGTTGGCAGATCCTAAGACAACATTGCACGAGCTTGCAGAAGAGTACGGCGTTTCAGCAGAGCGTATCCGCCAGCTTGAAAATAATGCCATGAAGAAACTTCGCGCAGGGATTGTTGCTTAAGCCACTCGATTGATGCGTTTCTCCGTTGTCGCTATAGCCTGTTTTTTGGCGTTCTTCGCAGTCGCGTTTGGGGCCTTTGGCGCACACGCACTTGAGTCTCGAGTTTCTGTTGCGCGCATAGAGACCTGGACAGTTGCTGTCCACTACCACTCCCTGCACGCGCTGGCGATGATTGCGCTTTCCGCGGCCCTCAATAATAAACACAGTGTCTGGTTACAACGTGCGCAGGCGTTCTTTGTAATCGGTGTCTGTTTATTTTCAGGGAGTCTGTACTTGCTCGTGTTGACAGATACTCCGCAACTGGGTGCGGTTACCCCTCTTGGTGGCCTGAGTCTATTAGCTGGATGGGTCTGTGCATTTTTTGCGGCAGTCCAGAAAAGTCACGATCAAGATGTCTGATCAGGAACTGTCACGCAAGATAAAGAGTTTTGTGATTCGTGCGGGTCGCATGACGAACAGCCAACAAAAGGGCTGGAATCAGGTTTTCCCCAAGCACGGCTTCAGCGTCACTGAGTCGCAGTTTGACTGGGAGGACAGCTATGCCGTTAGTGGACCTCGCGTTGTCGAGATTGGGTTTGGAATGGGCGACAGTTTGCTCGCAATGGCTGAGCAAAATCCAACGTATCGATACCTCGGTCTGGAGGTGCATAAACCGGGTGTTGGCAAGTTATTTGCCGAGGTAGAAAAGCGAGGTATTGAAAATATTAAGGTCTTTGCTGAGGATGCGGTGCGGGTTCTCGAGGAGTCGATTCCACCTCAAACAATTGATCTTATTCAGATTTTTTTCCCCGATCCCTGGCACAAAAAGCGTCATAATAAGCGCCGTCTTATTCAGCCGGACTTCGTAGACCTGTTGCTGACACGCTTAGCCCCTGAGGGACGATTACACTTGGCGACAGATTGGCAGCCCTATGCTGAGCACATGATGGCGGTACTCGAAAATAACGATAATGTGCAGAATGTCGCGGGTCCCCAACAATTTATTCTCAGGCCTGAGTCGCGACCGGAGACAAAATTTGAACGCCGCGGTCATCGTTTAGGCCACGGCGTTTGGGATCTGATGTTTCAGAGGTGTGCGCGTTAAATAAATCGCTCGATCAAACTATCCAAGTGGCGATAACCCAGATCCGTTGCGCGCAGACGTGTGCTGTCGGCATCCATCAGACCCAACGTCACGAGCGCTGAGCGCTGTGCTGCAATGACCTCAACAGACTGCCCGGTGCGCGCTTCAAAAATAGAATTGTCGACACCGTGCTTAAGCCTCAAGGCATTCATCATAAATTCACCGGGTAAATCAACCGATACAATTGGGTTTAACTCCGGGCTGGAAGCGGTGGCCGAGGGGTCAGAAAATTGCCCAATGTAGTGCTGAGGTTGCCGCGTGCGCTGGAAGCGAAAGACCTCATTCGACAGGGTGACTTTTCCATGTGCGCCTGCGCCAATGGCTAAGTAGTCACCAAAACGCCAGTAATTAAGATTGTGACGTGCCTCTTGGCCTTTCTTACTCCAGGCGGAGACTTCATACTGAGTCATCGCTTTTTCGGCCATGAGGCGAGCGACTTGTGACTGCATGGGTTCGATGATCTCTTCGGGGGGTAACTTAGGTGGCGAAGACCAAAATGCGGTGTTTCTCTCGATGGTAAGCTGATACCAAGAAATATGTTCCACGCCCAGACTTAAGCCGACCTGCACGTCACTCAGCGCGTTAGCGGGATTCTGATGAGGCAGGCCATACATAAGATCCACATTTACGCGCTTAAACTCTGCTTCATGCGCCATATCAACAGCACGAATCGCCTCGTTTGCCGAATGAACTCGCCCCAGCCCCTCGAGCTTGTCGTCTTCAAAGCTCTGAATACCGATACTCAGACGGTTAATACCTGCCGTTCTATAAGAGCTGTATTTGCTGGCTTCGGCGCTGCCTGGATTACTTTCAAGCGTAATTTCGCAGGACTCAGAGAGCGACAGCCGACGCGTGATGCCGTTTAAAATGCTGGCAATGGCTTTCGGTGAAAATAGGCTGGGTGTGCCGCCGCCGAAGAAAATTGAGGTGATTTCACGACCGTGCACCCAATCAAGTTGTTGCTCTAGATCATTAAGTAATGCGGTGACGTAAGGCTGTTCGAGGGTGGGGTGAAAATTTTCGTGGGAGTTGAAGTCACAGTAGGGGCACTTTCGTTCACACCAAGGAATATGCACATAGAGCGATAAGGGTACGCTGTGACTCACTGACAGTTTGATAACTTCGGGGCAAGCGCCTTAAGCGCTTTTGCGCGATGACTGAGCGTTTGCTTTTCAGCGACAGACATCTCCGCCGCCGTGCAGTTCGACGACTCTGGTATGAAAAGTGGGTCATAACCGAAACCGCCAGTACCTGAAAGCTCAAAGCTAATGTTTCCGTACCAACGACCCTCGGTGATAATGGGTAGGGGGTCGGACTCGGACATGACGACGGCGATGACCGCGACGTAAAACGCCGCCCGATCCTCCCCTCGAAGATGACTCATCTCACTCAGTAGCTTGGTGTTGTTGTCAGTATCATTCCCACCCGAGTAGCGCGCCGAATAGATACCCGGTGCGCCTCCTAGGGCCGGCACAACGAGACCAGAGTCGTCTGCAATGGCGGGTCGAGAGGTTGCGTGGGCGGCGTGTCGGGCTTTGAGAATCGCGTTTTCAATGAACGACAGACCCGTTTCTTCAGCATCGGGTACAGCGAAATCGCGCTGCGCGACAACTTCGAGTCCCATTGACTCAAACAGAGGCGCGAACTCACGAAGTTTTCCTGAGTTATTACTCGCTAGAACAAAGGTCATTGTTGTTTATTCCTGGCGCCAAAGCTGTGTTTTGAATTTATAGCTATACGTTTGGTCTGACCCCTCGGGCGTGAAATCGAATTCGAAGAATCGATACTCTCGATCTAAGAACTCAAAGGGAATGAGATAATAAGTTGCGCGCCCTTCTCTGACCTCTTTTATCGTCATGTCGCCACCGGTGATGAGATCCCAAGTCCTGCCTTTAATGCGCATGGGCCGCCCTTCAACATCGCTTGCTTCGGCGTCTCGAACCGACAGTGTCAGCATTGCTTTGTCTTTGCCGCGCGGTATGCCAAATTCTGCGGCGATCTCGGGTGTTAAAAAGGTGGAATAAACAATGCTGTAATGCAGTTCAAATTGATCGAATCGCTCTGATTGTTGACCCGCTACTAAGGTAGACCAGAGCATGAGACTGACGGCAAGCAGGTGTTTCATCGGTGTCGGATCCTGTAGCTGGCGGACTTTGCAAAAATGTTGGGCCAGATTTTAGCCAAATAAGTCCTATCTCCAGAGACTTTACGTTCAATAATTTCAATATCGAGTTGCCGGCAAAGTGACTCAAAATCAGCCACCGTGCAGAAATGAATATTGGGCGTGTCAAACCAGCTGTAGGGCAGCGCCTTCGTTTTTGGCATTCGGCCACTTAAGAGTAACGACAATCGAGAACGCCAATGTCCAAAGTTGGGGAAACTGACGATGGCCTCGTGACCAATTTGAACCACCCGAGTCAGCATGGCGTGGGGCCGTTTTAGCACTTGTAGAGAATCGGCGATAATCACGACGTCAAACTGGGTATTTTCAAAATTAAGGAGACCGTCTTCCATATCTTGCTGAATGACCCGCAGTCCCTTTGTTAGGGCCGTGGTGAGATTTTTGGTATCAATATCAACACCCACGCCATCGATGCCTTTTTCCAAAAAAAGCTTAGCCAGTAGGTCACCACTGCCGCATCCTAAATCCAACACTTTGCTGCCGTTACCTACCCAGCCTGCGATCGTCTCAACGTCACTGCGTAGCATCATGCGGCGACCCTCTTCATCCATGCATGCAGTAGCGCAATGTAATCGGCGTCTTCGAGCAAGAAGGCATCGTGACCTGCGTCAGATTCAAGATTTGAGTAGGTGACGCGCTTGCCGGCCGCCAAGAGCGCGGTTGTGATTTCACGCGATCGAGCAGGTGAGAAACGCCAGTCGGAGCTAAATGAGAGGATTAGAAACTCTGCACTTGCGGGCTCAAGTGCTTTTGCTAAGTCGCCGTCTGAAGCAGCGGCGAGATCAAATCGGTCGAGGGCGCGTGTCATCAGTACATAGGTATTAGCATCGAACCGGGTTGCAAACTGGCTGCCCTGATAACGCAAGTAGCTTTCGACTTGAAAAATAGGTTGTTCATTATCGTCTGGATCGAAGCTTCCTTGGCGTAGTTCACGACCGAATCGATCTGACATGTTGTCGGCCGACATGTAGGTGAGATGCCCGACCATTCGCGCAAGGGCCATGCCCTTTTCAGGTGCTGTGTTGGCGTCAATGTAATCGCCTCCGCACCAATCAGGATCTGAGAATATGGCCTGACGCGCGATTTCATTAAAGGCAATATTTTGTGCGGTGAGACCGGGCGCAGCTGCAATAACGACGCAATGAGTCACCCAGTCAGGGTATGTGATAGACCATTGCAGTGCCTGCATCCCCCCTAGACTCCCGCCCACAACAGCGGCCCATTGGTTAATTCCAAGATGCTGAGCGAGCCGTTTTTGTGATTCAACCCAATCACCAACGGTCACTTGAGGAAAAAGTGAGCCCCAAGGTTTGCCCGTTGTTTTACTGATACTTGCGGGCCCTGTTGAGCCATTACAGCCCCCAATATTGTTGGGACAGACCACGAAAAAGCGATTTGTATCAATGGGCTTGCCTGGCCCGATGACCGTATCCCACCATCCAGGCTTGGTATCAGCCTCGCTATGAAAGCCCGCGGCGTGATGATTTCCTGATAACGCATGGCAAATGAGGACGGCATTATTCCCATCGGGTTGCAGTGCGCCATAAGTCTCGTAAACGAGCTCAAACTCATCGAGTACCTCACCCGACTCCAAGTAGAGCGCGTCACTGAAATGAGCATGCTCGGGTTTGATAACGCCCAAACTGGACGCGCGAGAGGCGGCAGTCACAATGATTAAATTCCAATCACAAAGCTGGGAAGGTTCACGGCGACAGCCATGTGTCCCAATGATACGCGAATCACATTGATCCCAATGAACAAAATGATGGGCGAGAAGTCGAGGCCTCCCATCGGCGGTAGCACTTGCCGAAGCGGTGACATCACGGGTTCGGTCAGCTGCCAGATGAACTCAACGGCGGGGTGTGCGCTTTGGGGTGCGAGAAAGCTGACAATGATGGTCGCCAACACACTGTAGAAAATAATACTGACAATGAGTCCGGTCGCACCTAATGCACTCCAGATCAGTGCTTGCAGAATGTTAAAGGCTTCAAAACGCCCGATCAGCGACAGCATGATCGCAATGAACAGCACTTGGCAGAGTATCAATGCGACTAATCCGCCGGCATTGAACCGGTTCCCCGAGGGAATCAGTTTGCTGAAGGGTTTTACGACGGGGTCGGTGATGCGACGAACGGCCATTGAAATTGGATTATAGCCACTGACGCCGCACAACTGAGCGAGAAATCGGGTTGCGATCAAAATAAGAGCCAGACTGAACAAGGGCTGTGTGATCGTCATACCAATGTCAGCAAGTGCACTGTTCATAATCCGAACTCCTCGCTCAGTTCAATAGAGCGTTTCTTTGCGGCACGCGTTGCTGACATAACGATCGCCCTTAATTCTGCCGCTTCGAACGATTTGATGGCCTGTTCTGTAGTGCCACCTGGGCTTGTGACATTTTCTCTGAGCTTTGCCAACGCATCGTCACTGGTCTGGGCAAGTTTTGCGGCTCCCAGCGCCGTTTGTACCGAAAGCTGATGTGCGGTCTGGGGCGACATACCCAGTTCGACAGCGGCATCGGCCAGGCTCTCCATGAAGAGGAAGAAGTATGCCGGCCCACTTCCTGAAATGGCCGTTACGAGGTCCAAGTCTGACTCATTACTCACCCATACGCATTGTCCTACGGCGGACATCACGCGCTCGGCGAGTAAGCGCCCGTGGGCGCGTTGATCGGAATTTGAAAAAAGCCCCGTCATGCCTTCGCCCACAAGTGCGGGTGTGTTGGGCATACTACGTACAACTGCGTCATCATTGGGGAGTCCTAGCAGATTCGCCAGTGACGCCGAATTTATACCGGCAATAATGGACAGCACAGTGGCGGTAGAACTGACTCGGTGTGCCAGCGGTGACAGCGCGATACCCGTAATTTGAGGTTTGATTGCCAGCACGATTAGATCGGCACTCAGATCCGCATCCGTTGCGGATTCAGCAATACGAATTAGCCCCGACGCGCGTGCGGCGCTTTGAGCTGCCTCCGAGGGATCTACAACACCAATGTTCTCAGTAGGAAAGCCACTCTCTATGAGTCCCCTATAAATCGCGCGAGCCATGTTACCGCCGCCTATAAATGTAATCTTTGGATCGCTCACTCTATGTGTTCCTTGAATTTGTGCTTAAGTATAACGCGCGCCAAAGATATCTGTGCCTACTCTGACCATGGTTGATCCCGCTGCGATGGCGGGCTCCATATCGGCAGACATTCCCATGGACAGCTCACGCATTTGAGGGGGGATTGCGTCGATGTCCAGCAGACTGGCTATGCGCTCAAACTGCGCAAGTTGAGTCGAGGGGTCAGCCGTGGGCGCGGGTATTGCCATAATGCCGCAGAGCTCTAATCGATCGAACTCCAACGCCGCAAGTGCTAGCTCAGTAAGTTCAGCGGGTGACGAGACCCCAGATTTGCTGGGCTCTTGAGGAATATTGACCTGTAGACACACTTTTAAAGGCGCTTTGTCTGACGGTCGTTGTGCATTGAGGCGCGTTAGAGTCTTCAGTCGATCGACCGAGTGAATCCAGTCGAAGTGCTCGGCAACCAAGCGCGTCTTGTTTGATTGCAAGGGACCTAAAAAGTGCCAAGTGATATCGAGTGAACGGCATTGCTGACATTTTTCGACGCCCTCGCTGACGTAGTTTTCACCAAAATCGCGGATTCCGGCCTCAAAGGCCTCTCGAATGGCATCGACGGGCTTTGTTTTACTGACCGCAATCAGTCTGATGTCGGAGTCAGCTCGATTTGCGTTGCGCGCCGCATTTGTAAGTCGGCTTCTGACGCGAGATATGTTTTCATGTAAGAGTGATTGCTTCATCGCTATATTTTACGTGCGTATAGCTCCTGCAGGAACCTTGCTGTTAAGGACAGTTTTATGGACATTACGGAGCTCCTAGCGTTTACGGCTCAGCAAAATGCGTCTGACTTGCACTTGTCGGCAGGTCTTCCACCTATGATACGCGTGGATGGCGATATTAGGCGTGTCAATGTGCCGCCTATGGATCACGCGCAAGTTCAGACGCTGATGTATGACATTATGAACGATCAACAACGGCGTGATTATGAAGATCAGCTCGAAACTGATTTTTCGTTTGAAGTGCCCGGTATTGCCCGCGCAGCTGAAAGAGCTCAGCTTGATGAAGCGGGGTTTAATTATGATCGTGGGGGCAACGGGCTCGGGTAAGTCAACCACGCTCGCGTCAATGGTCGATTATCGAAATCGGCACCGGCGAGACCACATCATCACGGTTGAAGACCCGATTGAATATGTTCACCAACATCAACAATCGATCATCAGTCAGCGCGAAGTGGGTGTGGACACCGAATCGTTTGAGGTGGCGTTGAAGACGGCATTACGACAAGCCCCCAATGTCATTATGATCGGCGAGGTTCGCGACGCCGAGACTATGAAAATCGCCCTTTCTTATGCGGAGACAGGCCACCTGTGCTTGTGCACGCTTCATGCGGGCGGGGCAAAGCAAGCGCTTGAACGAATACAGAGCTTCTTCCCAGAGGAGCATATTCGGCGATTGTGGATGGACCTGTCGATTAATTTACGCGCCGTTGTTGCGCAACAACTGCTGCCAAGGCGCGATGAGCGTGGCCGCACGGCGATCGTAGAGCTCTTGCTGTCGACGCTACTGATGCAAGAGCACATACGCGCCGGTGACGTGGAAAAAATTACCGATCTGATTAAGCGCTCGTCAAAGCATGGCATGCAGACCTTTGACCAGGCCCTTTTGGCCGCGTTCAAACAGGGGTTGATCACAGTAGAGCAAGCCCTGAGAGCGGCCGAGTCCGAGAACGATGTGCGCTTGGCGATTAAACTTGAGACACCCAGTCGCGGAGCGGATGGAAGAACGAGCCTTGAGGTTGAGACTCCTGACGGCAGCTTTGTCGATAAATGGTGGTTGGATCGTTAAGTGTCGGAGGTCAAGTAGCTCTCTAGGATAATCGCCGCAGCGAGATCATCAATCGGTGCCGTTGCGTAGTCGCCCCTGTGCCCTGCCTCTTTGGCGCGTATTTTTGCCTCTTTGGAGGTAAAGCGCTCGTCGTGAAGCTCGACTCGAAGCTGAAAGCGACCTTCGAGCTGACGTGCAAATCGAGCGGCTTTTTCTGACAAGTCAGTACTTTCACCGCCCTCGCTAATTGGGTTTCCAACAATAATCGCATTAGGCAGCCATTCGTTAACAAGCGCGCCTACTTTGTCCCAATTTGGCTTGCCCTGCTGGGCGCCCAATATGACAAGCGGTCTTGCCTCCTTTGTCAGGGTATTACCGACGGCGACACCAATGTTGGAAAGTCCGAAATCGAAGCAAAGTAGTGTCGACACTTTGGTCACTTAGCTGTGCCCGGCCTGTTGAGAGAGCAGCCGAATGTCGATCCCCAGTAATTTACCGGCTGACGCCGATTTTTCATCGGTAGGGGTCTCGAAAAGAACAGTCGTATCGGCATCAATAGTGAGCCAACTGTTTTCAGCAATCTCTTGCTCAAGTTGTCCCGCAGACCATCCGGCGTAGCCCAGTGCCACCAGGTGATGATCAGGACCTTCTCCACGGGCGATGTCTGCGAGCACGTCTTTCGATGTGGTTAGCCACACATCTTGATTGACCTTGAGCGTGGCGTCGTAGCTGATTCCAGGTGAGTGAAGAACAAAACCGCGATCAACTTTAATAGGGCCCCCGGCCATGACGGAAACTTCATCGTGACTCAGTAGCGGTTGAATATTAAGGTGCTCGAAAACATCAGCAAGCTGCAGATCTAGAGGCTTGTTGATCACAATACCCATTGCGCCGGCTTCCCCGTGTTCACACACGTAGGTCACGGTGCCTTTAAAAAAACCAGATTCAATGACCGGTGTTGCGATCAAGAAATAGCCTTTCAATGAATCTGTAGTGCGCTGCACGTCCATAACTTTTAATTTGCCTGGTTTAGGGGCGGAACTGCCAAGTTCTCACGATCTCTAGTTTATCGACTTGTGCACTCAATGCGGGTGGAAATGCAGGATAAGGTGCCGCATCTCGAACCGTTTTTACAGCGGCACGATCTAAGTGTGGGAATCCTGATGAGTCGAGTACCTGGACATTGAGCAAGATGCCAAATTTGTCGACAACCGTGAGGAGACGCACATCACCGCGCGCATTGCCGACACCATTAAGGGCTGCATTACCAAATTGTTCCACGCGAGTGACCCATTGCCGCAGGTAGTTAGCGTCCAGTGCGCGACGAGCGGCGACACTTCCTAGGCGCGTACTTTGTGCCTGATCCTGTTGCATTTGCGATAGTTCGCCCTGTAAGCGCTCAACCTCAGCAGCAAGTGTCGACGCATCTGACGTATCGACGGGTTCGGACCGCATTAGTGCAAGCGTAGCTGAGGCTTGCTTCTCTGAAAATGTGCTGGCAAGTTCGCCGGGACGCGATAACTGATTATCGCTTGCAATGTGTTGGGTGTCTGTTGGCGATTGCTGACTCGGCGTGAGAATAACGGTGACGGCCGTAGATTGCTGTGACAGTGCCGCACCGATTAGTGTTGTTGAGAGGACCACTGCGACTGCGGTATGAAGCACTACCGAGATACTGGCCGCGAGTGGCATATTGCCTAAAACGCCGTATTCAGATTGCACGGTGCTCCGCTACCTCATGTTCAATACACGCAATCAGTTTTTCGCCAATCTGCGTATTCTCAGCGCGATCAATTTCGCGCATGCACGTGGGACTTGTGACATTGATTTCGGTGAGGTAGTCACCAATAACGTCAAGACCGACGAACAATAGCCCCTTTTCTTTTAATGCAGGACCCACCTGTTCAGCAATCCATCGGTCACGATTTGACAGGGCTTGAACGACACCAGACCCGCCCGCCGCAAGATTTCCACGGTTCTCCCCTGCCATTGGCAATCGTGCCAAACAGAAGGGTATTGGCTCACCGTTGATCATTAGGATACGTTTATCGCCGTCCTTGATCTCGGGCAAATAGCGCTGCGCCATAATCGTCTCGCCACCATTTTTGGTCAGTGTCTCTAGTATGACGTTAAGGTTTGGATCCCCACGGCTCACCCTAAAAATGGATTGTCCACCCATGCCGTCCAGAGGCTTATAAATCACATCCTCATGCGTTTTATGAAACGCTTTGAGTGCCGCCGGATCCCGTGAAACCAATAGCGGTGGGCAGCATTGAGGGAACTGAGTTGCAAACAGTTTTTCGTTGCAGTCGCGCAGGCTCGCACAGCGATTGACGATCAATGTGCCTTGGCGTTCCGCGTTCTCTAGCAGTTGTGTTGTGTAGAAAAACTCCATGTCAAACGGAGGATCTTTTCTCATCAGCACGACGTCGAGCTCTGATAAGGGCGCGCTGTAGCGCTCACCTAAGGCAAACCAATCCGTGTCGCTGTCGTAAACGTTAAGTGGACGCAGTGAGGCAATTGTTTCGCCATTCTGAACAGATAAATCCGACTGCTCTAAGTATGTCAGGCGATGCCCTGCTGCGCTCGCAACTCTCAATAACCCAAGCGTCGTGTCTTTTGTCGTATTGATGGACGAGATTGGATCCATCAGGACCCCAATGCTCAAAGCCATATCAGCCGAACCTCACGTGTTTGTTTAACTCCAACCGCGATTCTGAGTCTCGCGGGCCATGGGTTCAAGACTTTATGTCGCCCCATCGGGCACCGATCACGCTGAGCGCCACCAGAGGCGCTGTTTCCGTTCGAAGCACTCGAGGGCCTAGGCGCAGCGCACAAAATCCAAATTGAGAAGCGAGTCTCAGCTCCTCACTTGTGAACCCGCCTTCGGGTCCGATCAAGACGGCCACGCTCTCAGGCGTGGTCGACGTTTCCTCGCTGTCAACTGACGGGTCTAATAGGTACTTGCAATCAGCCTCCACGCCAGCCACCCAAGAATCGAGCGGCGCGGGTGAAACAACCTCAGGAATGACCGCGCGTCCGCTCTGTTCACACGCACTGATCACCACTTGCTGCCAATGCGCTCGCTTTTTTAACCAGCGCTCTGGTGAGAGTCGAACGTCGACTCGCTGACTTAAGATGGGAACAATTGACGTGACACCCAGCTCGGTCGCTTTTTTGATAGCCCAGTCGAATCGATCGCCTTTCGATACTGCGAGCGCGAGGCAGGTGTGGAGTGTTGATTCTGTGTGTAGGCGTTTGACCGACGTAATATTGACCGTGACTCGCTGTTTGCTTACGGCGTCAACGTGGCCTGAATAATCGTGCCCATCGCCATTAAACACACTGACTTGTGTGCCCACGCTGACCCTGAGCACTCGCGCCAGGTGATGGCTTGCATGCTCGTCGAGCCCACACACCTGTCCTGAGGTGAGTGGTGACGAAGAATAAACTCGGTAGCTGCGCATATTGCTATGTTAACAGCTACCGAGAATCGTATTTCAATACTTGTAACTGTCGTTTTTGAACGGACCATCGACGTCAACGCCAATGTAATCGCCCTGCTGCGAGGTGAGTTTGGTCATGACGCCCGCAAAGCCCTCGACCATCAATGCAGCGACTTGCTCATCGAGGTGCTTAGGGAGCACGTCAACCGAAATAGCGGCTTGTTTTTGGTCAGCAGGTAAATCAGCAAAACGTTTGGCGTACAGGTGGATTTGTGCCAGCACTTGGTTTGCAAATGAGCCATCCATGATGCGCGACGGGTGACCGGTTGCATTACCAAGGTTCACCAAGCGCCCCTCAGCCAAAAGGAGGAGGTAATCGTTGGTGTCGCGGTCGCGGATAACTTTGTGGACCTGCGGTTTAACCTCTTCCCATTCCCAATTTTCACGCATGTACGCGGTGTCGATTTCGTTGTCAAAGTGACCAATATTGCAAACAACGGCGCCCACTTTCAGCGCGCGGAGCATCGCAGCATTGCAGACGTCGAAGTTACCCGTAGCAGAACAAAGTATATCTGTTTGGCCGAGCAGATCGGTGTTAATGCAAGCATCGGTGCCGTCATTGACGCCATTAATGAAGGGTGACACTACTTCGTACCCGTCCATACAGGCCTGCATTGCACAGATCGGATCACATTCGGTAACGCGCACGATCATGCCTTCTTGACGAAGCGATTGTGCAGAGCCTTTACCAACATCGCCATAGCCCAGCACTAGAGCGCGTTTTCCTGCGAGCAAATGATCGAGGCCTCGCTTGATGGCGTCGTTGAGACTGTGACGACAGCCGTACTTGTTGTCGTTCTTTGATTTGGTCACCGCATCGTTAACGTTAATGGCGGGGATTTTCAAAGAGCCGTCTGCGAGCATGTCGTAGAGGCGATGAACGCCCGTTGTAGTCTCTTCAGTAACACCGTGAATCCGGTCGAGCATTTCTGGGTACTTGTCATGCAACATGGACGTTAGATCACCACCGTCGTCGAGAATCATGTTGGCTTCCCAAGGCTTACCGTCTTTGAGAATTGTTTGTTCAATGCACCACTCGTACTCAGGCTCGGTCTCGCCTTTCCAAGCAAAGACGGGAACGCCCCGCGCGGCAATTGCCGCCGCCGCATGGTCTTGCGTTGAGAAAATGTTGCAGCTTGACCAGCGGACTTCGGCACCCAAATCGACCAACGTCTCGATTAAAACGCCGGTTTGAATCGTCATGTGGATGCAGCCGAGAATTTTAGCACCTGCAAGGGGCTGCTCATCGCGCAGGCGCGCTCTGAGCGTCATCAGCGCGGGCATTTCGCTCTCTGCGATATCTAGTTCTCGTCGACCCCACTCAGCAAGCGTAATGTCGGCGACTTTATAATCTGAAAATGTTGCTAGATCGATGGCGGTTGTCATGGCAGCCTCCTGGCTTCCTGTTGTACTTAAAGTCCTGCCGCAGCACGCAGTGCTTCGGCTTTATCGGTTTTTTCCCATGAAAAATCAGGGTGCTCGCGACCAAAATGGCCGTACGCGGCTGTCGCTTGGTAAATCGGGCGTTTAAGATCGAGCATATTAATAAGACCTTTCGGCCTTAGATCAAAGTGCTCTCGAATCAAGTCGATGATACGCGCTTCCGAGATTGTCGCCGTACCAAAAGTATCCACCGAAATCGATGTCGGTTCTGCAACACCAATCGCATAGGAGACCTGAATTTCGCATCGATCAGCGAGCCCCGCCGCCACGATGTTTTTAGCGACATAGCGACCCGCATAGGCTGCGGAGCGATCTACTTTTGAAGGGTCCTTGCCGGAAAATGCGCCGCCACCGTGCCGGGCCATACCGCCGTAGGTGTCCACGATAATTTTTCGTCCGGTAAGGCCGCAATCGCCCATGGGGCCGCCAATAATGAATTGCCCGGTAGGGTTAATGTGGTACTGGGTCTCGGTGGTCAGCCACTCGATAGGAAGGATGTATTCGATGATCTCCCGCTTGACGAAATCGCGCAGCGTTTCTTGGTCAATGTCAGGCGAGTGTTGTGTCGACAAAACAACAGCGTCCACTGACAAAGGCAACCCGGATTCGTCATACCGGAGCGAAATTTGGCTTTTTGCATCGGGGCGCAGAAAATCGGCGCGACCCGATCGTCGGAGCTCGGCCTGTCGCTCGACCAG
>Ga0209138_1000200_pt1 | contig 61361 bp, 113 predicted proteins | sample SaaInl3SG_22_DNA_FD_184645 | JGI IMG/M metagenome (GOLD analysis project Ga0209138, IMG submission 184645) | Marine microbial communities from expanding oxygen minimum zones in the Saanich Inlet - ESP_153SG_22_DNA (SPAdes) (version 2) | ecosystem: Environmental > Aquatic > Marine > Intertidal...
ATGTTAGACCTGGTCATGAAAAAAGTTGGATTATATAAAAAAATTTCTTATATTTATATTAATAGTGTCGTAGCACCACTTTAAAAACACATTTATGGAAGAACAAATACACAATGAGTTATGGGACAGAGAAAACCGCGAATCTGTCAAAATTATCGCAAAAAAAGGATTGAAAATTAACGGACAAAAAGTCCCCGATCCTAAACTACACCAGATTATTTCATTTGTTAAGTCCGGTATCAGAATAGTATCATGTATAGCAGGTCTATGCGGATATTTTGGTATTGGATTTTTTGGGTTATTATTAGCCGAAATAGTTGGTATTTATGAAGAATTAGTTTAAATTAAAATTATGGGAAAATTTAGATCAACAAAAGTATTTGACGGGTTTAGCACAGTATTCCGTCAATGGAAAGCAGAGACCACTCATTGCAGATTTCTACATGGGTATGGAGTTTCTTTTAAAATTTACTTTGAAGGAGACTTAGATGAAAGAAACTGGGTATGGGATTTCGGAGGTATGAAAAGAGCAAAAGGTAAGATTGACGGAATGACTCCTAAAGAATGGATGGATTATATGTTTGATCATACTTTTATAGTAGCAGAAGACGATCCGTATAAAGAATCATTCTTAAAAATGAACGAAGCTGGAGTAGCTCAAATAAGAGTAGTACCTGCTACAGGAGCGGAAAGATTCGCACAATTTATTTACGATAAAATTAACCCTTTTATTCAAGAAGAAACAGATGGTAGGGTATCTATCGTTAAAGTAGAGTTTAGAGAACACAGTAAAAATAATGCAATATATGTCGCTTAAACAATTAAAAAGAATTGAAGATTATAATAAAAATCTTCCTATCGTAGAAATCTATACCGCTGTCCAATCAGAAGGATCAAGACAGGGATATCCCACTATTGTAATCAGAACTACAGGCTGTACCCACCGTTGCTATTTCGGTGAAGGTGGATGGTGTGATTCTTGGTATACTTCAATACACCCAGAAAAAGGACAATACACTTTCAATGATATAGTTGATATATATAAAAAGAACCCTCACATCAAAGAGATGATGTTAACAGGTGGATCACCTACTATGCATCCTGCTTTGGTAAATGAATTAACACATTTTGCACATGAAAATGATATCTTTATTACTATCGAAACTGAAGGATCTCATTTCCTCGCCACTGACTATCCTATTAATCTCTTATCTATTAGTCCTAAGTTTTCTAATTCTGTCCCAGTCTTAGGTGTAGAAACACCACAAGGAGCAACTACTGATCAAAGAATGATTGATAGACATAATAAATTTAGATTAAATATAGATGCTATAGCTGATTCTATTATGTACCATAAAGACTTTCATCTTAAACCAGTTTTAGATAATAAATTATCCATGGTAGGTGAAGTAGAAGAGTTTAATGAGCAGTTAATCGACAAGTTACTTGAAAAAGGATTTGGAGCATCAGAATGGACAGAATCTCCTACAAAAAAAGAAATGCAAAACTGGTTACCTAGTAAAATTTGGGCAATGCCTGCAGGTGATGATAGGGAATCGTTATTTGAATCTTATCCTGTTGTAATGAATTTTGTTAGAGATAAAGGATGGAGATTTACAGGTCGTGCACATATAATGGCCTTTAATACAGAAAGATGTGTCTAAAGAAGAAGCTTTACAGGTTTTAGAAGAAATCGCAGAAAACGTAAATACATGCTGTGCGATAACTATGGAACCCGATGAAGTGTTAGTATTAATAGATAAATTAAAAAGTTACATAAAAAATGGATGAACGTGAATTTATACAATGGCTAAAAGGGTTTACCGAAGGAGTCCATGATTACAGTATAGGACCTAAACAATGGGAACATCTCAAAGAGAGGTTATCTAGAGTTAAACTAGAACAGAAGTATAACTACCAGTCAGCAGGTCCAGGCTGGGTAACAAACACAACATGGGAGTAAAAAAAGTATACTACAACTGGGATGATGTTAATTTACTATTAGATAACATCTACGAACAATGTAAAGGAGAGATAGGGTATGTTACAGGTATACCTAGAGGAGGAACTATACTAGCAATACTGTATTCACATCGCTTCGGTGTTGAATATATACACAACTTTAAGAAACATCCTCCTGGATTATTAATTATCGATGATATAGCAGATAGCGGTAAGACCATATTCAACCTAAGGGACGAAATGTTTAATCCTAAATTTGCTACATTACACTATAAAACTACCTCTATAGCAAAACCAGAATATTTTGCAAAAGAGATACCCGAAGATTACGGTTGGATAGTATACCCTTGGGAGAAAGAAGATTCAAAACCTATTCAAGATTATTTGGATAATTAAAAATAAAATCGTATATTGTAGTAATAATAATGAGTCGTAGGACCTCAATAAAAACATTAATAAGTTATGCCTAAAAAGTTTATAGAAGGAACAGAATTAGTAAGAGCCGGATTTGCTAACGGTATTTCAACTCAACTAGCAGAAAAACAGAAAACCGAAGGACCGGAAGCAAGACTAACCGATCATGAGAAGCAAGTTATTATAGAAAGAGCAGCTGAAGCATATGCAGATTTTTTAACTGCTTTAGGATGCAACTACCAAGAAGATCCTAACTCAGCAGATACTCCATTTAGAGTAGCTAAAGCATATGTTAATGATTTATGGGCAGGTAGGTATAGTCCTTTAGATAAGATTACAGCATTTCCTAGCGACGGCTACGATGGAATCGTACAAGAGTCTAATATACCTGTAACGTCAATGTGTAGTCATCACCACCAAGCTATTAGAGGTACAGTAAGTATTGCTTATATTGCATCAGAAGACGGTAAGGTAGTAGGTCTATCTAAACTTAATCGTATTGTAGAGCAATTCGGTAGAAGAGGAGCTATTCAAGAGCAATTAACAGTTGCTATACATAATGCTGTAGATAAGATATGTGAAGGTAATTTAGGAGTAGCAGTCCAAGTTAATGCAACTCATGCTTGTGTATCCTGTAGAGGAGTTAAGCATGGAGGAGCATCAATGCAAACAGCTAAACTAACTGGAGCCTTTTTAGACGAACCATCAGCGAAAGCTGAGTTTTATAAAAATATAGAATTAGCAGAGAAATGCAATCATTAGAACACGACGAAAGACCTTGGGGTAGTTACGACGTATTATTAGATACTGACTTTACTAAAGTTAAACTGATAACCGTAGCTCCTGAGCAAAGATTATCTTACCAGTCTCATGAAAAGAGACAAGAGCAATGGACTATAGTAAAAGGTAGACTAACTGTAATCTTAGATGAGGATCACCTAGTTTTCTACCCTGGTCAATCAGTTCACATTCCATTAGGAGTTAAACATAGAGCTTGGAACAGAACTGATAAACCAGCTCAATTTATAGAAGTACAGACCGGAACTTATTTCGGTGAAGATGATATAATTAGATACGAAGACGATTATATGAGAGCTGATGATGTACAAGAGTTTTTAGAGCATGTAGACAAACCAGGGCCATGGTCAGAAGAAGATGATAAAGTACATACTATTGGAGGATTAACAATGCCAAAAAAGAACACTAATAAATTAAATAAAAATGGGTAAACAATTAAGCTTATTTCCTGAATTAGATGCGCAAACAGTAGACTCTTATGTCCCGTTCGTATCTGAAGTAGAACAGTTTAACGAAACCTTCGGTAAACCAAATAACTATGAACCAACAATACCAGAAAAAAAAGAGTGGCAGTTCGTATACGACTTTATACTCGAAGAATTGGAGGAATATAGACAAGCTTGCGAAAACGGAGACATCGTGGAAGTTTTGGATGCTTTGTGTGATATTGCTTATGTTTCCCTTGGGAACGGTACTATGCTACACGGCCTTAAGAATAAGATATGGCCAGCTTATCTCGAAGTACAAGCAAGTAATATGTCAAAAGCTTGTGAAACTGAGGAAGACGCCTTACGCACTATCGCCGTACGAAGTAAAGAGCAAGGTGAACCGTGTCATTTTGAAGAAGTTAATGATCGATTCATCGTATACAGAACCCGAGATAGAAAAGTAATGAAAAGTCTTAACTATTTTAGACCGGATCTTAAACAATTTTTCAATGATTAATTTAGACGAACATAAAATTTACGTAGAGAGCCATAAAATGGAAATGGTCCCATTATCTATAGCAAAACAAGCAATAGAAGACGCTCAAATAAAACAACTAGATGAAGCCATTAATCAGCTTTCTCTAGAATTAACAAGCCTTAAACCAGACCTTAGTTTATTAGATGATAAAGATAGCACACGAGAGTACTAAAAAAGTTATGAGTAAAATACGCATCGCCCATGAGGCACCAAAAAGTATCTTTGAAGACGTACAAAAAGTAACCGACTATGATTACTGTCTCGTACATTTACTAGAAGAAGATGAACAATATCTTAATCAGTTTAAACAGGCAATTAATAAAGGCAGAGAAGTTATTTTAGATAATTCTATATTTGAATTAGAAGAGGCTTTTGATGCAGTCAAGTTTAACAAATGGGTGAAAGAGATTAGACCTTCTTGGTATATAGTTCCGGATGCTTTAGAAGATGCATACAAAACAATCGACCAGATGGAAGATTGGAACAATAAAGGGTACGGTTATGAAGGTAGCGGGAAGATAGGAGTAGTTCAAGGAAAGACTTATGACGAAATAGTAGACTGTTATAACTATATGAATAAAGAAGCAGATGTAGATATGATTGCTATATCTTTCGATTATTCGTATTATACACAGTCTGTTCCTCATGCTAACAAGTATGTTAGCTGGATGCTAGGACGTGTTAAGCTACTGGGAGACTTACTTAGAGACGGTGTTATTAATCAAGCTAAACCGCATCACTTACTAGGATGTGGATTACCTCAAGAATTTAGTTTTTATAAGCATTCTGATTATGATTGGATATATTCACTTGATACTTCTAACCCTGTAGTTCACGGTATTAAAGGTATAACATATGGTTCAGATGGATTATGGTCTAAAGAGAGACAGAAACTGCATGAACTGATTAATTCTGATATTGATGACAGACAATTAGGAGTAGTTAAAAATAATATTCAGAAATTTAAATGGTTTACTAATGGCAACTAAGACTTGGATTACATTTTTCTCACAGACAGGAGCAGAAATAGCTGATATAGCTGAATCATTAGGTAGATGGCCAGATAGGATTATTACTAACGAAAGACCAGAGCATTTAAGGACTATTGACCCTAGAATAGAAAAACAAGGTTATTTCACACTTCCTAACAAACCTACTTTAGAAGATTATTCAGAATTTTTGACTTACTTTCCGGAAGCTATAATCACTTTACACGGTTGGCTTAGAGTTATGCCTCCTGAAATTTGTGAAAGACATAAAATATTTAACGGTCACCCGGGACTTATCACCTACTATCCAGAACTTAAGGGTAAAGATCCTCAAGTTAGAGCGTATGAAGGTATAAAGAGCGGAAAATATCCAACTGCTGGTGCCGTAATACATAAAGTTACTGCAGGAGTAGATGAAGGAAAAGTATTAATGGAAGAGAAGTTTAATGCTTTTCAGTTGGAATTAGACGATTTATTTCGTATATTAAGAGATAGAAGTTTATATATGTGGTATAATTTTTTAAAAACGGTTTTGTGATAAAAAGAATAGCATTAGTTGGAGCAAGTAGTACAGGTAAGACTACTGTTTATGAACTACTTAAAAATAAATTACCTAAATATGAATTCGTAAACGAATCTACTAGAACTGTAGGTAGTTACGGATTTCCTATTAATGAGGAAGGTACTTGTGCTACTCAGTTAGCGATTAGTAGTTTTCATTTAGAAGCTTTACTTCAACCGTATAACTTAGTATTAGATAGATGTTATATGGATGTTGTAGTATATACTAAATTTATGAAAGGAGTAACTTCACATACGTACAGTTATATAGAAGATACTTGGAATAGAGTAAAAAATGAATATACTCATTACATTTACTTTCCTATTGAATTCGATTCAGTAGATGATGGAGTAAGAAGTATAAGTGAAGAGTGGAGAAAAGAAGTAGATGAGGAGTTTAAGGCTGTACTAGAAGGAGTACGTCAACCTTATCTTACTATAACCGGTTCTCCTATGCAAAGAGTAGAACAAATATTAGATTTTATTAATGTTTAGATACGGAGCAAAACTACTAAGAGTAGTAGACGGAGATACAGCAGATGTGATGATTGATCTAGGATTTTCAACTTGGGTTAAAGCTAGGCTTAGATTTAAAGGGGTTGATACATGGGAGAAAAGAACACGAAATTTAGAAGAAAAAGCTAAAGGTATAGCAGCTTCTGAATTTACTAAAAAGTACTTAGAGTTGAATGATGGTAAATTTATTATTCAATCTTACGGTAAAGGTAAGTATGGTCGAGTACTTGCCGAAGTATTTGTGAATATCGACGGAGAAGAAACCTCTTTAAATAAACTATTAATAGAAAACGGACACGCTTATGTTTATGAGGGTGGTAAAAAACAATTATTTAAAGGATAAATTATGTCAGAAGTTAAAAATTATCAAGAAGTAGTAGACATTGCGTCTAAACATTTAGGTAAAGTAGGAGGAGATGGGTACAAAGATACTTATGCTCCAGAATTATTAGTAAAAGTACCCCGTTACTTAAACAGAGAAGGTTACGGACTTACAAACAAAGACTTTGTAGGAGTAGATACATGGAACTGTTATGAAGTATCAGCTATAACGACTAAAGGACTACCTGTAGCTGGTATGTTGAAAATAGTATGTCCCTCAGATTCAGAGTATCACGTAGAATCTAAATCTATTAAGTTATATCTAAACTCATTTAATATGACTCGTTTAGGAGATAATTCTGTTGAGTGTATTTTAGAGATAGAGAAGAGAGTAAAAGATGATTTAGATAAGTTACTTGAAACTAGTACTACGGTAAGCTTCTACACTGATGAAGAAGACGGAAAAGCACTGTCGTTTGACGGTTATCAAGATTTAGCTGATATTGCAGATTTAGATCAAATAGATTTTACTGCATTTTCATCAGATGCATCTCAATTAGAAGTAGATACAGTATTAGATGAAACTATAGAACCTAAAGAAGTAAAGTTAAAATCTAATCTACTAAGATCTAATTGTAGAGTAACTAATCAACCTGATTGGGGTGATGTATTTATTAGAATGAAAGGTAGAAATATACCTAGTCCTGAATCAATTGCAAAGTATATAGTATCTCATAGAACTGTTAGTCACTTCCACGAAGAGATTTGTGAAATGGTATTTAAACATTTAATGGATGCTTATAAACCTGAAGATTTAATGGTAGCGTGTTTATATACTAGAAGAGGAGGATTAGATATAAACCCTATTAGAGCTACTCATTCAAGGTTTATACCTGACTTCTTTACTAATACTGATTATAGAATTCAAAAAACCTTAAGACAGTAATATGGAAAATATAAAACTACAACAAGAACTCGCTAGTTTAAAATTTGATGGAAAATCAGTACTAGACGCAACTTTTTCACTTTTTGATTATTTGGGTCAAAAAGCAGGACCTGAATTAGGTAAGGATGTATATAAGGCAGCATTAAGAGAGAAAGAACCAGTTGGGGTAAGAGAGATAAGTAATAAAGCTTATACTGGTAAAGTAATGTTATATAGAAAACAATTCTTAAAAGAATATTTTGATGCAAAAAGAAATAGTAGAACATAACGAACTAATAGCAGAAAGGATCCCTCCAGGGGATAAATGGGAACTAGTCATTGATAAGGAAACTCTTATCGATGGCTTAGTATCTACTCTAACTCAGTTTATGCGTAAAACTAAATTTAAAGGTCACTACAGATTAGAACCTTTGAATGGAAAACTGTTTGCTATAAAAACTGAAGAGGTTACTATAGAAGAACCGGAACCGGAAAAGTTTGATCTTTACGGAGAATACTAGGGAGAAAGTTGCTTAATTGCAACTTTTTTCGTATATTTAAGTATTAAATAATAAAGGTTATGATTAAAAAGTTATCAATCAAAGAAGCAGATGCCCAAGCAAAAAAGTCTTTTGAAGATAAGAAGCGTGCATTAAGACTTTATAGCGAAAGTTTAAAATACGATCCTATCCATTGGAGGTATATTAATCCAAAAGAACTAGCTGATAATCCAGAAAAATTTATAAAATTTTATAATAGATTTGAAGAAAAAGTAGGTACAAAAACACCTATCGTCTATATCTTTGAAGCTGTAGATAAACTTACAAAAGAAGATATTGAAAATCATTCTTTAGTGAAAAAAGGATTTGGTACTACTCCAAGCCTTAGAGTAAATTATTCAATAGCAGATGTAATGTATGTAGGTTCTAAATTAGGTAAAGGTCATCAGAGAATAGGTCAACACTTAATTGGTAGAAATGTATATAAATCCACTAATACTTTAGGAATTGAAGCTCAGAACACTTGTTTAAAACTTTCTAAATGGTATAGTGGGAGAGTACATTTAACTGTAATTCCTTTACCTGGATGTGGGAAAGCAGGAATTAATCATATAGAAGCAGAACTAAAAAATATAAACACGTTTATGTTTGGTAGAAAAGAAAATTAATCGTATATTAATATAAATCAAAGGTTATGTCAAAAGCAGTAAATCATTATCAAGAGTGGCCGTTAGAAGAATGCCGACTCTATTTTAAACGGTATTTTTCGTTAGTAAAAACTAAAGATATCAAAACAGTCCGAGCAATAATTGCAGAAGAGTTTGGAAGAACTATAAGTGCGATTGGGTTCAAAGAAAGAGAAGTAATCGGAGTTCTTACTGAAGGTGAAGAGGGAATTTATACATATGGAGATAATATGGTAAAGGCTACTAAGGAAGCCCTAAAAGAATCAGGAATGTCAGTTAACGTATTTAGAATGAAATTTGAATAATATATGAATTTAGAAAAAAAGTATTATACGGTTCAAGATGAAGAGACCTTAAAACTCTTACATCAACATATTATTGAATCAGACGTGATTGCTGTCGATACAGAAACAACCGGTCTTAATCCCCGTAAGGATAGAATTATCGGTTGGTCAGTTTCCGGTGAAGAAGGAGTTGGTTTTTACTTGCCTACTTTAGTCTTCGACTATGAAAAAGACGAATTAATTTTACAGGAAATTAACGATCAGTCTACTGAGGTGATTTCTAAGAATTTACTTAAGTTACTTAAAGGTAAAAAACTAGTATTCCATAATGCTTCTTTTGATGTTCAATTTATCAAGAATTACTTCGGAGTAGACTTACTGCCAGACGTTTGGGTGGATACAGGACTATTAGTGCATACTGTTTACGAAGAAGGAGCTTTTGGTTTCGGTAACCCATTCGGTCTTAAATCTATCGCGATAATGAATCAGAAAGAATTAGGATTAGATGTAGAAAAGGCAGCTAACGAAGAGCAAGTAGAACTAAAAGAATCTATCAAGAAAAACGGTGGTCAGACTACTAAGGCTTTATTTGAAATCTATAAAGCTGATTTGGATATTCTCTCTAAGTATGCATCTGCGGATACAGATTTAACTTTACGTATTTGTAACCTTTATCTTAAAAAGCTAAAGGAAGAAGGTCTAGAAAAATTCTTTTTCGAAGATGAAGTAATGCCTATCTACCGAGAAGTAACCGTACCTATGGAAGCATACGGTGTTGACTTAGATGTAGATCTCCTTAATAGTGTACATGATGAAATAGTAGAAGATCAAAAAGCTAATAAAGAAATAGTGATGAAATCTCTTCTAGATATTTCCGAAGTAAAAGCTTGGGTTATGGATACTGCTTTTGCGGAGTACCCTCCTTCACATAAAGGTAACTGGGCACAGAGATTAGCTGAAAGATACTCACTACCATTACCTAAATCAGAAAAGACCGGTAAATACTCAGTAACTCAGAAGAATATAGAAGCTTTAGATGACTCTAAGGTAAAAGAGTTTCTTTTAACCGGAGACATTACATTACTAGATGAATTAGAAGTAGCTAGGATTTCTATGGCTATGTGGAAGGAATCTAACGATGGAGATTATATTAATATTCAATCTAAAAAGCAGTTAGGAGAAATAGTTTTTAAGTATATGGGCATTACTCCTAAAGTAGCAGGTTCTAATACTAAATCCGGTAGAGCTAAATTTGATATGGATATGATTAAGGATTTAGCTAAAGAATATCCTTGGGCTGAAAATTTACGTATCTATAACAAGCTTCTAAAGATTAAATCTACTTATGTAGATAGATTTAGAGACCGTCAAGAGGACGGTAGATACTATTTCTACTTTAAACAGAATGGAACTGTCTCTGGCCGTTATGGTTCAGATGCACAACAGCTTCCTAAACCTTTAGAAGAAGGGGAAGAAGCTCCTATTATTATGAAGTATGTAAACGTAGTAAGAAAGTTCTTAATTGCTGGAAATGGTAGAAAAGTTATAGATGCCGATTACGAATCTTTGGAACCTCACTGTTTTGCATCCGTAACAGGAGATAAAGCATTACAGGAGATTTTTAATAAAGGATGGGACTTCTACTCTACAGTTGCTATTAAAACTGAAAAACTAGACGAGCAAAGAGATAGATTTCCTAGAGGAGTATCCCCAGATAAGAAAGCGGATAATTACCTTAAAAAATTAGATGCACCAGCACGTAATAAAGCTAAAGCTTATTCGCTAGGAATTGCCTACGGTATGGAAGCGTATGCGTTAAAAATGACTTTAGATGTAGATCAAAAAACTGCTGAAGGCTTAGTAAAAGGTTATCTAGATGGATTCCCTCAACTTAAGGAATGGAGAGAAAATTCAAGACTACAGGTTAAAGCTCATGGGTTTATTAAAAACTATGTTGGACGAGTAAGACATTTACCTAAAGTTCAGAAAACGTATATTAAATTTCAAGACAGAATGTTGGATTGGAGATTTAGAAAGGAACTTGAACAGACGTATGGTAGAGATGTAGTATTGAAAGCATATAGGGATTATAGAAACGGATTGAATAACTGTTTAAACTTCCAACTACAGTCTTTAGCAGCAGCGGTTGTAAACAGAGCAGCATTAAAGATTAATCAAAAAGCTAAAGAATTAGGTATAGATGCTCTATGTCAAGCACAGGTTCATGATCAGTTGATAATAAACGTTGATGAAAAAGACGCTGATATGTTTGCACCTTACGTTCAAGACATAATGGAGAATACTACTAAACTACCTGGTGTTACCTTAAAAGCACCGCCAGAGATAGCTAATAATTGGGCTGATGGACACTAAAATAGAAAAACACTATATTTATATAAAATGAAAAGATCAACTCGAGAGCGATTTTTTAATTTTTATTTTAACCCGATGATCTTAGGACATCACAAATTTTAATGATATGAATACATTTATTTATGAACGTAATCCGTTCGACATTTTAGTTAGAAATTTCTTCAAAGATGCTAGCCATTTTAGACCGCTAGCAGAATCCAAATTACCCCACCCAGTAGATATTTACGAGAAAGAAGATGGTTTAGGCATTGATATTGCTTGTACCGGAATCTCTAAAGAAGATATTGAAATCCAACTTGAGGGTAATATCATAAGAGTAAATTACGAGAGACCAAAAGAGGAGGTAGAAGATTCTTTTATTCATAAAGGAATTGCTAAACGTTCTTTTAACCTAGGTTGGAAAATTGATAGTAAGTTCGCTTTAAGCAAAGCACAGGCTGAGTTCAAAAATGGACTGTTAATTATTTCAATTCCTTTTGCTAAAGGATCAGAGCCAAAAACTTTGAAAATTAGCTAAATTTTATTGCTCTCGAGTTTGATCTTATCATTTTTTTACTTATATTAATATTAAATAAAGTTATATATGTCAAAAACACTTACACCGTTTAATGATAGAGTTATTATAAGACCTATCGAAGAAAACGAACAAATGTACGGTAATATTGTGATCCCGGATTTAGGAAAAGAAAAACCTGAAATGGGAGAAGTAGTAGCCGTAGGCCCTGGTCGCCAAACCGAATTTGGACAGTTTATTAGAGTTAATGCTAAAGTAGGGGATGTAGTATTAATCCCTAAAATTGGATCTTTAAGAATAGACTTTGAAGGAGAGGAGTATTTTATTACACCCGATAAAGAAATTTTAGCATCAATTAAATCAAACGAAAATGAGTAAAAAATTAGTTTTTTCAAAAGAAGCAAGAGAAACCCTAGCAAAGGGAGTAGATAAGTTAGCAGACGCAGTTACTGCTACTCTCGGCCCGGCAGGACGTAACGTTATTATCGAACAAGATACAGGCAATCCTATTTCCACTAAAGATGGAGTAACAGTTGCTAAATCTATCGAATTAAAAAATAAAGTAGAGAATATTGGTGCTCAAATTGTAAAGCAAGCAGCTATCAAAACAGCTGATCAGGCCGGTGACGGTACCACTACTTCTACCCTTCTAGCACAATCAATACTTTCAGCAGGAATTGATAAAATGCAAAAAGGACAAAATGCAGTTGATATCAAAAGAGGTATTGATAAAGCAGTAAATACAGTAGTAGACTATTTAGTAGAAAACTCTAAGGATATAACGGATGAAGAACAGCTCAAGCAAGTAGCAACAATCTCAGCTAACAACGACACTGAAGTAGGTGAATTGATTTCCACAGCCATGGATAAAGTCGGTAGAGATGGAGTAGTTACTATTGAAGAATCCCGTACAGGAGAAACATATCTGGAAACAGTAGAAGGCATGCAATTCAGCCGAGGTTATAAGTCTCCATACTTTGTAACGGATAATTCTTCTATGCAAGCTGTTCTTCAAAATCCGTTAGTCCTTATTACTGATAAGAAGTTAAACCAGGTTAAAGAGTTACTTCCTATCTTAGAAGCATGTTCTTCTCAAAATAAGAGTCTTCTTATTATAGCGGACGATATTGGGGGAGAGGCACTGTCTACCTTAGTAGTTAATAAGATGAGAGGTATCATTAGTGTTGCCGCAGTAAATGCTCCTGAATTCGGAGATAGAAAGAAAGCTGTATTAGAAGATATTGCAGTTCTTACCGGAGGTACAGTTATCTCTACTGAAAAAGGTATGAGATTAGACAAATTTCAACCAGATTGGTTTGGAGAGGCTAAGAAAGTTACAGTTTCTAAAGACTCTACTACCATTATTGATGCTAAAGGAGATGAAGAATCTATTACCAATAGAGTAGAAGAAATCAAAAATCAGATAGACGAAAGTAAATCACCTTATGAAATAGAAACCTTACAAGATAGATTAGCAAGATTTATTGGAGGAGTTGCTATTGTCTATGTAGGAGGTCATACTGAAGTAGAGATGAAAGAAAAGAAAGATAGAGTTGATGATGCTTTACATGCTACAAAAGCAGCATTAGAGGAAGGTATTTTACCTGGCGGAGGAATAGCATTACTTAATGCTTCAACTTTACTTGTAGATAGTTTAGGTAATTTTGATCAGGAAGATCAAACAGGATTTGAGATTGTTATCTCTGCTATCGAACAACCTTTCTTTAAGATTCTACTTAATGCAGGATTCCAATGGGATCAAATAGGAGATATTGAACAACGTATTAAAGAAGATGGAAACCTTTGGGAGGGTTACAACCCACGTACAGAAACATATGTGAATATGTTCAACGAAGGTATCATCGATCCAACCAAAGTAACCAGACTGGCTCTAGAGAATGCTGCCTCTGTAGCCGGTACTATGTTAATAACAGAAGCAGTAATTTCTAATAAACCAGTGAAGGAAAATAAAACAACAATGGATCCTTCAATGATGATGTAAATTTAAATTATGAACAAAGACGAATTATTTGAACAGATCGTAGAACAGATGAATGTTTTACAAGAGAACCACGAAGGTTCTACAAAGGCTTCACAAGCAAGAGCTCGTAAAGCAGCAGGAGAGATTAAGAAATTGATTACTCCTTACAAGAAAGCGAATATGGACGCAACACGAGGATAGGGGGCGTTTCTCTCTAACCGACGAAGTCGCACCGCGCGAATTTAACAAAAAGTACTTATTCCGCTTTAACGGATTGGGGTGTCCCCGGTCGGGCGCATTAGAATAAGTGTTTTGCAAAAGAGGTAGTGAAGCTGTAATTGGGAAGTAGAGAGAATTAATTAGTGAAAAAAGGTTTGTAGTAGCTAGGCGTCTCTAATTGCACCCAATCAGAAACCTTGAAAGACCCGAATCCTCTTTGTATTAACCCTTCCGGAAACGGAGGGGTTTTTTTTTGAAAATATATGGTGATATAGTTGCCTAGGAACTTAATTATTCTTATCTTTAAGTAAGTTAGTTAAGGTAAGTAAGTCGGTAAGGAGTAGTCCGGCGTAAAGTACCCCAAGAGCGTAAAAGAAATTTCCGGTAATACTTATAGTTACCGGTTGCAGTACACTACTTAACAACATGAGCCCGGCAGACGTGTCGGGTTTTTTATTGCCTTATTCTTCGTGTATTAAGTAAACATTAAGCCAATATTAAGAGAAGTTCAAGAGAATTGCCTATTTATTAATATAAAAACATCCATATATGAAGAAAGCAATGATTATCGGTTTGCTGCTATTTGGGATGAATGCACAAGCCAACCCTACAACCGATCCGGTTGAGAAGACAAAAAAAACATCTTTACACTGTCACCACAAAGCAGAGTATTATGCCATAAGAGCAAAATACGAGGATGGCAAAATCACATTAGAACAAGCCCAAGCAAAATGGCAGAAGGCTAAAGAGAGATTAAAGAAAGAAGAGGCAAATTAAGCCTCTTTTTTGTTGTATATATGCATAATATTTCTTATATTTATATTATATGTTGAAAATCGAGTTTATTTACTATAGTGATGAGTGGAACGAGGAAAAATCGCGAGACCATAGGTCAGGAGAAATACACCCCGAGGGAGCTGAGTCAGCTGATACGCCGTAAAATGATTCAGAAGGATCATGGTGATAAGTCTAACTATACACGAAAATTAAAACATAAAAATAAAGAGTTATGATATATTGGTTTACAGGCCAGCCGGGTTCCGGCAAAACAACCTTAGCAAAAATACTAGAAGAAAAGTTTAAAGAGAATCCTTTCAATCATCCTTACATGATAGATGGAGATGATATGAGAGAGTTGTTCTCAAATAAGGATTATTCTATAAAAGGTAGAGTTGAAAATGTAGGCACAGCACAACGCATAGCACACTACCTTCATAACCAAGGTAGAGATGTTATAGTTGCTTTAGTTTCTCCGTATATAGACCAGAGAGAAGACTTTAAGAAGTTATTAGGGGATAACATAAAAGAAATATATGTACATACCTCAGAAGCAAGAGAACGGGACCATTTTAAAGCAGCAGCTTATATAGCACCTAAAGAAAATTTTATAGACATAGATACTACAGGAGATACACCAATACAGTCATTTAAAAAAATATTTAATGAAATATAGTTTATTTATAGGCCGCTACCAACCCTGGCATGATGGCCACAAATGGTTAATTGAACAAAGATTAAAAGAAGGTAAGAACGTATGTATTGCAGTACGTAATGAACACCCTGATGAAACGCATGAATGGTATAGCGGTAAAATTAGATTCAATATACAAAGTCAGTTAAGAGAGCTAGTAAAAGAAGGTAGAGTTGAAGTTATTATTATACCAGATATTGAGTCAGTAAATTATGGAAGAGGAGTAGGGTATGAAGTTATTGAGCATTTCCCTCCTGAAGATATTAAAGAAATTTCAGCAACAAAAATTAGAAAAAAGTTAAATAAATAAGTTATGAGTGATACAATTAAAAAATACCATGAAATGGTAGAAGACGGATTAATTGATCCAAACGAGCCGGTTAGAAAACTATACCAATTAACAGAAGAACAAAAAGCACAAGCTTACAGATTACTTACAGAGTATGACGAAGAGGTAATTAAATTTGCTTTCAATAGAATAATGTTTGGTTAATTGAATTTATTTTCATATATTTAAGTATGCAAGAGCAACTACCATTTAAACCTAAGTGGTCCAGACAATGGATCGAAAAGAAGCTAAGTAAAAACTACTTTAAAAAACCTTATGATAGGTTTATGTGGTGGAGGAGCTATACTCCTAAAAATAAACCTCTTACTAACCGACATCCTTTAAGAGATAGAATAGCTAATGGTGATTTTGAACAAGGACCTTATCTTATGGAAGTTGAATTAACTTATCATACTATGAATGATAAGCATATAGAAGCAACTACTCCTAGAGGAGATATAGATCAAAGCCTATACCATACTAATACTTCGATTGATAGGGCTAGAAAAAAGCGTTTGATAGAAGATCATGAAAAGGATGAAGCAAGAAAATTAAATGAATTGAGAACTGAGTTTCTTAAAGAATTTAAGATGACTAAAGAACAGTATGATATGGAAGTAGAAAAGACTTCCGGAACAACTCTGGACTTTTATTTTGAAATGCAAGAAAAATATGGAAAATGGACAATACGTCCTAAGAAGATTCCTAACTTTTAACCTATTTATATATAGATATATATATTTAACAATTAACAATTAAAATTAGTTTATGGACACAATCCTAGTTATTTTAGCACTTGCAGCCATTGGCGTGGGTGTCACAGTTTACCTCGTAAAAAAAGGTAAAATCAAAGATTCAGATGGAGACTACATTCCAGATGCAGTAGAAGATGCTGTTGAAGATGTAAAAGAATTCGCTGAAGACGTAAAAGAAACTGCAGCCGAAGTTAAACGCAGAGCAAAAGCAGTTAAAGCAGAGTTGAAAGACGTAGTTGAGGAAGCAAGAGATGTTACAGCCGCCTTAAAAGGTAAAGTGACTAAATCAAAGCTTAGATCTATGACTAAAAAACAGCTCTTAGAACATTCTGAAAATGATCTTGGTCAGAAATTAGATTCAAATTTATCTAAAACCAACATTATTAATAAGGTATATTCAATTCATCAATCTAATTAAATGCAGCAAAATTTAAATGTCGACATCAACCAAACAACAGGAGTTACATGTGATGAATGCGGAGGAACCTACTTTGAAGAAGGAATCGTCATCAGAAAAGCCTCTCAATTCCTCACAGGAACAAGCCAGCCGGCTTACATCCCAATCCCAATCTTCGCCTGTAAGAAGTGTGGTCACGTTAACACAGAGTTTCTTCCAAAAGAGCTCAAAAAACTTGACTAGATTCTGGAGCGGATTGCAGAGTGAGATTTATGATTAGTAAGAAGGGCCTTTTTTGGCCCTTTTTTTTTGATATTTATTAGTATGAAGAAATATATTGAAAAAATAATTAATATTTTATTACTTGCTCTTGCAGGTATTTTAGGAGTTATGGCTATAATCGGTATAATAGGAGCAATAAGTTGGTTAATACAAGAATTTTTACAATGAAAAAGATAATTTATTTATTTTTACTAATTACAGGAACTTTATATTCTCAATCTCCTTTATGTCCTTCTACATCAACAAATTTTTGTTGTGAGTATGTAGCAAGCATAACTATTAACGGACAGACATATGCTGGTAATACTGGCTTTAGCGGACCTGGATACTATGATTATACCGGAACCCCAGTGCCTACTATTGAAGCAGGACAAGACATTCAAATATCTTATACAGCAACTACAAACGGTAACTACAATCAGTACTTTAAATTATGGATAGACTTTAACGGTAATGGTGACCTAAGTGATGAAGGAGAGTTAGTATTTAGTGACAATGCAGTAATACCATCAACAACCCAAACTTTCAATAAAACCTTTACAGTACCTACAACCGTATTTAATGGAGAAATCTATATGAGATTCATTATGGTTTTCTCTTCATCTCCTACTTTATGTGGAAACTACTCCTATGGAAATACTTTTGACTTTAAGTCAGGAGTAACAGGAGCTATTGATCCATTTAACTTCTCAGGCCATATCCGTAATTCAGAAGGTATAGGTATTCAAAATATTCCTCTTCAGGTATATTATAAAACAACGGGAGAAACTAACTATGCATTATATACTAACCTATCTACTAACGAACAAGGAGAGTTTGAAGTTACTACTACCCTAAATGCTGATAGCTATAATTTTAAAGTAGTAATACAATCTATTACTTATACTCAACCCACAACCTCAGACGCACAATCTTTTAATTTAAAATTAATACAAGAAGATTTAAATTCTAAAGATTATTATAGAATGGATGTGAATGGAAATAGATTATTAACTGTTAGTGACATTTATTCTATATATGCTAAAATAAATAATAACATAGCAGATTTTCAAGGTACTGATCCTGATTATAGGATATTTACTTCTACAGAGTGGTCTGTAATAAACTCTAGTACATCTGACCTAACTAATACCTATGTAGGTGTAGCTAGTGTTACAATTGAGAGTATACCAAATGGTGAAATTTATGATTTCTATGTTGTAAGAAAAGGGTATAGAAACTAAATTTAAGTCATATTTATTATTGAAATATTGTGCTTAAAGGCACTGGTTTTTATTAATAAACTTAAACTAAAAAAATGAAAAAATTACTTTTAGCTTTGAGTACAGTTTTAGTAACAACCTTTGCTACAGCACAAACTACTGCACCGGATGCTACTAAGCCGTACTTAATTTTTGACGCGACTTATGATTTACAACCTGTAGATGCCGGTAACCCTACCGATGTAGTAATCTACTACGACAACCAAACCGGTACAGCAAATAAAGCTTTACAATTTAGATTCTGGTATGACGCTGGAGTATTTGATGCTCCAACCGTAACCTATACTGGAGCAGAAACAAACAACTACTTTCAGTATAATGTAAATGATACAGAAGGAAGTGTAACTGTATCTTGGGTTTACACTGGAAATGATACTAACTTTGATATCGCTGGAGGTTCAATGTTTAATGTAGCTTTACCTTTTGATGCCGGATTTAATAACGGAGCAATTTCAAATATGGCTTTTACAGGAGCGTCTTCTTTTCCAGCTTATGGTACTTTAGCAGATGGAACTGATACAGATTTAGGATTACACAACTATGGTGGTGTACTTCAAGAACCTGTATTTAATTACACAGCTACTATACTTAACTCAGCTGATAACCCAGCAGAAGCTATACCTGTTATCTTACAAAAATCAGCAGATGGTACGACTTGGACTGATTTACAAACAGTAAACACTACAGCAACTGGACAAGCAGTATTTGAAGGTAACTTAGATCAATCTTACTGGCAAATTAGAGTTAAAATTAATTCTGGTTTAGATGCTAGTTCTGCTTTATCTACTGCAGATGCAAATATGATTGCACAACTTGCAATTGGATTACAAACACCAACAGGAATACAGTACTATACTGCTAACCCTAACCAAGCTAATTCAATTACAGCAGCAGATTCATTTACAGTATTTAATAGATTAGCTCAAAACGCTAACTCTTATCCAAATAATCCTGATGTACTATTCTTTACTGAAGCACAATATACAACTATATTAAATGCAACTACAAACCAAAGCAGTACAATACCTGGATTAGCAACATTTGTTTCACCTCTTATTAACAATACTACCTCAGGTAACTATTATATGTTGATTTTAGGAGATGCAAATGGTACAGGATTAAATTAATAGCATGCAAAAGCTACTAGTATTTTTAGTATTTTTCTTTATAGCAGATCAATCTCCGGTACAATTTACAGTACCGGAGTTGTCTGTTCCTGCAGGTCCTACTATAGAGTTACCTGTAGTTATTAATACAAATGGGAATACTGTCGGTAGTTTAGAATTTGCTTTAAATTACGACCAATCTATATTACAGTTTACAGATATTATTATCTCAAATAAAGCTCAAGAATGGCTTACCTATACAATGGATACAGGTAATGGTAAAGTAAGATGGGGTGGTTATGATTCATCATTTGGAGATTTTAACTTAACCCAAAATACAGAGTTATTTGTAGTTAAATTTGCAGTATTAGATCAAAATTGGGATGAAACCCCTATTACAATCGGAAGAAGAACAGCTGGTACAGAACTAGGATGGGATTTAGCAGTAACCAATACTGATGGGTATATAAATTATAATAGAAGTTCTTGGTATAATCCTAATGAAGGTATATTTGGAACAGCTTACCCTGTACCTACTATAGGAAATTTAACATTAGAATTAACTTTACCTAATACAGGAAATTATACAGTTAGAGTTATTGATTTAGCTGGAAGACAATACCAATATAAACAACAACGTTTCTTTCAAGGGTATGTAACAGTACAAGAAAATTTATCTAGTCTACCTCAGGGACTATATTTATTACAAATATCAAACGACAAATTTGTAAAATCATTTAAAGTAATTAAAAAATAAATTATGAGTTGGAAACAAAAAGGCAAAGTAGAAATCTGGGCTATGATTGGTACAAAAATAAAACTAGAAGTATCAGGACAAGGTAAAAAAGTTAAACTTGAAGAGGATTTAAAAGGTGGTGCCGTATCCGCAGCCATGGGTATGGTAATTGGAGAATGGTATGTCGACCCTAAAGATCTACCTAAAAAAGTCAGAATGAGATGTGTTGCATATTCCGGTGGAGGAGGTGGATGTCAGTTCCAATTTATAGATAGAAATGATGAAAGTAAATTTTATGGTCAATTTATAGGACAATTAGGTGGTTATAGTATTGTTGGACTTGATGCTAAAGTTAAATTGAAAGTAGGATAAAAATAAAATTATGTCAGAAGAAAAAGAAAAAGAACCAGGATTTTTTGCTCAAATAAAAACCCAATTAATAGCGGGTATAGGAATAATAATAACTACCGCAGGAGGATTAGTAGTTACTAATATGGAAGCTTTATTTTCTCCACCTGCTCCTGTAGAGGAAGTTATTGTAATCCAAGACTCATTACAAAACAAACCTCAAGAGATTATAATTAATATCCCAGAACAAAAACAACCTGTAAAAGAGACTATTATTATAAAAGAGGTACCTGCTAAAACAGAAAGTAAAAAAGAAAAAGAATACGAATCATGGTAAGATTTATAACAATATGTTTTTTACTTTTAAGTACTTTATCTCATTCTCAAATTCTAGGTAAGACAGAAACAGAAGACTACAAAGCTGCTTTTGAAGAAAAACAATCCATTGAAGAAGTATCAGACTATAATGGAGATATTCAAATACCAATCCAGGTATTAAATATTGGATTTACTCCTGAGCTATATGAATTTTATCCTGAACTGAGAGATAATAGAGTAGGGTTAGGTGTATCAAATATTACTTTATCTTATTTAGAATGGACTGACAGATTTATTTTTACGGAAGATAAGGAAGAGATTAAACAAAGAATGATTAAGCAGCACATTGCTTCTTCTAAAGGTATATCTCAAAATGAAATTAAAGTAAAGGGTAACGTAATACTAGCAAAATACTTTACTTATGTAGAGATTTACGATTACTCTGTATCCGAAGAAGAAGAGATAACTAAAGATGGAGTAAAAATAGTATTGAAAACAATAATCGGTATGCAAGTAAGATTTGTCGATGCTGAGACTGGTTCTATATTTACAGGTTCTGGAAGTGGAGAAGCAGTAACAATTAAGAGAACTAACGTACTGGATGGTTTAGATGAAATAAAGTTTAATAAATCAACTATAGGTATATCAACCAAAAAAGCTCTTGAGACTGCCGCTGCTCGAATCGTTAAAAAAATGATTAAGCGTGGGATATTTAAAGAATAACATACTGTTTGTTGTAAGTATACTTATAACTTCTTTAGGATATAGTCAGACCTATAACTATACCTATACCGATCCTTGCACATTAAACAGACAGTCCATTATTGTTCCTGCAGATGGAACAGTAGCAATGAATTACTTTGGTTCTGTACAAACTTTTAATCAACAAGATTTTTCAAATGGAGTATTTGATAATTGGGTAGCAAATTTAAGCCAGTTAAATTCCTCATCTCCTTGTCAAGAAGTTACGCAAGTAATAATCAATGATGCTAACAGTACAGCAGTAGCCAATACTTTAAGTGTAGTTACTAATATAATGTCTGTAATGGGAGGAGGTATGTTACCTCCTGCAGAAAGCATTAATAACTCATCCGGAGGAAATAACTCAGAGAGTAGCGAAGAGGATGAAAAAAACACACAAACCAATGGAAGCAATTCAAATCAATCCGGAGGCTCAAACAATAATCAAACAAATCAGAGCAATCAAGAAACCCAAGGAAATCAATCCTCTTCTCAAACAGGCGGAGGATCTGATACACAAACAACTAAAGGGTCTGGAAATTCAAATAATTCAACTACGGGAGGAGAACAGACGTCTGAATCGACTGTAGAAGGATCTGCAACTCAATCAACAGCCAATTCACTTTCTAATGCTATAGATGGAGGAACGGGAGGAGACAAAAAGAAATCTAATAAAGCTAAAAAACAAGCTGGGAGCCTTATAGCGTCTGGAGATATAGTAGTCATATCTAATACAGATCAAACCCAAGCAGGACAGATGAGATTTGTGGGTAGCATAACTCATGCTAATACTAGAAACACCAGAATAAAAGGAGCTTTATTTACATATACTTCAGTTTCTAATGATTTAAGTTTAACTTTTTATAAGTCTTGGATTAACCCTAAAAAGACTTTTAATTTAGTTTTAGCTAATACTACAATGTATAATTTTAAAAGTAATCTACTTAATACTACTACTGCTTTAGAATCATTTAGATTTGGTAAAGGTAAAAAGTTTACAGGTATGGCAGGTGTTAATTTTACTTACGGTAAGTTAGGAGAACGTACTTTAAAAAATATGTCCTCAGTAGCTGGCATACATCGCAATTTTAAAGTTAGACCTAGAATAAGTACTAGTCTTTTAGTATTAGGAGTTTATTCTCCATTCACCCAATTTTATGAAGGTAAATGGTGGGATGCAGGAGTATTAGTAGTACCTTTTAACTCTTGGGATATTAAAATAACTAAAACATTTAAATACAATATAAGCTTTACAGGAGTATACCAAACCTCAGGTAACTTCTTAAATTATCAAATATTAACTGGAGGTAAATTAAATTTCTAATCTATGAAAAATTTATTATTAATTCTGTTATTCCCAATCTTAACTTATGCCCAAGATTGTTATAAAGTAGAACGAGTTGTATCTACAGCAGAAATCGAAGAACTAAACCAAAGACGTATAATTTTCGGTATTAAACAAATGACCGAAGAAGTATTATCTGAGAAATATGACTTATGTGTAGACGGTAAACCTATCTTTGTTGAGGTAGTATCAATTGAAGCACCTTCTAAAGGTATTTCTTTAGGTCCTTGGCAGAGAAAGAAAAAAGAAACTATAGTTAAAATAAAAGTAATTATAGATAATAAACAACTATTTGGAGAAGGATTAGCTAAGACTTCTATTAAGTCTACATTTATAGATCTTAATGACGAAAAACTACCTTTTGAAAAAACAGCATTTGCATCTGCAGTTAAAAAAGCTATAGAATCAATTCTATAAGCTATTTATTATTATATAAAACAAGTTACTAATAAAATATGTTATACTATGTTTAATTACTTAAAACGTAAATGGATGGCTTTCGGAGACATTTTTAAAGACAAAAACGATTATAATGAAAAAACCGTAGTAGGTTTTATGTCATTTGCTATGATGGCAATATTTGCAATAGCCGATATTGGTTCAGGAATATTTGGGAAAGACTTAGTAATTAATGAATTTATTTATAATTCATTTGTGATTATTACTTTAGGTTCTTTTGGTATTGCTGAAGCAGGAAAAATATTTGGTAAGAAAAACGACGAATAAAGTGAATATACAAAAAATTATAACTGGAGTAGCAGGAGCACTTCTTTTAGGAGCCGCTGGGTGGACATTAGAAGCAACCTTAGAAATTCAAAAAGATATAGTAGAGGTAAAAGTCAAAACAGAGAATGTAGAAGAAACATTAAATAAGGTGTATGAAGAAAACTGTCCTTACTGTGTTCATGCTGCTCACTCTTCAATGGCTGAACATCCTCTATTAGCACCTACTTTAAAAAATGCTCATAAGCATGTTGGAAAAGAAATAATACTAATAAACGAATAAAATGATTTATAAAGTAGGATCTCGAGGAGAGGTTGTAAAAGATATACAAGAAGCAGTTGGTGTAGCAGCTGATGGTATTTTCGGTAAAGGTACTTCTGAAGCAGTTAAAGCTTGGCAATCTAAAAACGGACTACCAGCAGACGGATTAGTAGGACCTAATACATTAGGTAAAATGGGATTAGCAGATACTGACAACACTTCATTATCTGAAGCAATACCTGGGCACTTAAAATTTTCAAAAAAACAATTCACAACTAAGAATGGTTTAGATGTTGTAGAATATTTTATGCCCAAAGATGAATACAAACAAGGACCTATCAATGCAGAGTATGTATTCTTACATCATACAGCTGGTTGGCATAATCCTTATAACTGTATTAAACAATGGGCAGGAGATGATAGAGGAGCTATTTCAACAGAATTTGTATTAGGCGGACCATCTGTTAAAGGTAACGATAAAGAATACGATGGGGTAATGGTTCAAGCTTTTCCTCAAGGAAATTGGGGGTACCACTTAGGAAAGAACGGTAACTTCCAAATGCATAAAAATTCTGTTGCAGTTGAGGTTTGTAACTTTGGATACATTAAAAACGGAAAAACATATGCCGGTACTAATGTAGTAGAAGATCAAATCGTAACTCTAGACAAACCATTCAGAGGATATTCAGACTGGCACCGCTACTCAGATAAACAAATAGAAGCATTAAAGAAATGGATTCTTTGGATTGCTGAAAGAGATAGTATTGATGTAAGAGCTGGTTTACCAACTTTGATTAAAGAAAAAGGAGCTGATGCATTTGAATTTAATGAAGATGCATTTTACGGTAAAGTAAAAGGACTTTGGACTCATACAAACACTCGTAAAGATAAATTTGATATGTTTCCTCAACAAGAACTATTAGATATGTTAGTTAGTTTGTAGTATATTATGTATTTAGATGATGGAAAGGATAGATAACTCTATCCTTTTCCTATTTATACTAACAAGTTGTTTAATTAAAAATAAGTTCTTATATTATAAATTATGAAAAGAGGACAGAGCGTTATTATATGGATATTAGCTGCCTTAATGGTATATAATATTTTCTTAAATAATAAGATACGAACTAATATTCAAGAGTACGAAGATAAAATAGATAATCTTCAAACCAAAGTTGATTCGGTTAATACTTTGAATAAAGAACTAGATATGAAGATAAATTCTCTTCATACTCAAATGGAAATTATCGACTCGGATATTTCCAATGTGCAGACAAACATAAGAACTATTAAATTTAAAACAAATGAAAAAGTTAATTCCGTTGATAGGTTTACTTTTACTGAGCTGGAACAGTTTTTCTCAGCAAGATACGAAAAGAGACTCGATAGTACCGCTCAAGGTACCAATCGTTAGACTGGTAATAAAGGATCTTCTACAAGGAGATGGAAATAAAATTCAAGTACTTGAATTAAATAAAGAACTTGGTCTTACTAGAGATAAGGTTATACTTAAAGACAGTGTAATTAAAACATTAAATAGTAAATTAATTAACTTAGAGACAATTATTCTTACTAAAGATGAACAATTTAAGCTTCAACAAGAATTATCTAAGAAATTAACAAAAGAATTAAAATCACAAAAAAGAAAGACTTTTTTATATAAAGTCGGAACAGGAGTAGGTCTTGTAGCTACTCTACTTTTAGTAGTACAAAAATGAAAAATATAAAAAAAGGTATATTACCATTCTTAATAGCATTTTCTGCCCTGTCAGTATCTGCTTCGGCCGCTTTCTATTCAGTTAGTGGCCTTAGTAAGTTATTTGCAGGAGCATCTTTTGAAGTTATTATAATGGCCAGTTCATTAGAGGTAGCTAAGCTAGTTATAGCGTCTCTACTATATCAATACTGGTCTACATTAAACAAACTATTAAGAACTTATTTAGTAGTTGCAGCAACAATTTTAGTACTAATTACCTCTATGGGTATTTATGGATTTTTAAGCGCAGCTTATCAGGAAACATACTCTAAGTTATCAACTGTAGAGAATCAAAAAAGTTTTATTCAAAAGAAAATTGATTTTTACCAAAATGATTTAGATCGATATGATAAGGAAATTGAAAGAATATCTAGTAATATTAGTACTCTATCTAATGCAAAAGCTTCGTCCATCCAAATACGAGACACCTCGGTGGTTGGGGGCGTTAGATCAACCATATCCACAACTGAGCTTAGAATGGCGCAGAATAGAATTACTATTGAGGAGGAAAATCGTAAGCTGGCACAAGAAAAAAGAGTAGTAGCTTCGGACAGCCTTCAAAAATTTCAACTACAAGTTCTAGATTTAGATAATAATACTGAAGTAGCTGGAGAGTTAGGACCATTGAAGTATCTCTCAGGACTTACTGGTACTCCAATGGATAAGATTATAAATATTTTACTACTAGTAATTATTTTTGTATTTGATCCCCTGGCTATATCTTTGGTAGTAGCAGCTAACTTTGCATTTGAAAAAGCCTATCCTAAAAAACAACAAAATTTGTACGGGGAGAAAGAGGAGATAGGAGCAAGTTTAGAAGAACAATCAAAACATACAGATTGGGATGTTGTTCTTCAAGACGGATTGGATGATGTTCCATATGAAGATAATCAGGTTGAACCTGATAATAATGATACTAAACATAACAACCCATCACAGACAGGATATCAGTTAATGAATAATATTGACAGAGTTATACATAAAAGACCAAGTAAATGGTTAGTACAATTAAAGACTGGGGAACAAATTTACTTAAGTAAAGAGGTAGCACAAAAGTACATTACTAAAGATCCTGATAATATAATAAATTACCTATAAAAGTTGTATATTAACATTTAAATTCATATATTAAGATATGGCACAGTATAAAGTAATACAAGCTTTAAAAGCACAAGCACAAGCAGATAAAGCAAAAGCGCTTATGGCGTTAGAATTATTAACAGTTAATGCAGCAGGTATAGGTGATCATACCGCAGATGATTTCCTAGAGGATGCAACAAAGTCCTTACAGTTATTGGTTGATGCTGATGATAAACTTGATGCTTTAGAGAGATATTTCCCTGAAGATAACCCCGGTAAAGTACTAAATGGGTAGTTCAGTAAGTAAATGGTCAGAAACCAATAATACAACAGTATCAATTCCATTAAACACAAAAATGAGCGATAGAGAAATCATGAATGCTAAGCGACCTCCGTCTGCTACGCAAATTTTAAAAGAAGAGTATCCTACTATCTACAACGGGTACAAACAGATCATAGACGAACAGTTTGAATTATTTGCAAAGAAACATTTAGATTACGGAATGCATAACGTTACTGCAGGAACAAATCTAGATACACCAGACGAAATAGAATTTGCTATGACCGGTTTATGGTATAGAATTTCAGACAAAATTAACCGTTGGAAAAATATGATTATTTCTGGCCGTAAAGCACAAAATGAAACTATCGTAGATACCTTTCAAGATATTACTAACTACGGAATTATAGCTCAGTTAGTTAAGAGGGGTATGTGGAGAAACGACTAAATGAAGATACTTATTTTAGCATCAGGTAAATGTGGTTCCAGCGCTCTTCTTTCTGCTTTATCGGAAGAATATGAAGTAGAACCTATATCTGAACCTTTTAATTACGATTTACAGAGACAGGTATTGCAGAAGTTGCAGGAGGAAGGTAGGACTTATTATGAGTATGCAGATAAGACTCCTCATATAAATTTACTTCCACATCAACCAAGAGAAAATATAGTAGTAAAATGTATACCCGGTATAGGACAGTATCCTACACATTCTGAGTTACTAAGTAGAAGAGTCAATAAAGCAAATATGACTAAGTTTTTTGTAGATTTTTCTAAAAAATTTGATAAATTAATAATACTATCTGCTGATAATAAAGCAAAACAACTCTTTAGTATACTTCATGCTCATAAACATAATACTTGGGGAGGTCCATACGAAGTTAAACCTTTTGATTTAATACCTAAAGACTTAAGATACTTTAAAGATTTTTTTGATATACAGGATATTCTTAACAAGATTAGTAAGCACTTTAATGTAGAGGTAACCTCTTATGAAAAGCTTTTTAACGAGGATAAAGAGGTCTCTAGGAGAGAATTTAAAAAGGTAGGTAGCAAAAAATTTGATTACTTATACGATAAGTACTTTAATCCACAACATAAATTTACTACATATGAGTAAGAAACTTAAAGGTCCTGTAAAACAAATTTGGGAGAGTAAGATTAAACAAACTCCTTCTAAGAATACTCATATTTCATACAGTTCTCTTAGTACATACAGTAAGTGCCCTAAACTATGGGAACTTCAATATCTCCGTAATAAAGTACCATTTACTCAAAATATTTACACTTGTTTTGGCACAGCGATGCATGAGACTATTCAGGAATGGTTAACAGTTATGTATCACGATTCAGTCAAAGCAGCTAATGAGATTAATTTAGACGATTTATTATATGCTAATTTAGTACAATCTTATAAACAAGGTCGTGCACAGATGAAAGGTCAACATTTCTCTAATGCAGATGAACTTACTCAATTTTGGTTAGATGGTAAGCATATATTAGAGTTTCTTAAGAAAAAAAGAGCAGCATACTTTAGTACTAAAAATAATATGCTAGCAGGAGTTGAAACTCTACTCTACCAAGATATAAGACCTGGAGTAAAATTTAAAGGATTAGTTGATTTAGTATTCTATAACAAGCTCGTTGATGAATGGACGATTATAGATATTAAAACCTCCACATCAGGTTGGAGAGATCATCAGAAAAAAAATCCAAATCTTACAGCACAGGTAGTTTTGTATAAGGAATTCTTTTCTAGACAGTTTAACATACCAACAGAAAAGATAAATGTTGAATACTTCATAGTTAAGAGAAGAGTACCAGTAGAAGCTGAATTTGCCTCTATGCAAAGGAGAGTTCAAGAGTTTAGACCTAATGCTGGTCCTAGAAAAACAAAACAAGTTTTGACTTCTATGAATAATTTTATAGAAGATGTTTTAGATGAAAATGGTAAGTATATAGATAAGGAATATAAATGTAGTTCACCTTTAGGTAAGTGTAAAGATTGCTGCGATTTTGTGAAGTAACACCTATTTATATATAAATATATAATTATATAAGTTATGAAGAGTTCTGATAAAAGGTTAACAACCGTCCGAATTGAAGATGAGCTATTTCAAGAGTTCAAATTTCAATGTATTAAAGACAAATTTTCTTTCCAAAAGCTTGCTTCCCGTAGTATTTTTCTTTATCTTACTGATAAGGAGTTCAAAGAGAGTATACATAAAATTAATAATATTAATATTAAGAAGTAAATGGAGGTTAAAAGTAAACACTTAAAGGTGGAAGAAAGAAAAAAGATCTTACTCCTTTGCGATGATTTTAGGATGCATTCCGGCATTGCAACAATGGCTAAAGAAATTATACTAGGAACAGTTCACCAATATAATTGGTTTCAAATTGGAGCAGCTATTAAACATCCTGAAGCTAATAAGCTTTTAGATCTATCAAAAGATATAGCTAAGGCTACTGGAGTAGAAGATGCTTATGTACGTATGATTCCCAGTAATGGATACGGGGATGCTAATATGGTTAGATCAATAATTAAATCTGAAAAACCAGATGCAATTATGTTATTTACTGACCCTAGATACTGGACCTGGTTATTTGATATCGAAAGAGAAATTAGAAAAGATATGCCTATTCTTTATCTCAATATTTGGGATGACTATCCTGCACCTCTATATAATAGAGATTACTATAATTCCTGTGACCTATTAATGGGTATTTCTAAACAGACAGTTAATATAAATAAATTAGTACTAGGAGACTTAACTAAAGATAAGGTTATTAAATACGTACCACATGGTATTAACCGTAATCAATTCTTTAAACTATCAGATAAAGATGCAAATTACGATAAGTATTTAGAGTTTAGAAATAATATATTTCCTAATAAAGATATAGAGTACGTAGTCTTCTTTAATTCAAGAAATATTAGAAGAAAATCTCCTTCAGACTTAATTGCTGGGTATAGAGTATTTTGTGATTCAATAGGGAAAGAAAAGGCTAAAAAATGTGCATTAATTCTACATACTAATGCTATAGATGGTAACGGGACTGACTTAACAAAAGTAAAAGAAGCACTTTGTGATCCTGAATACGTTAACGTTTACTTCTCTCAACAAAAACTCAGTACTCCGCAGATGAACTGGATGTATAATTTAGCAGATTTAACAGTACTTCCTTCATCTAATGAAGGTTGGGGATTATCTTTAACTGAATCTATGATGTCTGAGACTATGATTGCAGCTAACGTAACTGGAGGTATGCAAGATCAAATGAGGTTTGTTAATGAAAAAGAGGAGTGGATAGACTTCGATGCTGATTTTCCTTCTAATCATAGAGGTACATATAAAAAATGTGGTGAATGGGCTATTCCTATATTCCCTTCTAATAGATCAGTTGTAGGTTCTATACCAACACCTTATATCTTTGATGATAGATGTAACTTTGAAGATATAGCAAAAGCAATAGAAGAGGTTTATAACCTTACTCCCGAAGAAAGAAGTAGAAGAGGTAAGGCAGGGAGAGACTGGTGTATGTCGGATGAAGCAGGAATGACAGCACAGAAGATGTCTGAAAATGTTATTGATGCTGTAGAAGAAACATTTAGGACTTTTAAAAAACGTCCTTCTTTCGACTTAATAAAAGTAGAGGACCTCAAAAAAGATTATATAGAACATAAATTAATATACTAGATGAATAAATTAAAAGTAGTTATATCATCTCCTGTTGATACATACTCAGGTTATGGAGCAAGATCTCGTGATTTTGTTAAAGCTGTCTTAAAAAAACAGCCTAATTGGGATATTAAAATACTATCTCAACGCTGGGGTAATACTAGATTTGGATATTTAGAAGATCATAATGAAACTGAATTACAGTCTTTGAAGATTGATAAGTTAGAATATAAACCAGATATCTGGATACAGATTACTGTACCTAATGAGTTTCAACCAGTTGGTCAATATAACATAGGAGTAACCGCTTCAATAGAGACTACGATTTGTCATTCTAGTTGGATACAGGGAGTTAATAGAATGAATTTAGTTCTTACATCTTCCGAGCATGGTAAAAATGTATTTAAGAATAGTGTCTTCGAAGTAAGAGATAAACAAAATAATAAAACAGGAGAATTAAAACTTGAAAAACCTGTAGAAGTATTATTTGAAGGAGTTGATATAAACAAGTATAAGAAAGTATCTCTCCCTTCTAATAACAAACTAGTACAAAGTTTAAATTCTATTGAGGAGTCATTTTGTTTTCTAGTTCTGGGACACTGGCTTCAAGGAGACTTTGGTCAAGATAGAAAGAATCTAGGATTAACTATAGAGAGATTTATGTCTGCTTTTAAACACCAACTTAAAAAACCAGCATTAATTCTAAAAACTCAATCTTCTAATAGTAGTATTATGGATCGTACTAAGATTCTAAAGAAGATAGAAGAAATAAAGTCTTTGGTCGGTGGTAAAAATCTACCCAGCATATACCTACTTCATGGTGAACTAAATGATGAAGAAATTAACTTTCTTTATAATCACCCTAAAGTCAAAGCTATGTCTTCCCTTACCAAAGGAGAAGGATTTGGAAGACCTTTACTAGAATTTGCTTCAGTCGGCAAACCTATACTAGCATCCGGTTGGTCAGGACATACAGATTTTTTAGGTAAAGAGTACAATCTTTTAGTCGGCGGTAAACTAGAACCAGTACATAAAAGTGCAGCCGTAAAAGATATGATCTTAGAAGAAAGCCAATGGTTTGAAGCAGATAAACAACAAGCTTTAAATTCTTATAAACTAATGGTTAAACAGTACAAAAAGTTTTCTAAGCTAGGAACAAAACAAGCAGCAGTTATCAAACGTAAATGGACTTTAGATAATATGGCTGATAAATTGGAGGATATTTTTAAGCAATACATTCCTACATTTAGTAAGAAAGTAGAATTTAAGCTACCTCCTCCTACCAAAATTAAATTACCATCTAATAAAATAAAAGTAAAGCAATGAATTTAGTAGAAGGCCCATTCGGCAGTAATGCTTGTTATGAACAGGTATTCGAACAAGAAGGAAAAGAAGTAAAGACCTGGCTATGTTTCGGTAGCGGATATACTACTTCCACCCTAATGACAGAAGGATCAAAAACCTTAAGCGACTTATTGGAAACAGCTCCTGAACTACATAAAGATCTCTTACATAAAGCAGATGACGGTAAAGTATGGTTACCTGCTACTATCACTATTCCGGAGAAAGGAATGGTATTTGTAGATGGAACCAGTAAGGAAGATTGGAAATGGGCTGCTGCAAAAGCAGTTAAGATAGAAGATAACAGCAATAAAAAATACCCAGAAGGACAAACTCATAGAATGGATATGGAAAATGTAAAACTCTATAGCCAAAAGGACTTCATGGATGCAATGGAACATATAGATTTTTATAAAGTAAACTAATGAAGATAAGTTATGCAATTACAGTCTGTAATGAAAAAATTGAAGTAAAGCAATTAGTAGATTTTTTACTTCTTAAAAAACGTCCACAAGATGAGATAGTAGTTCTATACGATCAAAAAAATGGTGACGAAGAAATAGCAGAAATGTTGATAAAGTTAAATAAGCTCCCTAATTTTCAAATGATGAGAGGCTTTTTTGAAGGACACTTTGCTGATTGGAAAAATAAACTAAACGATTACTGCACAGGTGATTATATCTTTCAGATAGATGCAGACGAAATGCCATCTGAATTTTTAATCGATAAGTTACCTACAATTCTAGAAAATAATCAAGTAGATATGTTCTTAGTACCAAGGGTAAATACTGTAGAAGGTTTAACTGAAGAGTATGTAAAAAAGTGGAGATGGAATGTAAATGAAAAAGGATGGGTCAATTGGCCTGATTTGCAGATGAGAATATATAAAAATACTCCTAGATTAAAATGGAAAAATAAAGTTCATGAGGTACTGCAAGGTTCTGAAAGCCATACAGACCTACCTTTATCAGAAGATTTTGCTCTCTTACACCCAAAGAAAATAGATAGACAAATAAAACAAAATAATTATTACGATACGTTATGAAAACAGCATTAGTTTTAGGAGGCGGTGGCTTTATTGGAGGTCATTTAGCTAAAAGGTTAAAAGAAGAAGGCTACTGGGTTAGGGTAGTGGATATTAAAAAGAAACATGAATTTTGGGATCATAGTGTAATTTGTAATGAATACTGGGACGGAGACCTTACCGATCCTTCTGTGGTTAGTAGAGCACTTTGGGGCCACACGCAAACAAGCACTAAAGATACAGAACGTGCTTTTGATGAAGTATATCAATTAGCTGCCGATATGGGTGGAGCTGGATATATTTTTACAGGAGAAAATGATGCAAATGTTATGCATAATTCTGCAATGATTAACCTTAATGTTGCACTTTATGCTGCTAAATATGGAATTAAAAGAATATTTTATTCTTCATCAGCTTGCATGTACCCAGAACATAATCAATTAGACCCAGATAACCCTAATTGTGAAGAATCTTCAGCATACCCTGCAAACCCAGATTCTGAATACGGGTGGGAAAAATTATTTAGTGAGAGATTATTTTTAGCTTTTAATCGTAACTATGGATTAGATTGTAGAATAGCTAGATACCATAATATTTTTGGCCCACAAGGCACTTGGACGGGCGGTAAAGAAAAAGCACCCGCAGCTATGTGTAGAAAAGCAGCAGAAGGAGATAAAGAATTAGAAGTATGGGGCACCGGACAACAGACTAGATCTTTTATGTACGTAGATGAATGTGTTGAGGCTACATTAAGGTTAATGAGACAGGATAGTTTTAAAGGACCTGTAAATATAGGTTCTGAAGAAATGGTTACAATAAATCAATTAGCCCAAATTGCTATAGATTTATCCGGTAATGATATTACAATTAAGAATATAGATGGACAGGAGTTTATTGACAAATATGGGTTTAAATGTCCTTTAGGAGTCAAAGGTAGAAATTCTCATAACAAACTTTATAGAGAAAAGATAGGCTGGGAATCAACAGCTACTTTAAAAGAGGGAATGGCTAGAACATATGAATGGATAAATAAACAAGTTAATGGATAATTATATAGTCACAACAACAATCAACTACCCAACGGTAGCAACCAAAAAGTTTTGTAAGATTGCAGATTCAAAAGGTTGGTTTTTTGTAGTAGTTGGGGATACAAAAACTCCTCACGAAGCATACTATAAGCTAGCTGAAGAACATACTAACTTTAAATATCTCCACCCAGATGATCAAGTACTACTTTACCCTAAACTTAGTGACACTATAGGGTGGAAGAGTATTCAAAGAAGAAATATAGGTTTAGTTTACGCATATGATCAAGGCGCTAAAGTTATAGCTACTATAGATGACGACAATATTCCTTATGACAATTGGGGTGATAAAGTACTGGTAGGTAAGTCTGTAGAAGTAGATGTCTATGATCATAAATTCTTTAATGTCTTTGATCCTATTTCTACTACTTCTTATGATGATTTATGGCATAGAGGTTACCCTATTGAGTTAGTACCTAATAAGAACGAAATTGAGTATAAAGGTAAGCAAAAGAGAAAAGTATTAGTTCAAGCAGATTTTTGGGATGGAGATCCCGACATAGACGCTCTATGTAGATTAAGTAAGATGCCTGTATGTAAGTTTGAAGACTTTGAACCATTTACCTCTAATCAGATTGCCCCTTTTAATTCTCAGAATACATTTTTAGCAAGAGAAGTAATTCCTTACTATACAGTGCTACCTCATGCCGGAAGAATGGATGATATTTGGGGCGCATACATACTCCAACACTTCTTCCCTGGTTCAGTAGTCTATAACAAAGCTACTGTTTATCAAGATAGAAATGAACAAGATTTAGTTACAAACTTAGAAAACGAAGTTATTGGGTATAGGGGCACTTTAAAACTTCTTAATGATATCTCTAACTTCGAAAACTACTTACCGGAAAAAACTAAACTCTTTTGGAAAGTCTGGAGAGCTCAGTTTGAAAAAGATATTGAATTATGAAGCTAAGAGTTAAACATTTTGATTCTAATGTTTTTAAACATAAAATGGAACATTTAGAAGATGTTGATTTTACTTTATTTGTAGACGATATACCTAGAACTCAAGAAGATATAAGCAAGATTAATATTATTGTACTCCAAGAACCTAATGAGTACTTTGGACTGCATGACTGGGTGATTAACAACAAACACCTTTTTACCTTAATTTTAACTTGGGATGATAAAGTTTTAAATAACTGTGATAATGCTACGTTTCTTCCTTTTGGACATACTTGGTTAAAACCTGATCAACACGAAAAAAAGTTTAAAAAACAATTTAAAGTAGCCCACCTATCAGGAGCATTAAAAAAGACGTACGGTCATCTTCTTCGACATGAATTACTAGCTAGAGAAAACGAAATATATATAGATACAACGTTTTTAGAAACTTTTGGGGATAGACATAACATAGAAGATGCTAGAATAGGAAAAGAAAAAGTATTCTCTGATAGTCAATTTAATGTTGCTATTGAGAATACTCAACATAGAGGATATTTTACCGAAAAAATCTTAGATTGTTTTCTCCTGAAGTCAATACCGATTTACTGGGGGTGTAGTAATATAGGAGACTTCTTCAACGAAGATGGTATAATTAACTTCACCAGCGTGGATGATGTTATTTATAAGCTTAATAAGTTGAATGAAGATTATTATGAAAGTAAAAAAGAAGTAATTGAAGAGAACTATCAAACTGCTCTTAAATATATTGATTATGAGCAAAACATAGTTAACTATATAGAAAAAGTTTTTAAATTAAATGAATTAATATGAAAAAAGTCTGGTATGCTCCAAATAGATTAGAAGCTTACGGAGAGGAAGAAATTAAAGCAGTAGAGCAGTGCCTCCGAGATGGATGGTTAGCTGGGTTTGGTCCTCGTTCTGTAGAATTTGAAGAAAAAATCGCAAAAGAATTTGGAAAGAAGTTCGGAGTATTTGTAAACTCAGGCTCATCAGCCTGTTTACTTGCTTTAGCAGCTTTAGATCTCCCTAAGGGTTCTAAAATTATTACTCCTGCTCTTACTTTTGCTACAACCTTAGCACCTATTATACAATTAGGATTTAAACCAGTCTTTATAGATTCTAATCTTACTTCGTATGTTCCGGATATAGAGGATATTCTAAATAAAGTAACACCTGATGTTAAAGCAATCATGGTGCCTAACCTCATAGGAAACAAACCAGATTGGGATTCGTTAAAACATGGATTAGATTCTATAGGTAGAAATGACATAGTAGTCGTAGAAGACTCAGCTGATACTGTTACTCATACGTTAAATACCGATGTATCTACTACTAGCTTTTATGCTTCTCATGTTATTACAGCTGGGGGTATGGGAGGAATGGTAATGTTCAATGATGAAAAGCATGTTAAAAGAGCTTTAATGTATAGAGACTGGGGACGTATTGGAGATAATAGTGAAAATATGGATGAGAGGTTTGCTCATAATATTGACGGTATTCCTTATGATTATAAATTCTTATATGGAGTATTAGGATATAATATGAAGTGTAGTGAAATGAGCGCTGCATTCGGACTAGTTCAATTGGAACGTTTTCAAACATTTAAAGATATTAGAAGAGCTAATGTTGAGAGGTACTTAGAAAACCTAAAAGATGTAAAAGAATTAATACTTCCAGATGATAGTATCAAACCAAATTGGTTAGCTATTCCTCTTCAAACAGAAAATAGATTAGAACTTTTAAATTATTTGGAAGATAATAACATTCAAACTAGAGTTACATTTGCAGGTAACGTAACAAGACATCCAATCTATAGAGAGTATTTAGAAGATTTTACGAATGCTGACCTAGTAATGAAAAATGGTTTCTTACTTGGTGCTCATCATGGTATGACTCTAGAAGATGTTGATTATGTTTGCGATAAAATTAAAGAATTTTTTAATAAATGAAAGTAGTATACATTACAGGATGTTTTGGATTTATAGGAAGCTATGTTACTAGGGCATGTTTGGCTAAAGGGTGGCAAGTAATGGGTATTGATAAAATGACTTATGCTTATTTTCCCGATGCTTATGATGAATTTATAGAGCATCCTAACTTTAGTTTTGAACGTATAGACATAAATGATTTAGATTTTCTTTACGAATGTGACTATATAATTAACACCGCAGCAGAAACACATGTAGGTAACTCCTTAATAAAAAGTGAAAATTTTGTTCATTCAAATATTAACGGTGTTCATAACCTACTTGAACTTATAAGAAACTATAGAGCTGAGAGTAAACACACACCTGTACTTTTACATTTTTCTACTGATGAAGTATATGGAGATATTACTGAAGGAGAACATATTGAAACAGATATGTTAAAACCCTCTAACCCCTATTCAGCAACCAAAGCAGCTGCTGATCAACTTATTACCGCTTGGGGAAGAACTTATAACGTACCTTATATTATTTTAAGACCGACTAATAACTACGGAATTGGTCAGTATGTAGAAAAACTTATACCGAAAGCTATCAAGTATTTAAATTTAAATAAACCTATACCTTTACATAATCAAGGTACTCCAATTAGAAACTGGCTACACGCAGCAGATACAGCAAACGCAGTAACTACTATCATTGAAGCAGGAGTTAAAAATGAAATATATAACATTTGTGGAGGATTTGAACAGAAAAATTTGGATACCGTAAATAAAATCATTATATTATATCATGGTGAAGATGAAACTTTAAAAGAAACTTTTCCTTACTTTGACGAAGATAGGAATAAGTTTTTAGATTTTTCATACTCCAGACAAGGACAGGATGTAAGGTATGCATTAAATGATAATAAATTAAGATCGATAGGCTGGTCACCGGAAAAAGTATTTGATCAAGAGCTACCGGATATAGTAAAGTACTATAAAGAAAACTTTATATGGTAAAAGAAAGTTTAATAGAATTTGAAACTAAAATTGGAAATGCTTTCAACAGCGGAGAAATAGCTGCACCAATTCACTTATATCACGGCAATGAAGAGGCTATGATAGAAATATTTAAGAGTATAGATAAAGAAGAGGACTGGGTATGCTGTACTTGGAGAAACCATTACCAAGGTCTACTTAAAGGTATACCCTCAGATGTTATGGAAAGCAATATTAGAGATGGGAAATCCATGACAGCCAATCTTCCAGAATATAAATTTATATGTAGTTCTATTGTAGGCGGTATCCCTTCAATAGCAGCAGGTATAGCTTTATCAATTAAACTTCAAAACAAGAATAATCATGTTTGGTGTTGGGTAGGTGATATGAGTGCTGAAACTGGACACTTTCACGAAGCATACAAATATTCGTTAAATCACGATTTACCTATAACGTTTGTTATTGAAGATAATAAGAAGTCGGTATGTACTCCGACACCGGAAATTTGGAGCAGAGAAACTCCTTACTATTTAGAAAGTAAGTATAGAGGAGGTATCCATTATCAAAAGAATTTAATATATTACCAATATAATAACAATAAATATCCTCATGCCGGAGCAGGCATAAGAGTACAGTTTTAAAATATGAAGTACTACGATAACTTAAAGAAGGCTATGTCTATTTTAGCTGATAACCCTAAGACTTATTTTATTGGACAAGCAGTTGAATATGAAGGAACTGGTCTTTATGATTCATTAGCTCACATTCCTTCTAATAAGAGATTGGAACTCCCAGTTGCTGAATACTTACAATCAGGACTTGCTAATGGAATGGCTATCGAAGGTATGATACCTATTTCTACTTTCCCTAGATGGAACTTTATTTTAATGGGAGTGGATCAAATTGTAAATCATTTAGATAAGTTTAAATCGATGTCTAACGGTAAACTTTTGCCTAAGGTAATCATTAGAGTTGCAGTTGGAAGTGAACACCCAGTTGATCCTCAATGCCAACATAAAGGTAACTTTTCAGAAGCTTTTAGAAATATGACTAACAACACAGAAGTTATTGAACTAATTGAACCTGAAGATATTATTCCTGCATATACTAAAGCTTTGACTAGAACTGATGGAGTAAATACTATTTTAGTAGAATTTGCAGACTACTGTAAAACTAAGTAAACATGAAGATACTGGTTACAGGTAAAAAAGGATTTATAGCAACTAATATAATATCTCATTTTAGTAATTCTAACTTTGAGATTATAGGTGTGGGTAGAGAAGACTTTGATTTAACTAATAAGAATAGTACAGATCAGTGGTTTAAAGGTAAATACTTTGACCTAGTAATACATACTGCTAATGTAGGAGGAAGTAGACTTATAGACGAAAACGAAATAATACTTAATCAGAACTTAAGTATGTTCTACAACCTTACAGCGAATAAAAATAAATTTTTTAAATTAATAAGTTTTGGTTCTGGTGCTGAATTAGGATATCCTAGCACACCTTACGGTATTAGTAAATATATTATTAACAAAATCATAGATACTGAACCAAACTTTTATAATATAAGGGTATACGGAGTATTTGGAGCAAATGAATTAAATACTCGTTTTATTAAATCTAATATCATAAGGTACCTAAATAAAGAACCTCTTATTATCCATCAAAATAAGTATATGGATTTTATCTTTATGGATGATTTAATTAAAGTAGTAGAACATGTTATTAACAACCCAGAGGAAAGCACCTCAGAAGCAATTTACATAGAACCTTATAACTTATTAGATATAGCTTATATGATAAATGATCTTTCTAATCATAAAAGTGAAATAATAGTAGAACAAGAAGGACTGGGGGTTCCTTATGTAGGTTCCTTATACAGTTTTCAGTATCAATTAGATTATACGGGGTTGAAAAAAGGTATAGAGAAAGTTTACAAAAAATTACTGAATGAATATTAAAATAAAATACCACTTAATGCCTTGGGAAATAGACTTCGCTTTACTCTCGTTTGAGAAATTGAAGAAGTCTTCTTACTACCTGTCTACGGACGATACTATCTACATTGATACTGTATTAAATCTATCTTCCTATATCATAGATTGGGATAAATCTAAACTTCCAAAAGAATACTTTATAGAAAAATATAAGACTTTAAGTAAGTTACTAGAATGGTCTGAACACACTCAAGTGGTATATGATGATAGTAACATATATGGTCATTTAGACTATGAAAAAGAATGGATAGATCCCAAAATAGACTACTACATAGGTATGTGTCCTGACATGTGGTTTCATGAGCACTTACTGTTTTATCTAATAGAAGCAGCTAAACAGGTAAAAGATGACCACTTTATCATTACACCAGAGATATATAAAATGTGGGATGGGACATGGGATATTCTTACAAATAAGAATTATTTAGATATTCCTTACACGGATTGGGATAAAGGAGATGTATTTGACTTAAGTCATTTCATGTCTACTAACGAAGAAGTCGCAAGCTTAAAACCCTCACCTGCTTACAAATGGGCTGGATGGTTTGATCTATATAGTAAGAAATTTATTGAAGAATTAGTTCCGGTTCCTAATCATTGGAAAGGATACGGCCCTTGGGATTTTTATTCTATGATATGTAGTTCTATTGCTAATAAAAATGGAGTACCTGTTAGACAGTATATTTTAGAAAATCAAGTTATTTTTGAGCATACGACAGGTACATTCAAAGAAAATAACCTTACGTCTTACTATAAGAGTAACTTACACCTTAATGATATACCTAATCAACGTAAGGAAATAGAGAAAACCTTTAATCAAGATATTAGGAACTGGGAAAATAAATTTTTAACTAACCACTAATCAAAATGAAAATAAGCGCTATAATAGTATCACGTAACGATAATTACGGGGGGCATTTAAATGAGAGAGCAATATATGCCATAAATTCTGCCATCGCCACATATGATGAAGTAATCTATGTAGACTGGAATTCACCTGATGGTCATAGTTTACTTTGGGACATAAAAGATAATCTAGAACTAAAAGGTAATTTAAAGCATATCATTATTCCTCCAGAAGCAGCATCACAACTTACTAACTATGATCCTCATGCTCAAAAATGTTGTGAAGTGTTAGCTCGTAATATTGGAATTAAAAGAGCTGAAGGTGATTACATAGTTTCTACCAATATTGATATAATACAACCCAAAAGAGAGGACATTGTAAAATTAATAGAAGCAAAAGGCACAGAAGGGTTCTTTACTACAGTAAGTAGAAGGCCGATGGAATGGGAACAAATTAAAGAATTCCAAGGAGGAGATTATAATTTTTCAAATTGGAGTGCGTTTAGAGATTATGCTTATATCAACTCTGTTCCTAGAAACGAATTAGAAAAAACTACCCCAGGAGATGAATACAGTATTATTAACTGCTGTGGAGACTTCCAATTAGCTCCAAAGACCGTATGGGACGATATAAGAGGATTTGAAGAGGAATTAATTTATCCTTTGTTTGCTGATACTAACGTTCAAAAGAAAGCTAAAGATAAAGGTTACGAATTGTCTGGGGAATTCTCTCCTCCTTTATTTCATATCAATCACGGCTCTAAAGGTTGGGGCGGCGGCGGAATAGCAGACGGTGTTAATAAAAAATCTAACGATATACATCGAGCTATCACAAATCAAAGAGAAACCACTAACTTAAGCACCTGGGGATTTTCGAATATTGACATCGAATTTGAAACCATTTAATTAAAACTAACGATATTTATAATTGTAAACACTATATTTCATGAGCAAGATAGAAACATTAGTAAAAGAGTTAATCTCTGAAGCTGCAAAAATTAACTTTGCAGGACATAAATTTCTACTTAAGGTAGATGTTAACGAGGACCCTCAAAAGAAAGGTATTAAAGTACAATTCCTTCCTACACAATTTGGAGGTATTACCCCAACCGAGCAAAACGATATTGCTATAGAATTAGAACAGAGATTAGAACAAGGACTTGCAGAGTACGAACTAAGAGTAGAAAGAGATAGAAACTTAAAAGATAAAACAATCATAGGATTCTTTATCTATATAGAATACTTTGATAAAATTATCAGAAAGGCATTATCAGGACAGAACCCTGACTTACCAGCGGATGAAGAATAAAGGAGATATACGTAAAGTACTAAAAAACTCTTTAAATCTCACTTTTAATATTAAGGCATTAAGCCCTAGCCCGGAACAAATAAGTAAGAACTTATTTATTGATGCTATTAAAAATATGATTGAGATTCAAGATAGAACTGAGTTTATGTTATCTGAACTTGGCATGGATCTAATAGGATTTGAAGATAAGTATTTTAGAGTTATTGAAAATTTATTTAAAATTTCATTTAATCAACAGCAACTTTCCTTAATACACATGTACCTCTATGACCTTATATCAGATAAACAATGGGATGGGTATATAGAATTAGATTTGCAAAAAGGAGATGATCCTAAAACTTACCTATTTAAAGATCCTAAAGATGTTTGGGAGGTCATAAATCTTTTTAAAGATTAGTTGGAATCCTGCAGAAAAGTTCTTATATTTAAGCTAATTAAATATTAAACGGTTATAAACATGCAAAAATTAAAAATGATTACCTGCCCTCGTTGTGGTGAACCTTTCCCAGAACTTAGAAAAACTCAATACGGTTATAACTTCTGTGTTAATTGTTCTGATGTAGATGCTGTAGTAGGGATTACTACTGTAGAAGGATCCGGAGACCATACTTATAATGATATTATTATTATGGATAGGAAGAAAGCAATCGCAATAGCACACGCAGAGGCTGAAGCGATGGGACGTAGAACACCTGATCCAATCGAAATTTTAGATATGGATAGAGATGAAACAGAAGTATCTCAATCAATTAAAGAAAAAGTTACTAACGTACTAGACGATGATACCTCAGATAATATAGTAACTGATGACGCAGATCCAAACGATGATGATGTTCAAGGTTTGATAAAAGGTATTGACTACTAAATGGCTAGACCTTCTAAAATAATAACAAAAGAGGATATTCTTAGAGCGCAAACAGTAACTCGTTCTAATATGGCTGCTGCTAGATACCTTCATATATCTTATAATCATTATAAGAAGTATGCAAAGATGTACAAGAATGATGATGGCATTACTCTACTAGAAGCACATAAGAATCAAGCGGGTGAAGGTATTCCTAAATTTGCTGTTTCCGGAAATAAGGAAATTCCTCTTTTGGACTTATTAGAAGGTAAAGTACCTATCGAACATTTTGATCCTAGAAAGATAAAAGCAAGACTACTAAGTGAAGGAAAGTTAGTAGAAGTATGTAGTAGTTGTGGGTTCTCTGAAAGAAGGGTAACTGATCAAAAAATTCCGGTTATATTAAATTTTAAAGATGGAAATAAAAAAAATTGGCATCTTGATAATTTAGAGTTTCTCTGCTACAATTGCTCCTATCTTTATGCCGCATCACCTATCGATGAGAAACGTGCAGAGGCAATGGAAGACTACGTTAAAACTAAGAAAGATGAACCTGAATGGGATCTAGATTCTTATCACATAGAACATCTTAAGGAATTAGGACTGTACGATGACGAAAAACCCGGTGAAGAGTTTATCTCTAGAAAGTAAAACTATTTATTAGTATGAAAAAGAAGAAAGTAAATAAATTTTCAACTTTTAAAAAGAAAAAACCTCTTGAGAGGAAAGTGGCTGACGACCTAGTCAGAGCACATGAACGTAATGAAAAGTTACGCGACAAGAAGATCAATACTTCGTTTTTGGATCTTTTTTAACTAAATTAAATCACATGAAAACTTTATCGAATTTTTCTATAATGGCTCTTGCTATGGTTACTTTAATGGCTTTTGCTTCAATTAACTCTATTAGATACGAAAAACCTATTGAATTAAACATTAAACCTATAGAGATTACTAATGTAATTCCAGAACTTAAAGTAGAAGAGTTAGAAATACCATCTAACAGGCATGTTGACTTTTTACAAGCTATTGGAGGCAAAGAATCCGGCAATAATTATTCAGTAGTTAATACATACGGATATATGGGTAAATATCAATTTGGACCTTCAACTCTTAAGGGATTAGGTTTTAAAGTATCTAAACAGGAATTCCTAGATAATCCCGCATTACAGGAAGAAGCTATGCAAGCTCTCTTAGAGCATAATCACAGAAAACTTAGAAAGTATATTGAAAAATACTGTGGTCAAACTATAAATGGAGTATATGTTACCGAGTCTGGTATTTTAGCAGCAGCACATTTAGCCGGTCAAGGTAATGTAAAGAGGTTCTTTAGAAAAGGATATGAATTTAAAGACGGATATGGTACTAGTTTGACTTCATATATGCAAAAGTTTAGCGGATATCAGTTGGATCTTAACTAAATTATTCTTATATTTAAGTATTAATAAAGGTTATATATGGCAGAAAAAAGAGGGCATCTAGAAAAGATGAGCTATGATTTTCCTACTGAAGCTGTACTTGAGGTGCAGATTAAAGGAAAATGGTATAGAGTTACTTCAAGAGAATTTCGCTCATTTGACGGAAAAAGAAGATTTACTAAACCAGAAAGACAACCAGGATTAGGAATGAAGGATATGGATGAAATACCTTTTATTACTTATGAGTATAACGGTCCTTTGTATATGTTTGGTTCTAATAAGGAAGTTTTTCACGAATGGAACGAAAAAATAGTAGCAACGCCATACTATGATGAAATTAATAAAATCTCAGGAAGTAGAAGATAATGAAAGAATTTAAGTTTAGCAGTCCAGAAGAATTTAAAGGTGTATTTGCAACTGATAATAGAGCTATTACTGATGCAATAGTTGAATCTATTAACGAAGCTCATAAATTTCAAAAAGATTCAGCTGATATGTTTTCGATAACTTTTGGTGAAGAAGACTTAGCCTATGAAATTTCACTTCCTAAAAATCAATGGACGACAGCTCTTAAAAAATGTTTAGAAAATTACCATAAATGGGAATGTTCTGATGAAGCTATAGATACATATTTACTACAGAAAGAATTAAAGAAGTGGGAGGAAACCAAATAGTAGAGTTTAACGATAAATTATACCAGCTTGTTAGGGTAATTAAGGTTAGTCAAGTTGGAAATAATATGGACGGTCTTAAAGCTTGGAGAGACTTCCTTCTATGTGATCATGTTTTAAAACATAATGAACTTTACCTTATGGTAAGATTCGTAGATGATATAGAGTGGGAAGAACTAAGTGAAGAAAGTAACTAAAATAGTTGCCTCACATAGTTTTTTTTCGTATATTTAAGTATAAATAAAAATAAAAGGTTATAATTATGGACGTAATGTTAAATTTCAACGGAGAACAGTCTTACTTGACTAAAGAACAACTAATGGATGCTTGCCCGTTGGCATTCGCTAAAGAAGCTACTAATCCAAAAGTTAGTGGTAAGTACTTATTCGTTAATACTGAAACGATTATTAATGACTTAGATAAGTTAGGATGGAAACCTGTTCAAGCTGCTCAAAGAAAAGGCAGAGGTAAATCTACTATCTTTAGTAAGCATATGATTGCATTCCAGAACCCTGATTTAAAGATTAAAGGTAAGGATGGGGATGATTCTTTCCCTAGAATTATTATGACTAACTCTCATGACGGTATGCAAGCGTTTAAATTTAGTGTCGGTATATTTAGATTAGTTTGTTCTAATGGTTTAGTAGTTGCAGACGAGCAGTTTAGTGACTTTAAGATCAAGCATAAAGGATATACTTTCGATGAATTGAGAGGAGTGGTTAATCAAGCTGTAGCTGATCTTCCTAATAAAGTAGAAGTTCTTAATCAGATGAAGCAACGAGTTCTTTCTCAAGAAGAGAAAAATAAGTTAGCTCTAGATGCTATGTTGATTAGAGCTGGAATTAAACCTGGTTCTGAAGAAGCTAAGAAGTTTAACTACGATGATGAAACTATTATCGATATTCTAGATCCTAAAAGAGATGAGGATAAAGGAGATGATCTTTGGAAAGTATTCAATGTTGTACAAGAGAAGATTACTCAAGGAGACTTTCATGCTGCTTTGACTGGGGCTAAAGTTAGAAAGGTTAGAAAGATTAAGTCATTTGAGAAGGATCTTAAGGTGAATAAAGAATTGTTTAAGCTAGCTACAGCTTTAGTATAATGATAGAGGTCATTAAACACACACTAGGAATTTGTGGAGAGCATTGGCATCCAAATCTTTGGACTGCCTTTGCATCCTCTCCAATAATAGTTTCTACTGCTTACTGGATTAAGTGTAAATGCGGAGGCTGGTTTAATAAACATAATAAAAGTTGTAATAAGGTTATTTATAATGAGAAAGTGTAATCAATGTAAACAGAAACGTTCAGATTGGATGTTTAAAACTGATAAGAAGAAAACATGCCGCAAATGCGAATATAAATGGTGGCGTAATATTCTTCGAATGATGGTTAGAGATAGACGTCTAACACCTATTGAGAGATTAGGTACTAGGATTGGGTATATGGGAACTGGTTTTCTTATAGCAGGGCAATGGTCTTTAATTCCTACAGTATACATATTAGGTTTTCTATGTGTGTTAATACAAGTTTCTATTAGACGTCAATGGAATCTTGTAGCATTACAATTAAATGGCTTGATAGCTTGGACTATTCACTTCATAACCTCACTATGATGAAATTTGCCCTTATAGCACACGATAATAAAAAAGCAGATATGGTTGCTTTTGTTTCCAAACGGTTACCATTTTTTAATAGAGAAGACGTTAGAATAGTAACCACAGGTACAACCGGTAAGAAAGTTAAACATGCAGGTATTAATGATGTAGAATCAGTAAATTCTGGTCCAATGGGAGGTGATGCAGAAATTGCTGCTCAAGTTGTTAATGGAGAAATAACAGCAGTTATATTTATGAGAGATCCATTAGGAAAACACCCACATGATGTAGACATTAACATGCTTTTAAGGTTATGTGATGTGCATGATGTACCTTTAGCAACTAATTATAGAACAGCTTCTATATTAATTAAATGGTTTAAAAACAAAAAACAATAAGTTATGAATGAATTATATTATTTTCCAAAAGTAAAAGTAAATGCTAAAATAGCAGAAATTATTAACCCTGGTTATCATATTGAAATAAATGGTTATAGATATGAGAATATAATAAGAAAACCCAGAGGTAGGTCCATATTAAGAAGATTGAGAAGTATGGATGAACAAACTTCTATTACTATTTATTCATGATAAAGTTAAACGATTTATTAATAGGAGTGGGACTGTTTGTAGTAGCACATTTGTTAACTTTCTTTCAACTTAATGGACAGTTTTTAAAAATGGATTGGTTTCGTAAGAACGAAATACTAGTAGCATTAGCAGGAGTTGTTCTTTCGTATTTTTATATGTACGGAACTAAATATACTGTTTCCGGAACAGACGGTCTTTTATGGCCTGCTCGCTTCATAGGATTTGGTGTAGGTATGATAATATACGCTTTTTGTGTAAGTTATTTTTTTAAAGAAGGTATTACCCCTAAAACAGGAGTAAGTTTAATTTTAGCTTTAATTTTAATATGTATTCAAGTACTATGGAAAACAAATTAGATAAAGAATATCAGATGTTACTTGAATATATTTTAGGTAACGGTGTGGAAAAAGAAGATAGGACCGGTACTGGTACAATTTCAACTTTCGGTGTTCATTTAAGGCATAATATGCAAGATGGATTTCCTCTTCTTACAACAAAGAAGATGGCAATCAAAACTATGATGACTGAATTGAAGTGGTTCTTAAAAGGAGACACCAACATTAAGTATTTAGTAGACAACGGATGTAACATTTGGAATGGAGATGCTTATAAGAAATTCTTAAAATATTCAGTACCTCATGATCGTCAAGAAACTTTAAAGGAGTTTATACAAAAAATAAAAACTGATGATGAGTTTGCTAAGAAGTGGGGTGAGTTAGGGCCTATCTACGGAAAACAATGGAGAAGTTGGAAATCAATCGATACGAATTGGGAGTATCAAGAAGATTGGTTAAGTACAAATGTAGACCAAATCCAAAATCTAATCAACGAACTAAAGACAAATCCCGATAGTAGACGATTAATGGTCAATGCTTGGAATGTAAGCGAATTGCATGAGATGACTTTACCTCCTTGCCATTATGGATTTCAAGTTTACACTAGAGAATTAAATCTAGATGAAAGAATAGATTTCCATAATAAAGGTTCAATAAGTAAATCATCAGATTATTTTCATGAACATCTAGACGATATGGGTGTCCCAAAAAGAGCAATCTCTCTAATGTGGAATCAAAGATCTGTAGATACATTTTTAGGTTTACCTTTCAATATTGCTTCATATGGTATGTTATTAGAATTATTAGCTAAAGAAGTAAATATGATACCTGATGAATTGATTGGTAATTTAGGAGATACACATTTATATTTAAACCATATAGAACAAGCTAAAGAGCAGTTAAGTAGGGAACCTAAACCTCATTTACCGAAATTAAAATTAAGTAATGTAGATATACTCGAAGGGGAGTTTGATTATGAAATTTTACATTACCATTGTCATCCAACTATTAAAGCACCAATAAGTAATTAATTAATAAAATGCAAAATTTAAGCGACTACGAAGATCAAAGACGTCATGGAAGTATTATAGAGGAGATTTTAGATTTAAAAATAAAAGGTCCTAATACTCAAGAAAATAAATTTAAAATACAAAAGCTTCAACAAGAATTAGAAGATATAGAATACAGATTAAAACTATGATACTACTACAATCAATAGGTCTCTATGTAGCGGTCGGTTTTATCTGGTCTTTATGGTTAGAAAATTTTACTACTAGTGAGTTACAAGCTCCATACAATCAACCCTGGACTAACTTAGAAAGACTTTTTCATATAACGTTATGGGTATTCACTTTTGGAATATTCATTTACAATTTATTAAGTGATTTTTTTAAAAATAACTCTAAATAAAGTTGCTTATATGCAGTTTTCTTCTTATATTAAGGTATATTAATAATAAAGGTTATGACAAAAACAGAGATCTTAGATCAAATTATCGAAAAGAAGAGCCTAGAGCTCAAAGAACTTATTAAAACTTATGATGAAGTAGAAAAGAAGAGAGATGCTCAATATTTCGAAATCATTCAAGAATATTTCGGAGGTGAGTTTACTCTAGATGATGTATATTTTCATCATGATTACGGTACTAGTTTTGCAGTTAAACGTCCTCATAAGGAATATAACTATGACAAAGAAATGATTACTCTTAGATTTAGAGATGATTGGAAAACTGGAGAGTTTACTGATATCGAAACTAGCATGTATTCTACCAACGATAATTCCCAGTGGGAACTAGAGAGATTATTTACTGCTGGTGAGGTAGCTAAAGTATTATTGGATCATGGAGATGATATTCTTGCTAAATTTAATTTTGCTAAAGAATCATTTAAAGAGGAATATGGAGCAGCACAAAAAGCTAAATGGCTTGCAGAATCTGATATTCAGAAGTTAAAAGATGAGAAGAATGATTCTTTTCTTAATATTGCTGCCCAAAAGCTAGAAGGTGAAGGATTAGTATTTGACAAAAAGCTAAAAGGTTCACTTGATCTAAGATGGGACTGGACTTTGAGAGGTATCACTTCTGCTAAGATTATTTCTAAAACAGCTTCTGGTAAGTCTGCTGATATTGAGATTAGTACTCACGGTCAAGAGCCTAGAACTTATGAGAAAATAAGAATGAGTAATATTGATGCTCTTAAATTCCAATATAGAGATTACGTAATTAATGCTGAAAAATAAAAGTTATGATAACATTTGATAATTTATTATTCTTAGATCACCCTAATATTCCTGGAGCTATTATGACTCAAATTAGAGGATTAAAAAGCAAAGGCGGTAAAACCATATCGATAGTATGTGGTGAAGGGATGTACAGTACTTCCAGAGCTGGGAATAAAGCAAAGTGTACAAGCGTAGAAGATGCTTCAAGCTTTGAGGTCCTTGTTGAAGGAGAAGATGATGTAAGAGGATGGCAGTCAAGAGAAGATATAAATAAAATCTTGGCAGAGAACTTCTAACAACATGGACCAGTAGCTCAGCTGGATAGAGCATCACTCTTCTAAAGTGAGGGTCCTAGGTTCGAATCCTAGCTGGTTCACTATTTAAACTATACTTTATGAAACTACCAATTATAAAACATCTAGTTCAATACGAAGGATTTGATGAAGACTACTTTGAAGAAACCATAGAAGTTTTATTAGCTGTTGCTGATGCTAGAGGAGTTACTGATGAAGAAATTGAGGTTATAGGAGAAATGCTTTCTAACTTAGAGGGAGCTATTGAAGTAAAAAAATTAATTAGAGAAGGAACGAATCAAAAGGAAGCTCTTAATAGTTTTATGAAAAGAGTTTTAAGCTCAATAGATAACTAAGTTACTTATTTAGTTGCTAGTCTGAGTTAAATTTCGTATATTTAGGTATAAAAGGTTACGGTATGAATGTTTGGTATTTACACGGTTTAGAGTCTAGTGTCGGAGGTCCGAAGGTAGAGTTCTTGCATAGTGTTGCTGATAGAGTCTTTGCTCCTAAGATGGTATATACTAATCCTAATATGTTTAAGACTTTACTTGAGGCAGGTAAGCTAGATAAACCAGACTTAATTATCGGTTCCTCTATGGGCGGTTACTTTGCTGATGCATTAGGTAGTCATTTAGATGTTGAAGTACTGCTCTTTAATCCTGCTCTTCATAGTAGATCTATAGAACCTCAAGGAGTTACATACGGAGAGACAAATTGGGTTAGACATATGGTTGTAGGAACTGAAGATAAGGTTATTGACCCTAAAGCTACTAGAGTTTATAAAGATTTAGCAAAGACCTGGATTGAAATCAAAGGTATGGGACATAGAACGACTCTTAAAGTTTTTAAAGATATTTATAAGAAAGTAATTAATCCTTTAATATGAAACTTATAAAGATTTTAACAGAACAAACCTGGCGTCCTTTATCATCTACAGAAATAGAAAACGAAAAAGAAGATTTATTTAAGATGATAGATTTAGCATATGCTCCTTTAGGTGGGCATCCTAACGTGACTAACCCTAATGATATTACATCAGCAGCACAAGGATATGAAGTTATAGACTTAGATGATGATCCAGAAGATGATGCCGTAATTATGACTAAGAGTAGAGCTGGAGGCACTAAATTAGTAGGTATGGGTCATGACGGCTCTAAACCAGCCAGATCAGCAGCTGTTGCAAAGACAGTTAGTTCTCTAAATAAAAATGGATACTATATAGAAGTTTCCGGAAAGATACTAGACATATTAAAAGCTAAAGGAGTAGCAATAGTAAACGATGAAGAGACGGTTAGGAAAGCTCTTAAAGGTAAAGAGATAGTATGGCATGGAGATGGTTCATATGATAGAGTCATCGGAGGAGAGAAGCATCGTAAAGTTATGATGGGTAAACCAAATATTTAAATTATGGCAAAAGAAAATAGGTATGTAGTTACTATGGATGTGTACGTCTATGCAGAAAATGATTATATGGCTCGCAAAAGAGCTCATAAATTATCTGAGAAAATTGATGCAGATATAACTGAGATAGGTGAACAGCCATTTGCTTCTATGAATTATAGGAAGTTGGAAGATCATAGTAAACCAAGAGATAAATCCTTAGACGGTCCTTTACCTTTCTAAAACTTTTCCGGAAATAATAGTAGAATAAGTTGCCTAGTAACTTATTTTTTCATATATTTAGGTATAAAGGTTAAGAAATAAAGGTTATGAGTAAAAAGGTTATGAGTTTAAAAACAGTAAAAATGTCGGAATTAACTTTCGACAAGCAATTATTCCGTCCAATGAAATCTGGACGTGTTATCGACGCTCACTTCTCTTCTGAAGGAGGTTTAATGAAAGGTACTAACTATGCAATCGTAGGTGATCCAGGTATTGGTAAAACTACTGTAATGCTTGATATGCTTGCCGACTTGCAGGCTAAAGGTCAAAAAGTATTATTTATTTCTGGTGAGATGAATCAGATCGATATGTATGGATACGTAAAACGTTTTCCTAAGTTTGGTGATCTTCCTATTTTATTTATGGGTGACTATTGTGAGGATAATACTCTAGATGTTGTTAAAAGTATTTTAGCTGAAGGTTGGGATACTGTTTTGATTGATTCTATGGCGGAGGTTGTTACTGGAGTAGTTGATACTTCAAAAGGTTACATGTCCTCTAAACGTGCTGAAAGTGAGATCCTTAATTTATTTGAGCAGCATAATATGGGTGAGAATGAAGCTAAGATCAATACTGCATTCTTAGTAATCCAACAAGTAACTAAGCAAGGAGAGTTTGCTGGTAGTAATAGATTCAAGCATATGCTAACCGGTATGATGCATTTAAAGTTTACTAAAGAAGGAGAACGTATTATGTTCTTTAGTAAGAATCGTAGAGGTGGTGATATGTCGGCAAGATTGTTTAATTTAAGCACTCCTAACCGAGTTGGTTGGATGGGTACTTACGTAGCTGAATAATATGGCGTTATGGAATGTAAACGGAGAGATTGTATATTCTGAAGGAGCACTTTCAGTAAGCAATCCTCCAAGTAACCTATGGGTTAAGAGACATGCGTATAAAGTACCGTATTCTAATGTAGGCAAAGGAGGTATTTTAACTATTAACGGTAAAACCTATCATACTCCATCATGGATAGAGGTTCACCCTAAAACAACAGTAAACGATATTATGGTAGAAAAGAATCCTTTCGAAGAGTTATTTGTAGAAGAGAAGAGATGGTCTTTTAAGTCTGGTTCTTCTGATAAGGAGTATACTGTACGTCATAATGCTAAAGGTAATCTAAGCTGTGACTGTATGGGATATATCGGCCATGGAAGATGTAAACATATTAAGGAAGTATCTAGTCAAATAGTTGCCTAGGAACTTAATTATTCGTATATTTAGGTATAATAATTAAAACAATAAAGGTTATGAAAGCACATACAATTTACGATGAAGCAGTATTTGAGATAGGAAGAAAATATAACTTCTCAGAAGCTGATACTACTAGGTTATTACTAGAAGTGGATGAATTAACCGAAGATGAATTAAGGGATTTAGATTATGTGGAAGATAGGTTAGAAACACATAGGGAAATAAAGTTGTAAGTTACATTTTTATTTCGTATATTTAGGTATAATAATTAAAACAATAAAGGTTATGACGTTACAGGAAGTTAAAAAAGTTATCGAAGAGGTTTATCCAAAGATAGAAGCTCATTATGGTTATTCTAAGTTTACTCCTGAATGTACTCCATATGTAGAAACTCATTATAATATCTATGCTCGATATAGCGGAGAAGCAGAAGCTGAAGGTGAAGAAGATGGATGTCATGCTGAGTATGATAGTAGTGATAATAGTATAGTGATATACTGGCCTAATATGAAAAGCAGAAAGCATATCATTGAAACATTAGTTCATGAATATCAACACTACCTACAGTCTCCTACTTGGATGAAGAGGTATTATAATATGGGATATAGGTATGATAATCATCCTTATGAGATTGCTGCTTATAACGAAGAAAAGAATTGGAAAGTATTTAGTTAGTCAGTTGGATTTCTGCAATATTTTTCTTATATTTAAGTATATTAATAAAAACAATAAAGGTTATGTATTTATCAGCAAGTAAAGTTTATTCAAATAGCAACTCAGAGATTGCTAGAATCGAAAAGAATGACTGTGTGGTGCGTTCTATTGCATCAGCAGCAGAAGTTAGTTATAAAGTAGCACATGAGTTTTGTGCTAAGGTTTTTGGTAGAGAAAATAAAAAAGGAGTTAACGGTATAGTTTTAGCTTCTTCTATGCTTAAAGCTCAAGATGACGGTTTAGTTATCGGCAATAAGGAATTTGATGTGTACGGACTAAAGAAAAATGAGGTCTGTAATAAGTACAAACTTCATGGTGAAGAGATTTGGAGAAAGAAAACTATTAAAAGTTTCGTTCAATCTCATCCAGTAGGTACGTTTTTAGTAATGGTTGCAAATCATGCTCTTTGTATCAAGGACGGTGAATTGTTAGACTGGGATAATAATAAGTTCCAACCTACTAGGAAAGTAGTTAGTGCTTATAAACTAATAAGTAAAAAATCTTCTAATCAATTAAGTTTATTTTAATGTCAAAGGAAGAAATAATAACTAAAGAATCACAAAACGAGGCCTTCTGGAAAGGCCTCAAAGTGGTTAAAAGTTGTCAGAACTTATTTCATATAAATGCTGCTAAAAGGTATGTTAGACATTTCGCTGAAATATATTGCAAGGTTAAACCTAGCTATCTATTAGCATCAAGCACTACCGCTCAACAGATGGAGGTACTAAGAGTTGCTATAGAAGAACAGATTAAAAAATTAGATTAAATATATGCTCATAATTAAAGTTAAAAAAGGAGACAATATAAATAAAGCTCTCAAACAATTTAAACAAAAAGTTAGAAATACTAAACTTATTACAAACCTACGAGAAAATCAATACTACGAAAAACCTTCAGCAGCTAAAAGAAAAGCTAGGAAAAAGGCAATACGTGTTAATAAGTGGAAATTAGGTAATGATGAAATATGAAGTTTTAATTAAAGAGAACAACTCAGACTTATCTTATAAGATTGAGTTAGTTACTGATAATATAGAATGGTCTATGGAACAGTACTGTCGAAACCGTAGCCCTTTAACTTATACCGTAAAAGAATTAAATGATAGTTAGACCGACAATAGCAGTAGCTTATAAAGCTAGGTGGGGTAAAAAAGTTAAATTGAAAGTATTTACCGATCTAGCATGTCCTGATAAGATAATTTCCTCCCGGAGTAAACTTCTTCCGGAAGGTTCAGAAATATTAGATTTAGGAGTTGGTAAAGCTTTTATAGAGAAGTATAAAAAGAAGTATAAAATATGAGCATAAATAGGAATAATAACTTAGATCAATATCAAGGACGAACCCTTGAACAAGTTAATAACAATTATAAAGTATTGGGATTGGCTGTTAAAGGATTTTTAATAGTAACTTTAATATTAGCAGCATGTGGCGTCTTTGGGCTAGAGCTTTAGGAGAGAAGGTAGGAGAGGATAATAAAAGAGCTGATAGAGTTGCATTTATTAGAACTATAATTATTCTTCAGGCGATAATAACTAATATACTAATAGCAATAAATATAATAATAAACTGGTTATGAAAAAAGGAGTATTAGCAGGGAATTTTGATGTAATGCACCCAGGGTACATTAAAATGTTTAAAGAAGCAGCAAGAGAATGTGACTGTTTAGTAGTACTTCTTCATACAGACCCCTCTATCGAAAGGCCTCATAAGCTAAAGCCTATACTAAGCGTAGAAGAACGTAGAGAAATGTTACTCTCCTTAATATACGTAGAAGATGTAGTAAGGTATACATATGAAGAACAGCTGTTAGACCTATTAAAAATGGGAGAGTTCGATGTTAGATTTTTAGGTGATGAGTATAAAAATAAACCATTTACCGGAGATAATTTAAATATTGCTATCCATTGGGTTGATAGAAGTCACGGATGGTCAACTACGAAATATAAACAAATGCTAAATGAGAGTTATGGAATATAAGAATAGATACGGAGACGTTTTTACGTTTGAGCAGTTAAAGAATGGTAACATTCAATGGAGTGGTAATTTTAAATATTGCCGATTTGGTATGCCTAATGACTACAGTAAAGCATGGGAGAAGTTTCAAGAAGAGTATGGTGGTTTAGATTATGAAGAGTTTGTAGGTGCTATTCATACCTACGATGAAGAAACTAGTTCATATGTATTTGCTGATCTTCTACCTTTAGTAGAATCAAAGAAGGACGTTATTAATATGGTTGATCCATCAGGTGGTCCTTTTATTAATGAAGGTATGGATATGAAAATATTTGATTTAAAAGGAATAGTCAAAGAGTTTAAATCAAATAAAAACGGATATGAAATAATTGTAGAGAAATAAGTATGTATTGGTTTAAAAGAAAATATAGACAAATTCAAAGAGTGATTGATTTCCTACCTATGATTTGGAAAGGATATGATTGGGATTATTCGTATGCAATAGAACTTTTCAGAAAACAATTGGAAAGATTAGCCGATGAATTGGAATCGGATAGAGCAAATACTGTATCAGCACCAATTAAGGCTCAGAAAATCCGAACTGCAATCCGATTGATGGATAGGGTTTATGATGAAGAATATGGAATGGAGTATATGGATGATATTGAATTTCTTTATGGTAAAACTAAACATGAATTTGTAGAGTTAGATGAAAAAGATGAGAATGGAGACCCATACTATACAATGAAAATTAGTAATGAATTAGCAGTAGATGAACAACATCAAAAAGAAATTGATGAAGTAAGACATCAAATGTTTTTAAGAAGTAAAGATAGACAAGAACGTGCTCATAAAATACTTTGGTCGTATATTGAACACAACATTCAAAATTGGTGGGATTAAGTATGTTTGAAAATATATTAAAGGGATTACAAAAAGATCTAGTAGGTTTAGATTTTGTTTACAAAAGCAAATACGGTGGTGAAGTAAAAGGAACTGTTAAAGGAGTTTCAATCACACATCAACTTAATGCTGATAAAGAAACTAATCGAAAAATGTTAGTAGGTTTAAGCAAAAGAACCTCTAAAATACAAATAACTGAAGAGAATTTAGTTGAACTAACCCCTGATTTTAGATGGTCTGGTTGGAGCTTTGAAATAATGGTTACTTCAGAGAATGGTGTATCGTACAATATGAAGAAAGATAACATTTATTTTATAAATAAAGATGAATAAATGAAAGCAATACTAGAATTTAATTTACCAGAAGATAAAGAAGACTTTGATTTTGCAGTTAGAGGCTTAGATTGGAGTATAGTTTGTTGGAATATGGATCAATGGCTACGAGGACAAATTAAACATGCACCAGACAGTATGAGTGATGATACTTACAAAGCATTTGAGCAATGTAGAGAACAGCTAAGACAATTTGTATCAGATTATAATCTTAATTTAGAAGGATGATACCAGGAACACAACCTAAATTACTATTAAACTTAGATACAGAAGAACCTAAATATAGGTTAATTCGAGAAAGAGATAAGCTAACAAAAGAATCAGCTAGAGTATTATGGTTAGAGTGGAATGAGGATGGTACATTCAAAGATAAGTTTGAATTACCTGCTGTGGGCCGTTCATTAATCATGTCTCCATTCAATGATTTCTTTACTTGGCAGACCACTACTATAATAGAGATTGTAGAGCAGAGAGATGATTATGTAAAGTTTAAGACAGAGAATAGTATTTACGAATTATTTAAATTATAAATAACATGGGAACAAATTACACAAGAATACCAATAGCCGAAGAAATGGAAGCTAAGAGAAAGAGATTGGAAAAGACAGTTAAGGATCTTATAATGGAACCTTCACTCATCTCTCGAGAGTTTCAAATAACTAAGGAGGACTCTTGGGAAAGCGAAAGCCCATGGGATGAATTCTTAGATGGAACTAATGTTCACTTAGGTAAAAGGAGTGGTGGTTGGAAGTTTTGTTGGAATTTTAATGATAATAAGTATTACAATTCTAAAGAAGAACTAATTAAGTTTGTATTAAGTGGTAGAGTTGTTGATGAATATGGAGAGGAAATAGACCCACAAGAATTCTTAGATATGGCATTCGCTTGGGGAGAACCTGATGGTATGGTAGCTGATGAAGAGTACTTTAATACAACCAACCACCATAGTTGGATGAGTAACCCTGCAGCTTATTACGATAAAATTATAGACGGGTTAAGAGTATCATCAAGCATAGAATTTAGTTAATATGAAAACAAAGAGAATAGCAACTACGAATTATTTAAAATATGACAGAAAGCGAAAAGTTTTTAGATAAAATAATGAGCCTAGTTGATAGTGATGACAAACATTTTTTTAGATGCCACAAAGCAGATATAAAGGCTTATGCAAAAATATATCATAAAGAGCAATTAAATTTACTTAAAGATTAAAACAAAGTTTAATTAAATTAAAATAATGAATAAAAATGATATTACATCTTATAAAATTTATATTTAGCAAACAATATAGAAAACAATGTGTTATATCTGATGCTATGTGTAGTTGTGGTAAGTATGAAAAATGTATTAGAAAAATACAAACATCTTGGAATAATAGATGGGGAACAGGTAGAATATGGATTGATAAGAAAGACCAATATAGATGTGGTAAGATACAAGAACAAATTAAGCAAATGAAAAAATCATTTAACACCAAAGAGAGATGAAAGAACAAGATTTAATAGATTTAGGATTTGAAAGAGTAGATGTATCGGCAGAAGAAAGCGGAGGAGATGCTTTCCATTACTACGCTATAGATTTTAGTAAAGGTTTTAGTTTAATATCAAATAGTAATGATGAAGTAACAACAGTGGCAGGTCATCATATATGGTATGTAGAAATATTTGAATCACCAGAAATTAACTTTGTTGAAAAAAAGGAGGTAAAACAACTTATTGATATAATTAAAAGAAATATAAAGACATGAAACATTATTTTAACGAAGGAGAAGAGATAATTAAAAATCTTAAACAGATAAAAAAACTTATAAAAGAAGAAGCTCCTCAGATAGCAATGATGAGAATAGATTTTCTTATAGATGATATTTATTTGTATAAGAAAAACTCTTTATGAATTTAGATTTATTTTAAAAAATAGTTGACTAACTGAGATATATTTCTTATATTTAAGTATAAAATAAAGGTTTTGAGCAAATTAGAGTTTTATCCAATGTTATCTCCAAGAGAGATAATAGAACAAGGAGCATTTGGCGGTTGTTACTTTGGTCTTCCAATAGAAGAGTATACCAACTATGAGTATACCGAACTATTCAACTATCATTTCGATGGCTTAGATACAAGCTTATACTTAGGAGAGACATATAAACCTAAAGTAAATAAGTTTAAGATAAGAAGCGGTATGCCATATGAGTATTGGAAAGAGATGAAATGGATGCATGAGAGAGACCCATATGGTTGGTTTGAATGGTACTGTAAATACGATATGGGCCTCAGAGGTGAAGATGATGATAGGCAGATAAGTAGATGGCAAGACTTCTGCGGTAGAAACGGTAGATGGAGAAAGAGAATATATAAGAGGATATATGAAACACGGGATTGGAATATAAGTCCTCGAATTCTTCAAAGCTTATTGCATTGGGGTTATGAAGTTAACGAAGAAGATTACCAACAATGGAAACAATTAAATACTAATAATGAAAGATTTAAAGATCAACACTATTCTGTCTAAAGAACAGACCAGACAAAGAGAAGAACATAACTTTATAGCATCAGAAAACTTTGCATCAGATGCCGTAATGGCATTTTGTGGTTCAGAGTTTACTAACAAATATGCTGAAGGTTACCCTGGTAAACGTTATTATAATGGGTGTAAACATTTAGATGAACTAGAAGATTACGGTATTGAGCTAGTAACTAAATTATACGGATGTAACTTTGCTAACATACAACCTCATAGTGGAGCTAATGCTAATCTAGCTATCTTTAAAGCATTCTTACAACCTAATGATACTATATTAGGAATGGATCTATCAGCAGGAGGTCATTTATCTCACGGTTCACCTGCAAATGTAAGCGGTAAATGGTTTGATAATAATTTCTACGGAGTTGATGATGATGGATGGTTAGACTATGATAAGATAGAAGAACAAGCTAAAGAACTTAAACCTAAAATGATTATTGCAGGCGCATCTGCTTACTCTAGACAGATAGACTTCAAACGATTTAGAGAGATAGCCGATAGTGTAGGAGCTTACTTGTTAGTTGATATGGCTCATTATAGTGGGCTAGTAGCAGGAGAGGTTTATGATTCACCTTTACCCTATGCTGACTTTGTAACTTCAACTACTCATAAAACCCTAAGAGGTGCTAGAGGAGGAATGATTTTATGGAATGATGAAAAATATACTAAGAAGATTAACAGTGCTGTCTTTCCAGGAACACAAGGAGGACCTCTAATGAATCAGGTAGCAGGTAAGACACAGGCTTTTTATGAGGCATCTAGTTCTTCCTTTAAAGGTTATGCTTCTAATGTAGTTGAGATGGCAAGGTATATGTGTAAGATATTTGAAGAAGATGGTATAAAGTTAACCTCTGGAGGAACTGATTCACATATCATTTTAATACATACCGGAGAGAGATCGGGTAAGGATGTAGCTAACGAGTTAGAATCAAAGTATAACATTGTTGTAAATAAGAATAGCATTCCTAATGACCCTAGAGGTGTATGGGAGACTTCTGGCATAAGAATAGGAACGGCAGCGATGGTTACAAAGAAAGGTAACAGCAAAGAGTACTTCAAAGATATAGCCAATAAGATAGTAGATACAATTAAAGCCTCAGTAGTATGATCAATAGCGGAAGAGAATGGGACTGGATGGATGAACAAGACACAGATAGAATAATAGAGATGGCTTGGGAAGATCGAACACCATTTGAGGCTATTGAATATCAATTTGGTTTAAAAGAGAATGATGTTAGGAAGATAATGAGAAAGAATCTTAAACGTTCATCATTTGAATTATGGAGAGAAAGAGTGAAGGGTAGAAAGACCAAGCATAGTAAAACAAATCCTTCTACTAAGTTTAAATCTAAGAATCAAAAAGCTAATAGATAAGGGAAGAGAGAGAGAGGACGTTTAACTCTTTTAGCACCGCGCGAATTTTAAATAAGTGGACATGGCATATAAAATGACTAAAGACAAAACAACGTTAAAATTAATCGAAGAGTTAAACGAACTAGCTACAGTATTACTTCAGAACTATAATCTGCCTAAAGAAGAACATACAATAGCTATACAAGATGAAATAGCAGATGTAAAGTTATGGTTGAGTATAGTAGAGAAACGATATGATAAGGGTTATATAGATAAAAGAATACTCAATAAGGTAGTTAAATATAAATTACTATAGGAGAGCAGTTAGGGCGAGGTGGCGTTTCTCTCTCTCGACCGCAGGTCGCCACGCGGATTTTCTCCCAACAGTCCTACCATCAACCAACCCTATATCAATAAAGGACAATAAAGGAGTAATAAAACCATATAACTGATGGACTGGGT